>Ga0325411_1008979_pt1 | contig 10746 bp, 7 predicted proteins | sample PopdelMetagenome_13_FD_206181 | JGI IMG/M metagenome (GOLD analysis project Ga0325411, IMG submission 206181) | Populus deltoides microbial communities from Bellville, Georgia, United States - Xylem-PdIQD-R4 | ecosystem: Host-associated > Plants > Phyllosphere > Stem > Wood/Secondary xylem...
GATTCAGACAGAATAAATATACTTTGTTCTAATAATGCTTGGCAAAGGCAAATTAATGCTTCCCAAGCAACAGTTGGCAGTGCTTCGCTAAGGTTTAAAAGGATGGATAAGTTTTATGTCTTTGCATGGCATGTTAGCTTGCGAAAATGACACAAGAATAATGAGTAGATTGGATAGTGAAACAAGGAGAAGCATTCTTTCCAGAGATTAACGATGGAGTTCTCTCTGCTGTTCTTTTTTACCTAGAAGGGCAGAGGCATTACACAAACCAGACACAGGATGGAACTAGCAAGTGGCGAGAGCCTATTAGGGTCTGCGGAACACAGGTGAAAGAGCCTGTAAAAGCAAATAAGAGGATAAATGGACAATCCGTCAATCAGACAAGGATATAAAATAAAATTTGTCCTTATATAATTTTAGAGAAAATTTATGTTTTTTCAAAATTAAAGACACAGAGGAGACATGTTTACAATTAATAATGATATTTATTATTTTTTATCCTTAAAAATATTAATATAAAAATATTTTAATTTTTAAATTATTTAACTAAGACATGTTAGGATAAAAATATTTATTATTATTATAGTTTTAAAACCTAATCCAAGACAAGATCCTAGTCACGAGTTAAGAGAATTAATCTAGGTTGACCTAAATTTTTAAAAACTTGACAAAAATTTGGTTTTTAAAAAAACATTAATGGATTAATCATTAATCAAATATGATATATAATTATATTGTCACTATATTTTGTATATTATTACTAAACACAATCATATTTTCGTCTCTTGTTATGACTTGTGTTTTTTATCTTTTTTTTTTAAGATAATAATTAAACACTACCTAATATTTTATTTGTTTGGAAAGATGAAAATGTAAATGATAAAACAAGAGGGTGATGGAGGGAGATAGTACATGTATTAATCCATCAAATTAGCTATGTGAGTAGTAAGAAAAAGGATGAATGGAAACTAATCTACCTAAATTATATAGGAATAATGTACTAATAAGTTTGGTTTTAATGAGAAAAAATCAAAGGAAAAATATATTCTTGTATATTACACGTGTTTTTGTTAATCTTACATTGTATAAAAATACCATCAATCGTAATCTTTAGTTCATCCATATTTTGTAACATGTTTATTTATCAATTATTTTCATTAAAATTTTCTTATTTTAAAACATTTATTTGTTTCATTTTACATATTTTTGGAAAGATGTTTAAGTCAATTCACAATTAAACTATCATGTGTAATGCATTTATTCATTAATTTTGAAAAACAAAAGTTGAGGGATGAACACATTAAGAAATATGGATAAAATAAAAGCTATGATTGATTTTTTTTTTGAACAAAAATATAATTGAGAAGACATGTATTATAAAATGTTACATTGATAGGTTACCCCAAGATTAAAAAAAACCAATTACTTTTATCTCATTGTTGTTCATTGAACAATATATTCATTTTAAATATTTTTTTCAATTCTTGTAGTTTTTTGAAAGAGGATTTATATTATATTTTATAAACATTAATTGAGTTTGATGAATTTAAACTATATTATAAACAAGCTAAAATTAAATATAGTTTCACTGCAATTAGTCTATGCTCACTAATAGAAAATTGAAAAACACCGATGGAATATTTTGTCAGTATTTAGAAAAAAATTCCATCAATATTTTAACTGTTGATGGAATTTCCGATGAAAACCAATCATTGACAAGTTTCTCATCTGGGATTGTCGTTCCATAAGCATTTCCTTCAAAGATTAAAATACCAAGGAATTTCTAATGAAATGCCGATGAATTATTCGCACCAAAAAAGAGATGTTAGTGCTCATTTTTTGTCAACAAGTTCATCAAAAATTAATTTTTGATGGAATTTTTAGTTGCTGATTTCATCAAAAAATGCCAAATCTTTCTAATGAAATGGGTGTGTGAAATTGCCAATGAAATGGACTTATCTGTTGGCTATTCCATTGTGTTTTCACAATTTTTTTTGGTTAGTTGTTATTATTAGTTTAATATGCCTTGTAGCCAAACGACTAGTTACACGTGATATTATTATATTTGCACAAATTACATATTTATTATTAATAAAGGTTTAATTTATCTTTAATATTTATATAATATTAGATTAATGAATCTAATATTTGATACATGAATCTAGAGTAAAGATAAAGTTTATGGGATACAAATTCTTTGCAAAGAAAATTATAAAGTTGTTATAATTATGAGATTCCTATTGCATCAAAGCATTGTTCCTAAAATGTTCTTGGTCGATGGTTTCTTAAGTACAAGACATTTTTTAGAGCTATAGAGACTGATACATATGATTTTTTTTTTTTATGAAAAGAATCAGTTGTTCTTATAAACTAAGGTATAAAGGATACCTAGAACTAGTATGTAGGTGTTTGTCATAAGATATATATACACTAAACTAACCTGTATTAGAATTTCATATGGAGAGATCATTCACGTTTATGGAAAGACTCACATGACGGTTGTATAAGTGATCCTTAGACTTGAGATTATTAAGTTATCATATATAGAGAATATTATGCTTTGATCCTATTATATTTTATCTTAATTGAGGTAATGAAGGGATAAATATTGGGTATAATATGAACTATATAAAGGTATTTGAGTGATCAAGAGATGATTCATCATCCTAGATGAATTAGAAAAAAAATATTTCATCTATTCTCAAATAATATTGACTGTGAAATCCTTAGCCAATGTGAAATGAGATTTGAAAAGAGTTTCAAGTCTTATTTAAATGATCAATGACTATTATATAGAGAACAAACATGATATAACATGACAGACATACTCCATGTTTTAATATTAAATCGAAACATTATTGATGAAAAAATATTAATTACACTGAGAAAACAATCACTAAAATGTTAAGTTTTCTAATATTTAAGGGATCATGACACGTTGCTAGACAATACACCTAATCTTCAAATATTAATTAATCAATTATTGAATTGATAATAAATTAAATTATTTAATTTATGTAATTTTATTTAATTAGAATTATAATTTATATTTGGACCAACATATTAGGAACCTAATGAATCACACACATTAATAACCATTAGTCAAAAATTAATATGGGATGATTTAATTAAGTATGACTTGATTAAAATATATTTTATAAATTAAGGACTAAAATATAATTAATACATGAATTATATTTCTAAACTTAAAAAAACCAAGTACGGACTTGATTGAGTTAATTTCTAAAATTATCTTGAATTAATATATGGATATTATTTAGGAGGCAAATTGATATTTTTCTAATTTATATGGTTTTTTAGATTTTCTTATAAATAGTAAGCTATGCCTTTTATTTTTTAAGTCGTTGTTTGATAGACAGAAAAAACTATGTAAGTCATAGAATAAAGATCTATCACTTTAGGCATATCAATCCCTCTCTTCTAAATAGAGATTTAGGATATTTCTCACTGGTAGTTCATGTTGATTACTGTTGGAGATCGGACAATGGAATGATTTTTGATTTGTGACAACCTAGTCTTTAAAGAATTATTCAAAGCTGAAGAAAATAAGATATTCAGGGAAGAAATCATTAAACAACTTTAGATCTGTCTATTAGAATCCTAGGGACTCTCGAATAATTTTATTTTATTATTTTTGTTGTGTGTATAACATTTAGAAACCCAACAATTATCCCTTAGATGGTGCAATCAAAATTATTCAGAAAAGGATTACAGCTTAAGAATTTCATGTTAACACAACTCTAACCACATGAAATATAGATTTACTGCAGGTGCTATCAAGTATAATGTTGTCAGAAGAAAATAAACAATTATACTTCCGATAGTTTTAGTTTTATACATCCTACACAAGACAAGCATACTCAAAGGTTCTCATAATTGCATCACAACCTTAATGGTATTTGCAATGTATTTCTATGTTGCAGGAAACACACAAAATAAAAGACTATTAAGAAAAGGTGTACTTTCCATTTATGTAAGAAAATTATGATAACTATCTAAAGCTGCAATATGCTAGCAGTTAGCACACTTGCTAAGAACTTTTACTAAAGATATTTGTTTTTCATATTCCCTAGAACCATATAAATGAACGAGGCAAAGAAAAAGAGCAACAAGAAAAATGCTTAAAAGAAATAGCACAAAAACTACTAAAGCTTAGTAAAATAGGAAGGAGATTCGTCATTTAATATTCTAATCACTAGAAACCCTAACTGATCAACAAAGATTTTATGGTATATGACTGGTTACATTAAAATAAAGATCTATTATCTCTAAAATACCCTACTTAAGATAAGTTGTATTGTTAGTTTTGTCTTAAATTACAAAATATCTTTTGTGTTATGCTATCGATTATATGCCTATAATATTCTTGATTATGGTGTTAGTGTATATTTAACTAAAAAACACTTTCAACTCTGATATTGGTAAGTATTACATGAAGGAAAAATCTGATATTCATGACTTTGTCATCAGTGAATATTGAAATAAAAGTTATTTATAAATCTATTGTTAATATTCATAGCTCTGACGTTAGTGAATATTAAAAGTATTATCAATTCTGGCATTAAAAAATACGAATATTTTTGACTCTACCATCAGTGAATATTACAGATGATACTCCCAATTTCGATAGTGGTGGATATCAATCTAAGTTGATATTTATGACTTTGACGTCAATGAATAAAAATCTATTTGAATTTAGAATTTTTACTTTTTTCTTGAAAATTTAGGAATTGTGTTATTATTTTTTAATATTCAAGATGATGACTCAATATAAGTCCATTTACCCTAAACATGAATAACAAATATTTTATTTATTTATTTAGAAGGACAAGGATAATGATTTTTATCATTTTGAAAATTTGGATATGTCGCTCAATAGACCTTTTAATTTTAACCAAGTTTGAATAAGTTTTATAAACTTGTTATAAAGTAAAAACATGCGTGTAAAATATTTTTGTGTAAAAAATGCTAAAACAAAAAAAATTAAAATGCTAAATATTTTTTGGTTTTTTTTCCTTTATGGAAACGTTAAAAAAGAAGAAGTAGGGGATAAAAATATGCATAAATGCAAAAATATACTTTTGTTTTTGTTTCCTTTAAGAAACTTGGCCATGCAAATAAAAACAAATAATTATAACACTGCTAATTGTGGTGGTCTAGGAATTTGATGGTCGCTGCACGAGAAAACCAAAGGATTAGCTTTGGTGTTTTGCATGAAGGTGAAGGGTCTTGACTATTTTCTTGTAGATGAATATGAGAAAGCCAGTTGGTTCTTTGATTTTATTGATTTTTCCTATTCCTTCACAATTTCAATAACAAATTACATATTTTGTCTCTATTTTCGTTGACAATTACTAACAAAATATTCTTCGTCAATGTTTTCATTGCTTTTTGCTAATGTTTTAACAGTGGTTATAGTAAAAAAAAAAAAAACGACATCATTTTAGGCATCTTTGACTTAAACGGATAAGTGATTTTTGTTTCGGAAATTTAAATTTTTGTACGCTTTGGTCCCTGGAGTTCTAAGTTTTTATGAAATGGTCTTTAAACTTATTTATGTTACAATCAAGTCCTTGAATGTTTAAGGAGGAGAGAAGACAAAATAGAGCAAATGATTTTGTTTTTTGAGTTTCTAGTATCCATTAGAACATGGCTTGAGATTTAAAATGAGATTTTACTGTCTTTAAAATGATTTTTGGGTGTTTTTAGGTGAAAAAAAAATACAGAAAATGGGTGGGGGAGTAAATAACAATGGCCACCATTTTTTCCGGTGACGAGATGGTCCTAGAAAATTATAGATAATGACTCTAGAGTTGCTTTATAGCCATTTACTATCAGAAAATTGACAAATAGCAACCGAAACTATATAAATAAATAGTCAATATGTACTTTCATACATAAATAGCGATGAAATGTTTTTTTTGGTAATTATCGATGTAAATAGCGATAAAATATGTTTCATTAGTGATTACCAATAGACTTTATGATGGAATAGTGAAAATAAAAAATTAATAAATATTCCATTGGCGATTCCATTAGAAATTTGACACATATTTCCTAACAAAATTATTAATGAACATTCAATAAAAAAATTAAATGAATCAATACTCAACAGTTCTACCCCCCAACCAACTTTCTTTTTATTGTTCTTGTCCAAGAAACAATAACCCTTTTTCTTTATTTTCTCATAAATTCAGCCACCATCCTCACAAATCCACTCACCTCGTTGGTGTCAACTTAAATCTATCAATAATGTCAACATATCTCTCTTGCTTTAATTTTTTATGCAGCTTTGCTACATCAAATAAGAAAATCAACCTTTTTTTTGGGTAACCCACTTATGTTTTAGGTTAATTTATTGAACTTGTTTTTGTAGTATTCGTAGTTTTCTTATATAATTAAGTTTTTTACTTGAAATGTTTCTTGTATATTTGCATCCTAGAGTGCAGACAAGATTTATCCCTTTAAAACAAGCCTTAGTTAACGCAAGAAATACTTTTGCCTCACTATTTTCATTGTTAAAATGCTTAATCAATGTTGAATATTCATCTAGTTTAAGCTTTTTATTCATATTCATTGATTGTTATTGTATGTTTAGGTTGGCAAGGGAATTGTAACAACTAATAAAAATATAGTGAAGTTAATTATCAATGAAATCACCTATGATATAAAACTTCTTTATGGAAAAGTCCACTAGAAATTAATCTCTTATTTATGATGAAATCAATACTAGATTACCGATTGTTTGTAGAAAGTTACACAAAGTTTTTGATTTTCTGATAGAATAATCCATCGGCAATTAAGGTTTTTATTTCTGACAAAATCATCGATGAAATAAAAAATTATAATTAATTTCATCGACATCGATGACATGTCAAATGTATTAATATAACCTAGTGGAAGGATTTCTGCATTCAGTCAATCTACGTAGAGTGAATCGATCCCTAAAAAACCCCGAAAGGGATTTGACTTCTTTTCTTGAGATACTTTAACTACCAAGCAAAGTAACTCGAGGTAGATGAGAGGCAGAGATGTAATTTCAAATAGGCTCAACCGGACCCAAGAACCTAGCCAAAGAACATGTTTTTATAGATAGAAAGGTGAGTCGAGGGGCCTCCCACTTTACTGATTTCGCAAAATCAGATGATAGAAATTTTGTCAGTGATGATAAAATCAATTAAAACCAATAGCCCCTCTCTTCCCTCATTTCTTATTCTTTTCAAGATTTCAGATCCCTAATTACCCAAATCCCTATTTCTTTTTTCCTCTATATCATCGTTTTCTCTCTCATTATCTATCTCTTTTTTCAAAGCAAGGCCCAACCTCCTCCTCTCTTATCTTTTTGTTTTTAGTTTGAGGCAAACTTCTTATTATCTTGGCCAATTAAGTTCTTATGCTGATCAATTGTATATGAATTTTTTGGTTCAATAGCACGAATTTAGGTTAAGTAGATAAGGGAAGTAAATGGGTGTTTAAGAAACTAGAAAGTTACAGTAGAACTATAATAAAAAAATCTTGAAACAATTTTTTTTTAAAATTAAATTGATCATGATACCCCATTTTAGTGAATTGTGACCTAACTAGTAGTAGTTAGCTTAAATGATAAACTATTATTGCTAGATGTTGAATTCCAAAGTCCATACCATGATAATGTGATAGTATTTAATTATAGAGAAATGGAAAATTTTGGTTTCAAATTCAATGAAGAATTTGGTTTTCATGGGTGCTTCATGGTTTGGCACTTAGGTTTATTTCCCCCTTTGATGGCATTTTGTGTACCAACCAAACATGATTAATGAACTCTTTTTTATTGGGAAGGTGGTGGTGGTGTTCCAGACTTCTAATAGCTTTATTTGCTTTTAAGTTGTTACTTTATCAAGTTGAATGTGGAAGTTAGGGTTTGGTTAAATTATTATCTTAGTGAGGTTATTTAGAGCTAAATTGATGCATTACATGTCATTTTAAAGCCTTTTTTTTTTTATTTATGTAAAGAACTTTTATATCCCTGTTAAAAACATTAGTTTTGGTAGCTTATTTTTCTTGTGTCATGTTTGGGTTTTTCTTTAAAGAGTTTAAGTGTTCGTAAAAAGCTTGTGGTCATTTTTTTTTGTGTTTTAACTAGGTATGCGGGTTTTTTTTTTCCTTATGAGAGCACACTAAGTAGAATCTTTGAGGAAAATACTATTCTAAACATTTATGTTAAAGGTTTAAATGGTATACGACAATGATTCATAAGTTTAATAGAGAAATATTTAACTTGTAGGATCATATAACTTAAAAAGATTTTCTTATTGTTGAGTTGTTTTAAGGTATAATCATGATGTCAAGATATAAAACACCTAATTGTTTGATTAATGATGTCAAGGATTTGATGAGACCAATAAACCTTGCTCTACAACTAAGTTGATTTATGTTTCATGTGTCATACTGCAAAAAAGAAGAAGAAGAAGAAGAAGAAGAAGATGAGTACTTTGCATGTGTCAAATATGATTTGGGTTGTTATTGTGTTCGTAGATATTAATATGAGATAAAACAATTTATAGAGCCCCCGTGCAAGGGTAACTCTGCTGAAAATTCATTCAATCACTTGTGTAACTTATTGCAAACTTTTACATGTTATATAATTGTGTTAATTGTTATTTTTTTTAAATACCATGTTTCAAAGGAGAAAAGGTTCCATGTCTAATAAGAGCATTACTGTTTCATCAATCAGTAGTGTTAGTGACTGTGAACGTGCTATTAATTTAAGTGTTAATCTTATAAAGACATCTGATACAAACATTATCAACCAATGCTCATCTAATACTAACATAAGAGTTGGAATCCCTTCTAAAATAGACCTTTATACAAGAAAAAAAAAATATTACAGAAACGAAGGCCGACCACACTATGTAAATCATGTCTTTTTATCACTGATGAAGTTATTTATTTTTATTAGGTTATTTTAAGTTTTACATTAAGTAAAAATGACTTTCATGCATTGATTTTTAGATGTACCAATATTGAAGCTGCTCATTTGATTATAAGTACGGTGAAATCATCGTTCGAAGAACCATTATTTTAATGGAGTCAACTACAAGATCATCATGAATGGATGAATATGGTGGATGTTTAATAGGGAAAATTTAAGGTTAAATAAATAATATTTACTTATTTTTATATAGTTTTCCTATAATTATGAAAACTAATCAATGAACAAAATGACTTTTAAGGAAAAAATTTACTCGGACACGAAAAGCGAGGGGGTGGTCAGGTAAGTTTGGGAAAACCACGGTGCAATTAGGTAGGCATAAAGTAACAAAATGTTATATTATTTTAAATTTGTAATATTTTATTTCCTTACATAATTTTTGTTTAACAAATTTATGTATTAGATTGCGTGATTTGTGGTATGATGCAATGAACAAAGCTAACTTTGATGACATAGCATTATAGGAAAATTATAGATCGAGCACGTTATAAGGGATAATTGGGATAAGTTTCAAGAATTTATGACATCAGATAGATTTAGATAGTACTCACAATTTAAGTCTCAAAACAAAAACAAAAACAAAAACAAAAACAAAAACAAAAACAAAAAAAACTTATGGTTTGGTGGGCAATCATACTGGGGATGTGCTTCCTATTGTGAACCATGCAAGGTGCTTGGTAAGAGATTGTTGTTGCATATTTAATAAATTTTCTTTGATTTTTAATTTAGTTTTTATTTATAAGACTTTTTTACAAATTATTTATTTTGCATGAAAAACAGTTTGGGTGTGAACCAACTCTAATATTCTATGAGGAAACTCATATAAGGAAGGGAGATAAATGAAAGAGGTGAAAAATTTTATTGGTAAGAGAGCGAAAGCCTTCATTGTAAGTTCTTTTATAATGTTTTTAATTAAAATTCATATTTATTTGCATAATTAATATGAATTTTATACTTGAACTTTTTGTTTGGTTTTGTAGTAGATATATAATGCTAGTATGGTTGCCAAACATGAAGAAGATGCTTCCACTTATTCTCTTTATGATCCTCAATTATGGTTAGAGGTTGGAGCAACCGATGAACCCGATAGAAATTAGGTTTATGGTATGTTTGTGGCATCGACCTAGGATATAAAGGCGGGTTATATTGTTTCAACGACACTCAACTTTCTGGCCTAAGCTAAATTTAATAAGATGGTCTGAGATAGGTTCAAGAACAAATTAGAGCAGAAGTCAAACAAGAAAATAATAGAAAATAGGAGTATAACCTGATAGAAAATTTTTTTTGTTGTTGTTGTCGTTATTATTGTTGTTATAAGTTTCTAGGAGTATAACCTCAAATGTATTTTAGGATTATAGCAACCAAATAACATTCCTACAGAGTTGATTATTTTGTTTGTGTTTTTGTAAAGCAATGTTATGTCATTTTTCAACAAAAAGTTACATAAGGTTTTTTAATTTATGATGGAAATACTATTGGAATCTTTTATCAGAATATTTCATCGATGATTCTATCAGAAATGATGGCTCATATTTTGATGGTTAATGGAATAGACGATAAAATATTTTTGATGAAATTAATGATAAAATAATCCATCGGTAATTAAAGAGCAATTTTTACGCAATATGCAATAGAATAATCTATCAGCAAATAAGGTTGCCGATGTAGTTACTAATGGAAAATGGATAGCAAAATCTGATTTTTCAATGCGAATACTTTGTCAGCGATCCATTAAGAAAAGAAGTTACCTATAA
>Ga0325411_1008980_pt1 | contig 10744 bp, 6 predicted proteins | sample PopdelMetagenome_13_FD_206181 | JGI IMG/M metagenome (GOLD analysis project Ga0325411, IMG submission 206181) | Populus deltoides microbial communities from Bellville, Georgia, United States - Xylem-PdIQD-R4 | ecosystem: Host-associated > Plants > Phyllosphere > Stem > Wood/Secondary xylem...
GGCATACTTGCTAAACCGGTGCATAGTTTCCAGCTATGCTCCAAATTACCCAAATGGTACCTCCACAGGCCATTTTCCATTATTTGATCTCCTTATTTCAATTAATTAATTTCTTTTTGATCATTCATCAATCAATTTCCTTAGTTTTATTATCAATTTATTAACTAAAGGTATTTTTATAATACAAAAAAAGGATCAACTGATCAAGCGACCAGGTTCCACTCCACGTGCTCATGGCCCCATAGGCCCTTTTACACTACTTTTCTTTTCCGCGTTAATTGCTCAAAGGCATCGAACCCCGTGTCACGGCCTCTACCCGGTAAATGTATTCTTCTCATCCCATGTTAATAAAAGAGTAAATTATAAATTAGTCCCTCTATTTTTAAAAAAGAATTAAATAATTTTTCTAGTTTCAAAAACTATTTAATTAGTCTCTTATTAGTGCTAACAAATACTTAATCTACTATTAATTTATTCTAAAAAAAACCTTCTTCTTGTACTTTCTTATTATCAATTTCTTTTCTTCTTATAGGAAAAAAAATTAAAATTATAATGGATGAAAAAATTAAGCCATAAATAAATTTGACAATATAAATACTCAAAAGTTACTCGTGTAAATTATATCAAAGAGCATAATTGGTTGGAGATCACAAGGTATTTAGTGTAAAATATTTAAATAAGATATAATTTTTTTTTATTTAGTGTTTTCTTTTCGTATTTATTATATTTTTATGTTTTATAGCTATGTTAATTTGTTATAACTAATTATTTATTGTTCTCATTTGTCAAACAAAAAAATATTTTTACGAGAAGATAAAATCAAAGAATTTCATTGCACCTTAGGAAAAAAAAATTAAATGGAAAAAAACTAACAAATCACAAGTATATTTAAAAATATATGGACGAATGAATTACATTTCTAAACTAGAAGGGTTAATTTATAATCCTCTCCTTTATAAATTATCAAATCCGAGTTTAACTGATTATGACTCGTAATTATCATTTTATAATTACATAATTATCTTTCTACAGATTTTTTATCGCACCTCTTATTTATTTTCTCTCTTCTCGTAAATGATCTTTTTAGTTTTTTTTAAAGAGAACAGTAAAGTAAAAACATTTAAAAAAAAAATCTATTTTTTTGTTTTTTCATTTGAAATTTTTTGCTTTCATATGAAAAAGAAGAAATCGATTCATAAATATATTTTTATTATCTAGTATTTTCTTTTAGTATTTATTATATTTTTATGTCTTATAGTTATATTAATTTGTTATAACTAATTATCTATTGTTTCTCATTTGTCAAACAAAAAAATATTTTGATGAGAAGACACAGTCAAATAATTTCATGAATTTCACTGCATCCCTTAGGGAAAAAAAATAAATTTAAATGGCAAAAATAAAAATAAATCACAAGTATATTTAAAAATACATGACAAATCGATTACATTTCTAAACTAGAGGGGCTAATTTATAATTCCCTCCTATATAAATTATCAAACTCGTATAATTACATAACCACCCCTTTATATTCCCAATCACTCCCCTCATTTCTTTTCTCTCCTCTCGGAAACGATCTCTCATCTCTCTTTTTAAATGGCAGCAAACCAAAAACACCCTTCCTTTTAAAAACCCCCGTCTTCTTGTTTTTTCATTTGAAATCTTTTGCTTCGAGACGAAGAAAAAGAAGAAGAGATCGATTCAACTCGCCTTGTCAACTCGGTCTCTCTCCTTCTCTCTAACATTTTCGTGTCGCGATTCAGGTAACGGTTTTTGGTTTTTATTTTGTTTTTGAATTTTTCTCCTGTTTCGTTACCGAGAAAATTAGTGACTATAATTTGAGATCTATTAGGTTTTTGTTTTTGTTGCTGTTGACCACAGAAAAATAATTCGAAAAAGTTTCGTTATTTTTTCTATTTTGAATTCCTTAACCACAAATTTTTTGATTTGTTTATTTTTGGAAACCTTTATCTCTCTCTTTGATCTGCAACTTCTTTTTAGCAATTTGTGTCTATTCTTTTACATATTAGTATATACACACACGCAAATTTAACTGACTTCCGAGTATTTTTTCTTGTAATTTTAGCTAATTGTCACGTAATTTCTTATTTATAAAGTATGATTTGGCTAGCTTAATTGTTTCTGTTTGGTGTTATCATGCTATTTAATTGTATTGCTCACTTTTTAAGTTAATTTTTCTGATAAATGTTGGTTTTAGGGTTTATGTTGCTCTCAAGTGTTCGTCAAAATTAAGGGCGTAGTCTCTTGTTTAGTGAAAATCTAAGGTTCTATGAAAAGGACTAGGTCAAGGCAGTATAAATTCTACAAAATAAATGTGCTTAAAGCCTTTTGTTGTAGTATCTTGAGGCGTGCACAAATTTTGTGTTCAATTGGTTGTTGGATAAATTTAATCTGATTGGTGATTGCTTGCAGTAGCCTTGTTGGTCTTCGGATTGGATACCTGTTAGTAATTATTATTAGTATCGTCTCTTGTATAATTAGTTTGCGTTTTGGTTTTAATGATTTGTCGGCTTTTACTTCAGCTGTGAGCTGCACTTCTTCGGTCTTAGACTATTGATTGCCAGCTAGGCTGCTATACTTCAATTAGTAATGCTCTATTGGTTGTAAAGGACAAACAATTTTAACTGCAAGTACTATTTATATTTTTATTTGTATCTGATGCATTTTCATGACATCATCCATTGTATCAATCAATGAATATATATGTTCTTGTTATTTAAAATTCCAAAGTACAACGTTCTTGTTTTTCATTTTTTCAACTGTTTGGATAGAGTGCACTGATGATTTGTGCTCTGCAGAAAATGTCTCGAGCAGAGGACTTATGGGAGCGGTTAGTAAGGGCTGTGTTAAGGAGGGAAAGAACTGGGACTGATGCACTTGGTCGGCCTGTTGGTGGTATTGCTGGATATGTTCCGTCTTCGCTTACTAATAATAGGGATATAGATGAAATTTTGAGAGCAGCAGATGAAATTCAAGATGGAAATCCAGCTGTGTCTAGAATTCGTATGTATTTTATTTTCTTTTGGCTATGTCACTCTTATTTTGCATGTTTACACCATCTAACCTAGGGTATTTATGCAAATCTCTTAGTGAGAGTGTTAATCATTTTAACCTAGGGTATTTATGCAAATCTCTTAGTGAGAGTGTTAATCATTTTAGCTTAAGTCTTACATTCTAGCACAACTCAATACAAAAAAAAAAAAAAAGAAAAAGAAAAAAGAAAGAAAGAAAAGATTTTGGATGAAGAAACTTTTGAACATGAACAATTTAGTCTATCATGATGTAAAATCTGAACTTCAAGTTTAAGAAAAAAATTACAAAGTTCATAAACTAATAAGCTGATACTTCAAATCAATTAATTATCAATGTCCCATGCATATGGAATATTTTGCATTTCCTATTCAAGACATAATAATCTAGGCAATTTAGTAAACCACAAGTAATTAAAATAATAAGCTTTGAGGTAAGTCATCAAGCAAATATCAAACCCTTATAAACATGACAAAGAGGAGTTTCTATGTTTTGCTTGAATCACTTATGTTCTGCTGTTGTTTCTGTTTTCTATTGATGATATGCCCCATATAATCAGCAGAAGTTTTGCGCTCTTGAAGCTACTGTATTTTTTTTTAATTATTATTTTGCCTGCAGTATGTGAACATGCTTATTCACTTGCACAAAATCTGGATCCTAATAGTGAAGGAAGAGGTGTTCTACAATTCAAGACTGGTTTGATGTCTGTTATCAAGGTATACCTCTTGTATATGAAGATTTTTGGTCTTGTTTACATGTAGAAGATCTTTCAGCTCTGTAGAAAAAAAATTCAGGAAAATACAGTATTACCAGAAGATAGATTTCCATATAAATGACGAAAGCTATTTTGTAGACGTGCTGAGAAGTTTTTAAATTTGTCTTCTCTTTTCATTATCTATAATAATGATAATTGTACATTCAGGTATTATTTTGATTGGTAGTTTATAATGTTATAGTTATATTATTCTTTAGATACCTTAAAAATTATAATATGTTTGACGCTATTCAATAGCTACTCAATAGTTATTATAGATGTGATGTGTTTTTATATATATATGTCTGCTAATATCATGTGCCTTCTATGTCCTTTTGAGAAAATTTCAGCAAAAGCTGGCAAAAAGGGAGGGTGGAACCATAGATAGAAGCCAGGATATTGCTCAGCTGCAAGAGTTTTACAAATTCTACAGAGAGAACAACAATGTAGACAAGCTACGAGAAGAAGAAATGCAGTTGAGGGAATCTGGTGCTTTTACTGGAATCCTTGGCGAGTATGTTCCTAAAATAAAAAAGAACTCATTAAAAGATTAAGTCGAACTTTGCCTTTAAACAGCAGAATGCCTTTAATGTCATCCACAATAGTTTCGCTTTCCTTTTATTTTTCTTTTCTTCTCTTTGTCTCCACCTCTCTCCCTCTGTTTATTTTCTCTGCTTCTTTGCCAATTTTTAACATCATTAATTTCATGGAATAGGTGCCATAGACATGGTTTGTATTTAAACACTGCTTCTGATTCATAAATGTTTTTTTTTGTCATTTCCTTAGGTTTAATCAGCATTCATGATATAGTTTTAGTTTCTGTGAATATAAACCTAGATGAGAAGGGGCAGATTTTTATAGTTCTCCAATATGTAATAGTAAGCCCTTGTACTTGGGGGCTTATATGAAGAATTTAACTAGCGATGCTTGATACAGCTGACCCCTATTAGTTTGGAATTGAGGCTTTGTCGTTCATGCTTGGTATTCATTAGAATTGCTGAATGAGGTAGGAATGCATTTTTAGTTATATTCTCCACTCAATTCTGGAGGTATCCACTTCATATGTTGTATCTCAAAATGCTCGCCTTTGAGTTTGGACAAACTCTGATCCCTCCCTCCTCTCCCAGAAACAAAAAAAAAAATGCCCCATCAAAATGGCTGCCACCATAAATAAGCCCTGTCACTGAAATTACCTCAGGTGTTAACTGTAGCTCTGCTAATTAATTTGCTGGCTTAATTAATTCATTAGCTCCATTTTCTTGTGTTTCTAAGGTTTCTGGCAGTCCCATAAATTTAGTTTTTGCTACATGCATGTGCACTTTGTTACCTAGTTTGGAACTATTTATGATTTCTCTTATTTCACCATGGCATGCTTGGTTTTGATTTGTCAATCCAGGTTGGAGCGGAAGACAGTGAAGAGAAAAAGAGTTTTTGCAACTCTGAAAGTTTTAGGATCTGTACTTGGGCAACTAACAGATGAACTTCCCGAAGCGGTATCTATAGTCTTTTCAAACATAATTCTCTTCATGACTGCTCATGCATTAATTTTGCAGTTACTTATCCTGTGGACCATATCAGGATTATTTTGAGAATTTGAACTTATTTGTTTCTTTCAAGCCACAAAGTTTTTTTTTCTTCATTCTTTCTCTTTGAAAAGTTAAAATTGCTGCATATGCAACTTCTATACTCTCTTCTTCCAGGTTGATTTTATTTATTTCCTGTGCCATTTCAACATGTTATGCAATATGTGCTTCGATCTACTTCTCTACTCTCCTGCCTACTACAGCCCCTATGCTATGTTTTTGGTAGAGCTTGGTGCTTCTAAGACATCTTCCATTGTGGTATTATCTGTGACATGCTTTGCTTTTGTGAAGTTGTATCCATGGTTGCACTAATTGAAGACATGGGAGGAAACTGCAGCATGAGAATATAATTTTGCTTTTCATTTTTGCTCTTTTACTTAGTCGTGAAAAGATATTCTTAATGCAACCAACTCTCCCCCCCTCCCCTTTTTATGGATACCAATGAATGCTATCATTAATATATGCATTTGTAAAGGTCGTTGGTAATACTTATATGTGTCTACTGTCAATTAATATGCATGTTGTATTTTGTGCAGCTTAAGCGAATGATCGAATCCGATGCCAACATGACTGAGGACCTTATTGCTTATAACATCATTCCATTGGATGGTCAAACTATGACAAATGCTATTGTTACTTTCCCTGAGGTCAACTAGTTTTATTATTATCCTATGCTTATAATTTGTTAATTGCATAATTTTTCACTCAACATCATTCAAATGCAGGTACGAGCAGCAGCAACAGCTTTGAAGTATTTCCAGGGCCTGCCGAAATTACCAGATGGTTTTCCTATTCCTGCTACAAGAAGTCTTGATATGCTTGATTTTCTGCACTACATTTTTGGGTTTCAGGTTTGTAATCCCGTGATTATGTTCTGTATGAGGCTATTTCACTTGTGCACTTCTGTAGTTTTTGTTTGTTTTCTCTTGATTCATGCTTCTAAAAGTAGAAATCCACCAATGAAGTGTCGAGCTTGGAGATTGTATGCTTATTTAGAAGCAGAAATTTTATTTGGATGTCTTTTGGATTTGCAATATCCGCAGTTAGTTATTTCTTGATGTTGTATTTGGATGTGATCAGAGCCTTATTATATTTTGATGCTTTTGGGGTTCTTACCTGGCAACTACATTTTAATCGGGTAATACTCTGGTTCGGTTGCATTTCTCACTCCTCATTGGTTCACTTAGAATGCAAAGGGAGTTTTACTTGAATTTCGTTCATGAAATAGTAAATTGGGTCTTTGTTCTTTTATTTGGCCCTACCATAATCAATTTTCAGTTGATTCAAAATACACTATAGCAACAAGGATATCAAAACACCATGTCATTGTCTTCATTAAGTTCATTAACTGAAAAAGGAGCAAGTTAATTGATTCATAAGGGGAGATAGGCTCTAGGAATATGACTCGTTTAGAGAGGAAAATTAAAAGAAGCAATTGTGGGTTTTTAAATTGGATTCATATTTTTTGGATGCTAATAATTCTGTGCTTTGCCCAGCCTCCTATATTTATCTTCCATTCAGAATAGGTGAAAATTATATAAGTTTAGGGGGGGTTCAATTCAAAATCATGCTTCTCTACACTACTTTTGCATTCACTTCATCTAGTGTATTATGGACTTTTTCTAAGAAATCATTTGGAATAATTTGTTTCTTGCTTCTCATTTGTGAACTTTATGTCTGTCAGAAAGACAATGTTTCAAACCAGCGGGAACATGTAGTTCACCTCCTTGCCAATGAACAATCTCGACTTGGTATCCCTGATGCAACTGAACCGGTATGTCTCACATGTTTCTGTTTCATATTTGGGTTAATTTCTGTTTTGGAATTTTAGGATGCTATCCCAAGGTAAATATGAATTTTCCATATCACATCTTCTTATTAACTCTCCGCTAATTAAATAGCTTCGCGTGCAAGTATTTGTAGTTTACATTTATAGTTCAAAGATTGTGAGATCGGTTGGAACTAATGCTGTTTTAGTGCTTACATTTGCCATTGAGTGATTTGATTTTCAGTTTGTTATTTTAATTTAATCTGGACTCTTTGTTCATCTTTTTTGCAAGTACCTTCATAGTGGCTTTTATCTTCTTAGCCTGCTCTATAGTCACACAGCCAAGCACATGTTATTTGTTGCTTTTAAATTTTTAACACCTGCCCAACAAGGAAAGGATTAAAACTTTGCTTCAATCAATTGCCTTATAGGAAGTTTCTTGCTATATTTAAAGGTTCCTTTGCATGGTGGTGGTGAAAATTTGTCAAATAAGTATACTGAAGATAAAGGAATGCTGAAATTTAAGAAAGTATAATTTTGAAATGTGAATTTAGTGTTGTCAAAAGTGAAAGGTGTCCTAAGGCGCCAATGGTGCTAAACACCTGAGGTGCCATAGGTCCACTTGAACAAAATGAGGTGATATACTAAAATAAAATAAAATAAAATAATCAAATTTAAAAGCAAAATATCATATTATAGAAAGCCATATCAATGTTTCACTAACTGTTAACTAAGTATAACTTTGAAAGATAAAAGAGGATACTAGATAATTTAAAAGAGCAAGTAGATTAAATAAGTCTTAAAGATAGATGGAGTTATTTAAGGGTAACTGTTCAACCTTTATCAACTTCCAAGACATCATCATCCTTCCTCTCCTTTACTAAAGTCCTTAATTTCCATTTCATTTTAATCGTGATCTATTAAGTCATTTTAATCGTGATCTATTAAGCCATAATGTATTTCTTTAGAATTGACGCTTCTATGCTTAACTAGTTGTACAAGTCTAAAAGGAAATAAATTGATAACCGTAGAAGAAATTTTAAAAAATAAAATCAAATTGAAAATCTGGCAGCATAATGTAGCTTAAATATTTATAAATGAAGACTGATAAAGAGAAGAAAAGTGTGGTGAAAGTCAGAATAGATAAAAGAAAAGAAGAAATAAACAATAGAAGATGACTAAAATAATAGTAAAGCATGGAGGTTAGCTGGTTCCGTTAAATGTTGCTGCTGTTGAAAGGAAAAGGTGGTCCTCACATGCTATGTGTCAATCCCAATGATAGTTCTTGGTGAATCTCTTCCTTTTGTTTCTTTTTATAATTTTTAAAAGACAAGAGCCTTTGGTTTCACAATTATACCCTCTAAATAACAATGGGTGGGTGGATAGAAGAATAAGATTAGTTTAGTCAAAAATGAGAAAAAAAAGACAAAAATTATTGCCTAGGCAGCGCCTCAAGTCCTAGCAACTCTTCTCCAGGCGAGCACCTATTAAATCGCCTTGCTTGGTGGCTCTCTCCTCACCTAGGGTGCCCTAGCTTTGGTGAAGTAACGTTTTGACAACACTGGTTGTGATTACCAATATACATTTGTTTGTAGGCCGTTATTAGCGTGAATCATAAATATCTTCCAGTATTTTGTGGTTGATGCTCATTTTCCATTTTCCAATAGTTTGACCATAACAGACGATAACAATTCTTTCAACAAAATAAAGGTACTTGTTTACTTTGTTCTATTCTAATTTATCTGATTAGAAGGGGCCGTACAAATACTTAAATTGGTATAGGTAAATATTTTGCTATTTGAATTTTATAGATAAATATTCCAAGTAAAATATGTGAATTACCTAATTGTATGTTGTGATTTCCAGAATTAGTGTAGTGGACTGGAATTTCTTGGTGTTACTAGTTTTCATCATCATCATTATCTCATTGGGTTTTAGATCCTTGTGAATAATAGTCCCTCCCTTGATGGACATGTTCGCATTAGGCTGAGTTGAAGACCCCAGAGTCTGATAGTTTTGGGTGTGATTTGATGTGGGACAAAAAGAGATTTAATGCTAAAGAAGAAAGAAAAGATGAAACTAAGAAGAAGAAGCCAAAAAGAGAAGAAAAAGCCAAAGAATAGAAGAATGAGGTTGAAAAGTCTACAACTTTACAAATTTTTATTCAATTCATCAAAATTGTCTAACATTTAGAAAAATATGATATAAATACTAAAACCTTAACTAGAATGAACAATTGGGCTTATAGCCTATTAAATAAAATATCTAACGACTAAATCAAGCCCAACAAATAAAATCCAATAACACAAGGTTGAACTATCCTCTGTCATCGTAGATCATACAGACATGTAAACAATTTCTCGAGTCTGATGTCTCCATCAACTCTCCCGGGGTTGGAAAAACTTTAACCTGTCAAGTATAGTTCAAGGCGGCTGTGATAACGCTTCCAAATATAAGCATCAAGCTGCCATTATGTCTCTTTGGTAATCCAAATACATTTTGAATCTGGTCCCCAAGCTCATAAATTGAGATTCACTGAACTTCACCATCCCTGTTAAAAACAACTTGTGCATTCAAAATAGTATTAATATGTTCCTTTTATGCCAATGATAATGATAATGGGGTGGGAATATCAAATGGAGCATCAGGGATAGGTTGTGTTTTATATAGAACGAGGTTCTTCATGTCAAAATTAGAGCTAATATCAAAGTTTAATGACAGTTTAATGATATAACTACTTGATGCAATCATTTGCAAAACTTTGAATGGTATAACACTACTCACTTGCAATTTATGACTGGTTTTCAAAGGACACCGTTCAAGTTTAATCTGTATCATGAAATAATCTCCAAGTACATCATGATACTTGTGTAAATCAGCTTGAAATGTGTATCGTTAGTTACTTGCTTGAATATGTCTTATGAAATCTACATGCAAAAGACTCAGCTAAATCAAACATTTTAGAGTGAGGAGACAACGGAGGAATATCTATTGGCATCCTAGGTTTGTGACCATGAACCTTACACGACTGAGAGTGTGAAATGAAACACGCCTTTGAATCCTGGATGGATATATATTGAACATAACCTAGTGAATCGGGTTCATCCTTATCCTCTCCTTATCATGAATAAAAGGTAAGGATTTAGGAAGCTCAATAGATTGCTCAAGACTTATGACATGCTGGATGTCAAGCAAAGGGGGTGAAGAATCATGAAGCTTGGAATGCTGCTCAAAATCTATTACAAGTTGGGCGTCAAGCATAAAGGTCGAGAAATTAGTGAACTTAGAATGATAACTATCTTGAAACTCTCCTAACATTGCACTTGTCTTTTTAGGCAACTCTACGAGAGTCTCCATAAACTTTTACAAATAAAGGAGACATAACTGATTTTTCATGAACCTCCTATTCATACTCTTTTGGACATTTTATGTTAGCTATATTTACCTCCTTTGGTAGTTCCATTAAAGAGTTTCTTAAAATTTCTTTTGCAACTGAACCAGGCACAATATGTTGTTCCTTAACCTCATTTTCAAACTCATTTAGGCTCATTGTATTAAGTTCTTGTTTGTTCACTTTCTTTTTTTTTT
>Ga0325411_1008983_pt1 | contig 10741 bp, 6 predicted proteins | sample PopdelMetagenome_13_FD_206181 | JGI IMG/M metagenome (GOLD analysis project Ga0325411, IMG submission 206181) | Populus deltoides microbial communities from Bellville, Georgia, United States - Xylem-PdIQD-R4 | ecosystem: Host-associated > Plants > Phyllosphere > Stem > Wood/Secondary xylem...
CAGAAAGCTTTTGTTGTCATTGGCATTAATACGGCATTTAGCAGCAGAAAACGCCGGGACTCGCTTCGACAAACTTGGATGCCAAAAGGTCCTCTCTCTCCCTCCACCAAACTCCTAATTTATAGCATTAATTTAGAAATAACAGACCTGTTGAATTTGCTGATTTTCGGCTATTATATATTGCGTGGATTAGAACTCACATTCCATGGCTGATGTATAGTCACACAAAGATCAACTTAAGAAAAATCAAAATAAATAACAAATTGTCAAGTCACCGCTGGAATCTACCAGTAATTTTGGAGCTCCTATTCTAAAGCGGTACTTTTCTTGTACTTGGCCAAAAAAAAGGCGAAGAGTTTATGCAATTGAAAAATTAATTTAACTTTTGGGCACTAAAATACGCAAGCCCCAAACTAGATTCCAAATTTTAACTCAAATCTCAATTGAGAGTCTCTGAAGGGATTTTCTCCCTGGATTTTGGTGGAATCCATCAGCAGAAGTGGGCAAATAATTGAAAATTTTTATAACTTTGAGAATCAATTGAGATACAAAACATTTACTGTGAGAAGGAAGTATATATTGTACACATAGATAAATAAATAAACAGGTTAATTATCATAATTTATATTAATTACCAATCCACCATGCATGTGTAATACATAATTTGATTCACCTAATAACTCTCAATTACCGAGTAAATTACTAAAGATGTGTGTAATTAATGCAGGGGAAAAGTTAAAGAAATTGGAGAAAGAAAAAGGGATTGTGATACGATTTGTGATTGGACACAGTGCCACACCTGGTGGTGTTCTTGATAGAGCAGTCGACTTAGAGGACGCAGAACATAAGGATTTTCTAAGACTCAAGCATGTTGAAGGATACCACGAGCTCTCTACCAAAACAAGATTGTATTTTTCCACAGCAGTTTCAATTTGGGATGCTGAGTTCTACCTCAAGGTGGATGATGATGTTCATCTCAATTTAGGTAATTAGCAACCATGCTTCTTCTCCAACATTTCGTGACTAGAAATTAACAAGGAACATGCTTATGTATCGGTAATAAATCGTGTTCTAATCATATCATGTTCAATGTGTCCTGTAGGCATGCTAATGAGTACACTAGCCAAATACCGGTCCAAACCTAGGATCTACATCGGATGCATGAAGTCCGGACCAGTTCTCTCTCAAAAGTAAGTTAATTTTATTTATTTTTGTTATTAAATGTGCTTGATTCAGCAAATCCGGCATCCTAGTGGAGAACTTGAATTATGACGTCAGGCTCTATATATCTCTAGTAGATTCAGCAGATTTCACTTCATATTTTTTTTCATTTCTTCCTGGCCTCAAGTGATATTGCAATTTTCTTTCTCGGCAGAGAGGACAAATACTATGAACCGGAGTACTGGAAATTTGGGGAAGATGGAAACAAATACTTCAGGCATGCCACAGGCCAACTCTATGTCATCTCTAAGGATCTTGCTGCCTATATCTCCATCAACTCGTGAGTCCCATATCCAAAAGCATCAGTTTTCCCTCATTTGTTGCCCTCAAGTCAGAGTAATATAGCGATATTGAAATATTTTGGCAGGCCCATATTGCATCGATATGCCAATGAAGATGTCTCTTTGGGCTCTTGGCTTCTAGGCTTGGAAGTGGAACACGTGGATGAACGTTCCATGTGTTGTGGGACTCCTCCAGGTACACAAATCAATCACAACCATTCTCACCGTGTTGATATTTTCCAGCAGTCAATCTGCCAATTCCTCCACATCAGAAAGCATAACATATTTAAAAATAAATTGAAAAATAAAAAAATGGATTTAAATATTTCTCATTTCTAATTTTCTTGCTAGGATAGGAAAAGGTAGATTATCTTCTTTCTTGAAAAACATCGAATACTAATTTCTTCTCGTGGGCAAATGTAATTTTGTTGTTGACTGGGGCCGTGAACAGTGGTAATTAATTATATATTAATATTCCAATCAATTACTTCTAAGGATCATTGTATCTCCGAATCAATCTTTATGCTCTTAAAAAATGGTTAAAAACTTAAAATATCAGTCCATCAAAATATGACTAGTTTCATATATATAATTAATTGTTATTCAAGTATAAATTTTAATATTATTCAAAATTGTGTGGCACGGTGTAAAGTTTTTTTTATTTAAGAATATATTAAAATAATTTATTTATTTATTTTTAATTTCAAGATATCAAAATCATTTAAAAAGAACTAAAACAATTTAATAATTTTTTAAATAAAACACACTCCCAAGCATTCACTAGTATATAACTTTATATACAACCTTGCTATCGTATATGACGACATTATTTTGGTTTTTAGATTGTGAATGGAAAGCACAGGCGGGGAATGTATGCGTGGCATCCTTCGACTGGTCGTGTAGCGGAGTATGCAACTCTGTGAGAAGGATGAAAGTAGTGCATGATTCTTGTGGGGAAGGAGAAGGTGCTGTTTGGAATGTTGATCTTTGAGTTGTGATTTAATTAGCAGCCTAAATAATATGACAGACAGTTAAAGGAGATGTAATTCCTATAAAAATTTATGGTATCAACTTTTTTTTTTAGAACAATACCTTCTCTTTTTATCATATTTGAGATATTCATACCAGTGATGATCAACTAGAACTCACTCCATGCATGGACGCTCAATATGATGATAAATATTACTCTGGAAAGTATATATATATATATATATATATATATATATATATATATAGTTTAATATGGATTTTTTTCTCAATTTATATGACTCAATCTTAATTAGAATCCAAAACTTTTTTAATATTTATTGATACATATAATTCTCAATTTATAAAATACAAATAATTCTTAATTTACTTTATAAAACCCATACAATTAAATTCTTTTTAGTGTTGACAAAAATAAAATGAGTTTGATCCGTGGTGCGGTGGAGTATGGCATCTATATAGTAAATTACTATATAATGTAGTCTATCAATCTATATTCAAATTGAGAAAAAAAAATTAATTTTTGTTTTGTTTTTTTTATAGAATTTAAGCATGATCATTTAGAACATGCATGAATGGATGAATACAAAGTTAATCAATCAATTAAAAACATAACTTGAAAACATATTCAGTCAAAACCAAGGTATTCATAATTTAAACACTAGTCATATTTAAAACAAGACATTCCAACCCAAAGAGGTAACCAATATCTTGTTGTAGAAAATTTGAATCCTCTCATGCTTATAAGGGGAATGTCGCACGTGTGCGGCGATCGTCCACCACTCTTAGGAAAAATATAATGGTCTATCTGGCAAATGTGAAGAGATAAGAAATTCTTGTCTTTTATCAGTAGAAAATTTGAATGGGAGTCGCCACCAGTATTCTGGTCACTAGGAACCCTAACTGGTCTTAGAGATCGGGTATGGAGACTGGTTGTGTAAAGGGAATATATTAGGACCCCAACTACGCCCTACCTAAGGTAAGCTGCATTGTTTTGCTGTCTGATAAAATATAAAGTCTTGTTGTGGTTTCTAATTGTCGGTCTGTCTGCGGTTTAAGAAAAATCCTCCTCTGTAAGGAAATCCTTATCTTATCGGGTAAAAACGTAACTGTTCTATGTTGTCAAAAGAAAATACTTTTTTAATATCGAGAATACGTTTTACATATAAATTCGTAATCCTTGATATTAAAACAAAACAAAATAAATTTTTTGTTGTTTTTGAAATTTCGGCCAATGTTCTCTTGACTTTAATAAACTAGTTATTTAAGCCAAAATGCATGCTAAAACATTTTTTTTTTTTGTGTATGAAAAACACAATATGATTTTTTAGCTTTGAGACACTTAGCCGTATGCACAAAAACATTTTTTTTTGAATTGTTTTTTGTATTTTTGAAAGTTTTGATGAAAATCGGGTATTTTAATACCAGATTCGTATTATTTTTTTTCAGAATGACAAAAAAAACAAACTAAGATTAAACAAAATAGCATAAAACAATACAGACGGGGAAATCACAAAATTTTAAACATATATTTTTTTTGCTGGGCCGAACCCGGCTCACCATTATTGGGCTGGACCGGACTCGGCCCAAGATCTCAGCCCAGCCCACCTCAGCTGGTTACTATGCATGAGTGTAGTAACTAGCTTCACCTTGCCTGCAAAGACGTGCACTGTGCACATCCTGCATGGCGAGGGAAGAAATGAAAGCAAAAGAAAAGGGGCAGAGTTTTTACCTGGAGAAGTGAAACGCAGCCTCAGTCGTCACTGATGGCCAGCGGTGGTGGTGGTTCCAGCGGGGGCGGTGTTGGTGGCAGCTCCTCCTCTGTTTTTTTTCTTCTTTTTTTTCTCTATTTTTCTCTTCTTTCTTCCTCTTCGGGTCTTCTTTTTTTTCTTTCTTTCGGTCTTTCCCCCCTCTCTTTCTGTGATCCCCTCTTTTTTTTGTGCTCTCCCCCTCTGTATTTATAGGTAAAATAGAGGGGAGAGAGGCAGGGGCGGCCACTGTGCAGCTGCCCTAAAAAACCGCTAAAGTGGCATGTCCCCTCTGTTTTTTCACCGCCCCGTGGTAGGCCACGAGTTAGAGTGGATGCAAGTGGGGTTATGGTCGGTGTTTTTTTGAGTTTTAGGAGAGAGATGGAGAGGAGAAACGTCGGTGAAAACAGGGGAACAAAACCTTCTTCTTCCCCTATTTTCTGCGTGTCCAGGGGAAGAAGAAAGGCTACAGTGCCTTTAAAACGACACTGTTTTAGGCTTTTCTTTTTTTTTAATGAACAGTGTATGAAACGGCGCCGTTTTGGGAAAAACGCATCGTTTCATTTAAATGAAAACAGCGCCAAACTTATTTCAAAGTACAAATCATTCCTCAATTTGTAATTTGTTTTGAGTCCTCAATTGCAATTTTGATTTTAAAAATCAATTCAATTGCATCCCTGCCAAATTCAGATCGTCGGCCTTGAAGTTGGTCGCCTTTGTCAAATTGGTCCTTGGTCTCGAATTAGTACAATTTGACCCTCAATTGAGCAATAAACTTTTAATTTCTTCAATTTGGCCCCTGATTCGGTTGAATTACAACCCCTTTATTTACGCGCCTTTTCCAGTTTGGTCATTGGTTTCGGATTTCTTCATTAAGTTCCTAATTAGCCATTAAACTTTAATATTTATGCAATTAAGCCCCTGATTTGACCTAATTAACTCTAAAAAATCATAATTTGACTCCAGAAATTTAATTTCCTCCAATTAAAGCCTAAATTGACTTTAAAATCAATTTTTCTTATAATCAAACCCTCCATAAATTCAATTAAACCCTCAATAAAATTTAATTGAGCCCATAAACATCTGATTTTGGACTTTTCTTCTTTAAATTGAATTTTCTTTGTTAACAGGGCTCTCATCAGTCAACAAAATATTGTTAAATTTTAATCTTTGTATTTTTGAACCTCCTCAACCAATTTTTAATCATTTTTAGGGCGTTCTAACATCCTCTTTTCACTATTATATTTTTTGATACTATTATTTGATTTTGTTTTTGTATTTTTTGAAGAGAGAAAAATATGAATTGGAGAATAACCCAAAAATGGGTTATGACAGGGAACATGATTGTCATAACCTATTTTTGGGTTATTCTCCGATTCACATTTTTTTCTATTCAAAAAATTAAAAAAAATCAAAAAATAGTATCAAAATAGTGGGTCATTCAATTTCTTTTTGAAAGTTTCAATTGTTTATATTTCTAGATTTTTTTTCTGGTTTTTAAAGTGTTTCTACTTGTTTGTTTCAAAAATTTTAAGCTTTTTAAATTATTTTTAGTTTTTATGTATATTAAAATTGAAACTTAAATTTGACAATATAAAGGACATTTATGGTAAAAAAATAATAAGATATATGAGAAAAAAATATGAATATACAATGATATCCGAGAGCACAAAATTCTTAAAAAATTATATGAGAGAACATACCTAATGTATAAGGATAGATGGATCAATTAACCTCATTATATACACATTTAATTTAATTTTTCATTGGACCTGTTGTTACATATTATGTTTTAAACTCCCAAACACCTTTAACACTTCACCCTTAATAATTGTTTTCACCGTTAATCCTTTCCCTTTAAATATTATCCCTTTAACTTTTTCTGTTTAATTCTTAACTCCCTACCAAATGCAATCTTAGGTAAAATATGAATTTCACATTGAAAATAAACATCCATTCTAAAGACTTTATAAGTGTGGCTTTCAAGTAGTGTAGTAACTTCTAAGAAAATTCTTGGTCACACTAAATTACCTAGTTAATTGTTATCCTTCTCTCTTTTTTTTATGATTATTTTTCTAGAACAAATAAACATCTAAAACAAAGACATTATGCCAAAAAAAAATTATATTGAAAAGTTACTAGGCAAACATTAATTTGGTAAATCTCCTAAAAAAAACTTTTAATTTTGTAATTTGAAACAACATCAACATGATATATTGAAAAAAAAATCATTTCAATTCTATATCAAACACATTATTGTTAACTTTTCTTGGATATTTGAAACCCTCTAACAGAGCTGGAAAGAAGTGTCAAACACAATCGTTAACTTTAAGGTTCATGGTATTAGTTGAGATATGCGCAAATTAGTTAGAGCACCCGCATTAATAAAAAAAAAATATCAAACACATAGAGACAAGGCAAATATTACAATTGGCATAACCATAGCCATTGGGTGCTGTAGTTGTCCATCTTTTTTTTTTTCTCACCAATATTTACATAATAAATCCTAAAATAATGAAAATTAACTAAGTACTAAAAAGGGCCACCAACAATTAACATATTTAAATGTTTACAGAATTCTTGACTAACATAAAGAAGTCATGACATGGGCAATTATCTCCTCAACATAGCTGCAATAAAATGCAAATTATATGACAATAAATAAATAAAAACATGTTAAATAACATATGAAATTTGTATGAGCTACATTGTTTTTTTTTTAAGAAGAAATAACATTATGCATAAGAAAATAAGATGTACCTCTAAATCTAAGCATTTTTACTTCACTCATATATTTTTTTTCAAAATCTTCCATATTAGCCCACATTTCTTTCTCTTCCTCCTTAAACACAAATACTCATTAGTAAAGAAATAAAAGTCACCTCTGACAGTAATTCCTTCAATGAAGTAGAGCTCTACTATACCCTTTTTCCCTATTCATACTAAAAAATGTTGAATCACTCTTGATAGATATGGTGTCAACTAGTTAATCCTGTGACAACAGTTGTAATTCAATTCTAAAAGGTTTTTTCTCTCTTTTTGGCTTGACAATAGCATTAGCTAAATAACAACTAGTGCATTAATAAAATAACAAAGATAAAAGTATATCAAAACATAGAATCGAAGACAGGACCAGCAAAATTATTATCTATCAAGAGTCAATAGGTAGTTGATTTGCCCACTGAATTCAAGCATTGCGTTTGCTAGTTGCCACTTACAATGCTTGTTCGTGCAAGTATCAATAAAGACAGGACCACCAACAAATCAATTGCACTACGTACATAGGAAATGAGAATCCGACATGAATCTAAGATATGGTAGGCCATTGCTTGTCTATGAGGACATTCATGCTTGGTTCTTGTCTAATGGGCAGCAAGAAAATCTCAATCCAATATTTTCCTTGCAGAGAATGAGCACATAAAGTCTGAACCAAAATCAAAGCTGCAATTAATAAATTAATGTTGAGCCCTTGATTAAAATAGGAGAATTAAAATGATTTTATATGACTAATCGAATTCTGTAATCTGAGAATTTGGAAACCCAGAACTTATTGTTTGATAAGATACTCAATCTCATCTGTATTTTTTTAACATGATCATGTTCTAACTGATGAAACCCACGATAAAACTAACTATTAATTCCTCAGTAATGGCAGGAGAACATCCCTAGAAGCATTTCCCACGCCTGTCTCTTGAGCAAAAATGGATTCAGTACCACCAAAAATTCTAATTATTAATGATTTGACATACTAACAAAGCTTATATCCAAGTGTTCTTACAAAATTCTATCTTTATTGCAAAAAGAAATGAAATGTACCAAAAATAAATCATTATGCCTATATCTTGCGGTATTTCCAATACATTCCAAGATTTTACTTCAGTCAAAAGAAAACGAAGCAGCATCACAAAATGCATACGGCACTATTCATTTCATTTATTTTCATGCCACTTGTATGAAAATAAACAGAGCTTAAAGAACGAGGAAAGATAGTGATGCCCATTAGCACACAACAGAGACAAAAGTTACCCACCAAAAAGAAACAATGGACAAATTAAAGAACAAAGCTTAATGAAAAAGCTTGTTCCATGAATCAAAGTAATAGATTTAACAACACAAAGCCAACCCAGAAATAATAATAGGTAGTTAATGAACAACACAACAAAGAAAGACAAGTTTTGGTTGATTTTCCCTTGATCTTCCAGCATAAGGTAAGCTTTGTTAAGCCTAAATGCTTGACATTAACGTAGATTCGAATTTTCCTTTCCATCTCTTGCCCTAATTAGTAGTTCCCTTATGCCTTAGATTCCTTTCTTTCAAAATATGCCTCTGTTGATCTCCGTTTAACACCATTTTGTATGTTGCCTCACATTCTCTAACCAATCGCTTTCCCATCCATAGTTCATTAATTCATATGCAGATCTATCTACACTTTTCCTTCCTTCAGTATTTATATCATAATTGCTGTGGTTGATTAATTCTTCTTCATTGTAGGATCACTAGATTGTGATTGATCCTTGGTTGTACCGATAAAAGAAGTTGTACTTGTGTACAGATTCAAAAGAAATTACAAGTGTGAAATTAAAGACTGTGAAAAAAATAGTGCAAGCCATATGATAACTAGTATAATGGTTTTTCGCATAACTTGGTGGCTCGGTCAGAAACCACTAAAAGAGTTTATAGTGCTGAATATATGGTGGTTGCTCACTAAGGCTTAATGGATTTAGTTATTTCACAAGTTACCCATGACTACCTCAGTGGCAATACTTTAAACAAGAAAAGAAGTATCCCGTTTTGAAACTAGCAAAACCACGAGCAATAAAAAAAAAAGGACTTAGCATAAAGAACCAATTTCCTTCTGTGTTTTTTAAGCCATACAGTGAACTATGAAGTTTGAACATATAAAAGGGATTAATAAAATTTATAAATCTAGGAGGTTGCGACATGTAAACTTCCTCGTCCAAAGCACCATTAGGAAAAGCATTATAAATACCAAGTTGTCGGATTGTCCATCCTTAGTGAGTGTCAAGCAAAGAACAACATAAATTGTGGTGGGTTTAAACACTAAACTAAACGTCTCACCGTAATTGATTCATTCCTGTTAGTGAAAGCCTTTTGCAACCATACGAGACTTGAACCTTGCATGACTTCCATTAGCCATTTTCTTCACTTTATAAAACCATCTACAACCAACAATATTCAGATAGAGTTCACGAGGCACCAAAGACCAAGTTCCATTTTATAGAAGAGGTTGATGCTTAGCTAGTGTAACTGCACACCACCTTGGATGCTGGAGCGCAAGAGCAAAGCTAGATGGTTCAGTAAGATGCAAAGAGGTGGTGGTTGTACCCTGAGTTTGTAGTTTGGCAAGCTAAATCCTAAAAAACTAATTATAATGAGATTTTTTGTATTTTAATTAAATTTTAATAGATAATTATAAACAAATTATAATATTTATTTTAAATTTTTTAAAATATAATAATTTTATTTCTTTCAGAAAATATCTATGAAAAATTTATAAAATTTGGTTGTATGTAATTAAAATATTTGGTTAATTAATTTTTTTTATCTTTTTTTTTAACCATTCATTTAACAAAATATAAAAAAATACAACACATAAATACACACATTTTTTTACTATTTTTTTACTCAACCATCTCATAATTAGAAACACACTAGAAGATTTTAGGACGATAAAGGCCATTGTTACCTGCAAGCAAAGAAAATCATACAAGCAATTTATATGTCTCTATTTTAGATTTGTTTCTTTCTCTTCCTATTTGTGTTCAAAATTCATCCCTTTTTAATGATTTCTTCAATAATCCACAATGGGGAGAGACATGGCGAAGCTGCTGGTGTTTAAAGATGAGGGAGAGCTGGTTGTTAGTCCTTAATTGGGTAAAGAGAAAGAGAGGGACGGGTGTTGGTTTTGGTTTTTGACAGAAAATGGTGTTGTGGGGAGAGGTGGATTTGGTGGCGCTCACGGTGATGCATCTTCTTTGGTTATTGTTATTGCTAACGGTGAAGCTGTTGGGGGTGGCTGATGATAGCTGGAAACCGTGAGGAGAAAAAGGTTACCTTGTATGTGTTTTTATGGTTTGCTGGTTTCAGGTGGATGGGTTGGTTTAGGAGTGTCAGTGGAGAAGAAAGGAAGACAATTGCTGCGATGGAAGTGTTTCTCAGCAATGTTGTTAAAATTATGATTTTAACACGGTATAGAAAATGCAAAATAAATTTGAATAGTAAAAATGAATCGTAAAATCATACAGAATTTTAAAATATATTAAAAAAAATCTATACTTCAAATAAAAATTTATATATAGTTCAAGTACCTTAAAATGCATGCTTCAAATAAAAATATTTTTGTTTTTTCAAGATTTTTAAACAAAAATATATATTGAAATAAAGCTACTTTGGAGGAAAAAATCAAATTGAATCTCATTCAGTTTTTGACCAAGTCAATTAGATCATGAATTGATCTATCAATCAACTAGGTTAGACTGGTTC
>Ga0325411_1008985_pt1 | contig 10740 bp, 7 predicted proteins | sample PopdelMetagenome_13_FD_206181 | JGI IMG/M metagenome (GOLD analysis project Ga0325411, IMG submission 206181) | Populus deltoides microbial communities from Bellville, Georgia, United States - Xylem-PdIQD-R4 | ecosystem: Host-associated > Plants > Phyllosphere > Stem > Wood/Secondary xylem...
AAGTAGATGGAGTTTTGTTTGAAATGACACGAGAGATTGTTATACAAGATATGAAAAACATAAATATTCTGTCAAAAAAAATAGTAAGGCAAGACTATAGATACTGCACTAAAATGTCCACTTCAGAATCCTCTCATTTCCTCTGAAAAGATCATTTCTTATGTAGAGAGAATAGTAGAACAATTGTTACCATTGATCCTTACTTATAAGCATCATTACATTTAAACATGAATTGTTGGATGGAATAGAGGTGTAATGAAAAATACCTTACTTGATAAAAAAAAAAAAAAAAAACTTAAGAGGTACTAGGAAAATTATGAGGGTTGTTGTCAAATCTATAAATTGAGAAACTGAACAATCACTAAATTCTCAATGAGATTATGAATTAAAAATGATAAAATTTAAAATAAGTTTTTTCATAGAATTTGTATTAATGGATGTTACTTTTCAAATGAGACTAACCTTGATTAATTTGAAATTGTGCAACTTTAAATATAAGCCAAAATCTGAAAAGGAATCTAAACTGACATAAATACTGGATAGGTTTTAGATGCTACTCTAATTATTTAATTTGAACCTTAAAAATATATAATCCAAAGTTGGTTTCTCTACAAAATTTGTAGCTATAGATGTTATCTTTCAAACTAAATTGTCCTTGATTAAATTGGAGCTTTATAACTCTATATATGACTAATATACCAAATAGTGATTTAGGTTGGTTAGACTAAACTAATTAGAATTTGTAAAATTCTAATGCTTGCTTAGAATTGTTGTTATTTGAGAGTTTTAACATTTGAAACTATAAGAATGAATTATGTTATTTATCATTAGAAAAATATATTGAGGAAATTATTGATATATGTATGTGCGCACGCACATGTGAATAAAAAGAGAAATTTGAGATGCATAGTATAAATATATTAATGATTCAAGTTAATTTATGGTGTGAGTAGTAATAATTGTTTGATTTGAAATTGTAGGAGAAGCATTCAGAAAGAATCTCAACTTCTTAGGAACATATAGCAGGAGTTTAAAGTAAGGATCGTCCACTTGTTTCTTTAATTGTTTAAATTTTTGTAATGCTAGAATGTAATAAACTTTAAATGTATTTTATACTACTATATATCATGAGAAATATTGATATGTGAATATTGCCTACAAGTATGAGAATTATTGTGATGTGAATATTGCCTACAAGTAGGGGAAATATTATCAATGTGTATATTTTACCAACAGGCAAGAGAAATATTATTATTATATGAATGTTTCTTTTATATATATATATGAAATGTGATTAACCTTAATGATAGATATCTACTTAAAAATCAAATTGACTAGCTGGCCTGTTGGGAGCTGGTGGCATCAACGTGGTTGATGAATGAGATATTTAACTTGACTAGTTGATGGCTAGTGGCATCTATATTTAGATGAATAAAATAATTTAATCTGACTAGCCGATGGCTAGTGGCATCTATGTTGAGATGATTAGGATGATTTATTTTGACTAGCCGATAGTTAGTGGCATCTGTGTTCAAAGGACCGGAATAAATGGATAGTTTGGTTGATTTGAAAGGAACCAAAGGTATTAATGTTAGAAAATTATATAAATCATATCCTCTTGGGACCTCACCAAATAGCTTAAGCTATTGGGTGAGATGGTTCTTTGACATGGTATTAGAGTCTTGATGATCAAGCGGTCATGAATTCGAATATCACCATCCCCATTTATTTAATAAAAATTAAACACAAAGTAATGTGGGCCTGTGCAAGTTTCAAGTCCAAAAAACTTTCACTTGAAGGGGTGTGTTAGAGAATAATATAAATCATATCCTGAGACCTCACCAAATAACTTAAGCTATTGGGTGAGATGGTTCTTTGACCATTAATATGGCATAATTACTAGAATATTGAATTCATCTAAAGGTTAAAGTATGAACCATAAGTAAGCTTTAAATGAGAAATTTAATCTATTATTTGGAATGACTAAATAAGTTAAATGATTAATTAATTAATTATTATATTATAGTCTAACATGATGAAATAATCTAGTTGTTATGTTCCTCTCATGTCGGGGTTGACTAATAGATTTTATCAAGTTACTTTTCAAAATAAATATGGATATTGTAAATAGTAGATGTTAAGTGGTTATGTATTAGGATTTTGATACTTTATCTTGGACTTGTAATTATGTTTATGGTAATAACATTATCATTAACTTGTATTTATTTGGTTAAGTTTATGAATCTCCTTTTAAATCTATGGGAATATAGATAAAACTTTACATGTATGTTTGTATTCAAATGTTAGTATTTCATGTATTCTTTAGGAAAATGTTTCTTGTAGATTATGAGTTCATTAAATTCTAATCTGCATTGTATATAATTCATGAATATTTAAAGATATGTCATATTATATTGTAATAAGATGGGATACAATCCAGGATAGTTGGACCTTAATAGTAGTGATGATCGTGATATATAAATGTGAAGATGTAGATAATTTGGTATGATTAAAAACAGGGAAAACTCTCCTAAATTTTTTTGACCGAGATATAAAAATGCCATATTTTAGTAGTAGTGTTACTAATTTTTTCTCTCTTAATTTGCTTGTGAAAACTCGGGAAGTTACAACATTACTTTTTCTAAGTACATCCAATTAACAAAATCAGTAGAAACTTATTTTGATAACCTCTTTTGATATCATGAATAACTTTATTAGCTATCATGAAGCCATCCAAAATTTATCTTCCCGATATAGAAGGCATTTGAGGAGAACTGATAAGAGTTGTCATGACAATGTGTAACCTGGATGAGAGCAATTTCCCAACAATTTTATACAAATCATCAATCAAACTAATCGGTTTGTACTCCAAGAATTTTGTTGGGTGTGTGTTTTTAGGCACTAGTGTAACACAGAAAGTGTTGATATCCTTGGGTAATTTTTTTTATTCTGAGAAATTCAAACACCATGTCAAATATCTCATTCTCAATCAATAGCTAAGCTGTTTTGTAGAAACTAAATGTTAATCTATCGGGCCCGCTGCTTTTGAGCCATCATAATCCAACACTACTTTTTTCATTTTATCCATAGTTATTGGTTGTTCCAGCTCAATAGCTCGAGCAGAAAAAGTTTGTTGAACCAATTCGAACCCATCCTTGGCCTTGTAGAATTTGGTTATTAGAACATATTTGAGAAATAAGTAATAACAACAACCTTTATTTCATGTGGTATAGAGTGTGTGATCTCTTTGTAAAGAATCTTTGTAATATTGTTTCTTCCCCTTCTAATATTGGCTGTAAGAATTTTGTGTTTGTATCTCCCAATTTACACAAATCTTTCGAGACTTTTGCCTTCAAATGGCTTCAACATATTTACTTATTGTTCAATGCTCAGAGTTTAGGCTATGTCAGTTAGTGATCTCTTGCTGAGTTAGAGAATGATGCTCTTTTTTTACTAGTTGTTGAAGATGATTTTGAATATGCAGCAGCCTCTCATTTTGATTGTCAAATGCAGTTTTGTTTCATTTTCGAATTATAGATGCCAAATAATTGATCTTCCTTACTAAATTGAACCTGTCAGCATGCTCAGAACATGCTTCAGCCTAGAACTGTAGGAGTTTCTCTAAAGAGCAGGTGCTTAATCCAATAGTTGAGAAACTAAAATGGTCTTCATCCCTAGTTTTATTGTTGCAATCCCAACAACAGTTGATAGTGGTCTGACAAGCCTCTGAGATAACAAATGAGCGTTAACCCTAAAAATTTTAGATGACAATTTGGATTTATAAAAGCTTTATAAATACAGCTCATCGATCCTCAAAATCGAGTTTATTGATGAACAATTAAAGAATACTATGGTAAGTTACAATCTCTAATGAAGTTGCTAAATTCCTTTGAGCCAAGCAGATTTAGGTATTTACTGCTTTTATCACAATGATGCAATATTTCAATGAAATCCCCAACTAAAAACAAAGTCACTGCAAAAGTTGCCTACATATATAAACTCCTACTACTGCATGTGAAAAATTAGTTAGAACAAGTGTCTCAAAAACTGATATCCATTTCCCACTGTACTCAATGGAGTCTACCTTAAATGGTTTATCATTCCACATTACTAGGATTCCACCAGCACTATTAATGGAATCAATTGTAAACTTGTACATGATCTCTTCTTGGTTTCCAGAATAAAACAAACATCAATGGTATTCTGCAATAGAATCTTCCTGATTGAAGAACATTTAGCAGACATGCCCAGCCCACAACAATTTTAAACTGAAAATCTACACAGTAAAAGTTCAGAAAACCTTACAAAGACAGATTCAGATCTACAGCCACTAATATGCTGCCCAATCACCAATCTCTCTATTTAACTGCCGCCCAATGTATTCTGTAAAAATCATCAAGTCAGTGTATTCCTAAAACCCAGAGTATTCCCAGCTTGTAACATACCCTTCAAGGCTCCACCTCATATTCTTTGCCATTATCTGTGTTAGCAACAGACACTCTGACAGCAGTAACTATGGTGTGAGTAGATGGAGTGATAAGGTGACTCAAGAATATAGGAGAAATAAGGATGAACACTCACACTCTGCTGTCAGCAATATCCTCAGAATTAGTGGACAAATGTTAGGAGAGAAAGAAGTTCAAAAGGCAACAAACTCTAGCCAACATGGGAGTCTAATTTGATAAGGAAACAACAGCTACAGGAGTGATTGATATACAATCAAAATCTATCTATAGGAAGCACACAAGAGCAGAATTCTTATGCATAATGGAAAAGATCATCCACAAGGATAAGAAAGATGAGTCTTATCCTTATCATTGTAGCTAAAGTAGAGATGTAATGTATACCTATATAAATACATAAGAAAAACTCATTATATAAGTAATTGAGAGAAAGGAATTATAGTGCTCACATTAATAAAACAAACAACACAATTGTTGTTGTTCTGTCCTCTTTCTCCAAAACAATCTCTGCAAATTCAATTTTTCTTTTTGGTATCAAAGCTTATGTGAGCACATTCTAGCAAAACAACACAATGACCTCACTTTCTCTCAATGTTGGTAACTTCATTACTCTCACGCTAAATCCAACAAATTACCTTTTGTGGCGTGAACAAGCACTGGCACTAGTAGAAAGCCAGAAACTTGTCGGCCACCTTACAGATGAAGAACCAGCCCCCACCAAATATACCACACAAGATTTAGCCACCAACACAGAACACTCTACACCAATGCTATCTAATGAATACATCTCCTAGCGCAAGTCAAACCGACTTCTGTGAGGATGGATCATTGGCACTCTATCAGAAGAAGCCCTCAACATTGTTGTTGAAGTAGAAACAACATATGACGTCTAGGAAGCACTCAAGAATGCGTATGCAAAAGACTCTCAAGAAAGAGAGTTTACTCTTCGCCAACAGATGATAAACTTCCGCAAACATGAAGACAAAAACATGGATGAACACATTTGCAGATTCAAAAGCTTGTGTGATAGTCTTGCTGCAATAGGAAAACCAGTTCCTGACAAAGAAAAGGTGTTCTGTCTCCTTACAAGCCTTGGTCCACAATATGAAACCTTCACCACAACTATGCTGAAACCCCCAAGACCAACCTATCTAGAACTAGTATCCCATCTTCAGAACTTTGATTAGAGATGTAGCTGGTTTTTGTCTCAAACAGATATTGCACACACACAGAGTTATCAACAATTTGCTTTCTATAGACAACATCGTCAACAATGCTCTCAACAGCCATCCTCAATCTATCGTGGCAACACATCAAAATTCACTTCAACTGGGAGAGGCTTCCAAGCACAATAATACAGCGAACACAATAGAATCCCCACCACAGCAGACACACAACGACGTCCTCCACCTCCAGGAGAACGTCGGATGACACAAACAGAAAGAGACAATTTTCGCAATGAAAAATGTCAATATTGTGGGACAGAAGGCCACATTGCCAAGATATGTTGGTGGATACCGAAGAAATCTTTCAACAATGAAGAAATCCCACACGCACTTTCAGCTTTAATTATGAACAACACTTTAGCAAAAACAGAATGGACAACCAATACAGGTGCCTCCAATCATATAACAGGACAATCAGGTATGTTAACCAACCTTCGTAAATATAAGGGGGCTGACTCTGTAATTATAGGAAATGGATCCTCAATACCAATATTTGGTATTGGGGATACACAAATTAAACAGCAGAAAATTGTTTTACCTTCGAGATGTCTTATTAATCTCTACGCTAATGAAAAATTTACTATTGGTAAGTCAATTGACTAAATAATTTCCTGTTAACTGTGAGTTTTTTAATGTTGATTTTTGTGTCAAGGAACGAAAGACAGGACAACCAGTAATCACAGGGACTCGCAAGGGTGATCTTTATGTCCTTCTGACTTCACCAGAACTATATTTCTCAACTAGATTTAGAACAGGTTTTGCTGAAGTGTGGCACTAGTGTCTAGGACACCCATAATTCTTAGCTTTACAATTGTTGAAAAATAAGGGCTTGATAGATGTAACAGGAACGTTGAAATCCAAGCATCTATGTGATAGTTGTCAATTAGAAAAACTGAGCAGATTACCGTTCTTAAGTTCAGAAAATTCTAGCACTGGTATTTTTGATAAAATTCATTGTGACTTATAGGGACCTTCTCCTGTTTTATCCATTGGTAAATTTCGATATTATGCATGTTTAGTAGATGATTTTTCGAAATATACATGGATTATACCTTTGCGACATAAGTCTGATTTTGTGAATGAATATTTTGCCTTTGAACAATATGTTAACCTGCAGTTCAACAAAAAGATTAAAATTTTCCACTCTGATGGAGGTGGAGAATTTGTCAACTCCAAACTTACATCTCATTTCCATACATCAGGTATTATCCATCAAATTTCATGTCCATATACACCTGAACAAATAGGTATCGTAGAGAGACAACACAGAATTATATGAGAATTAGGAATGACTATGTTATTCCACAGTGGAGTACCCTTATTTTTATGGGTAGAAGCATTTACAACAGCAATACATCTCCTAAATAGGTTGCCTTCATCTACACTAAACTCAGAAATTTCATATTTCAAAATGCATGGTTCTCACCCGGACTATTCTTCATTACGTGTGTTTGGCTTAAAATGCTTTCCATATACATGGGATACACGAGGGCACAAGTTTGATCCAAAAACAGTTCTCTGTGTGTTCATTGGTTACAGCATAGCACATAAAGGGTACAAGTGCTATCATCCACCAAGCAAAAAAATATTAGTCTCACGTCATGTTCTCTTTGATGAAACAATGTTTCCATATAAACCATCAACCACCATTCAGCCATCATAATATACATTTAAAATCTTTGACACATGGATACCTCATATTTCTCAAAGTGTTTTAGGAAATATAGAGAACAAGGAAACAACCCCAAACTGCAACCCTCTGCCAAAAATTACACAGGAGCAAAATATGTCTGCCATACAGCTTCCCCAAGACAGCAGACTACAACCAGCAGGGTCTCCTGCACCACCACAGGTTGAGGGAGAACAGAGAGCAGTCAGCTGAAGATATGTATCTACAAGAACAGGAAAGCTATCCTACAGCAGGGACAGTAGTAGCTGTGTATCCTGTAACAGATCGTGTAGCAGCAGAAACAAGCTCTGAAGCAGCAACAGAGTTTACAGCAGCAGATTCTACAGCAGAAGCAATGCCAGAATCCATAACAGATGTTGCAACAAATCTCACAACAATAGGGATAATAACAGATCCTACAGCAGCAGATTCTCCAGCAATAACAGACTATGCCCTAATTGTGGCAGTCTCCGCAACAGACCCTGCAAAAATAGCATCCGAGGCAGCTATAACTCATCACTCAATGATCACTCGTTCCCAATCAACAGAACAGGCAAAAGCCTCACGAGCAGAACCTACATCAACAATTCTACAGCAGTCTCAAAGACAAGACTCTCACACTATGGTTACACGATTTCAACGTGGAGTTGTAAAACCAAATCCAAAGTATGCCTTGACATCCATAGCTTCTCAAAGTGTACCCAGGGAACCAGAAAATGTTCAAACAGCTCTGGCTCATCTTGGTTGGAAAACTGCAATGGAAGAAGAATTTGCTGCTCTACAGCTAAATTAGACATGGACCCTTGTTCCACGCACCCTGGACCTACATATAATTGGCTCTAAATGGGTGTTTAAGACAAAATTGAAACCCGATGGATCCTTAGACAGACTAAAGGCTCGTTTTGTTGCAAAAGGGTATCATCAGATTGATGGAATTGACTACACTGAAACCTTCTCTCCAGTTGTCAAACCAGGCACCATACGAATGATTATCAGTACATCACTAATTCAAGGATGGCCTATTCGACAACTTGACGTAAAGAATGCCTTCTTACATGGTAACATCACTGAAGATATATACATGGAGCAACCACCGGGAATGGCAGACTCACAACATCCAGAATATGTCTGCAAATTACAGAAGGCTATCTATGGTCTCAAACAAGCTCCACGTGCCTGGTTTGATCGTTTCAGCACTTTTCTTCTTGAATATGGATTTATCTGTAGCCTAGCTAATCCATCTTTATTTATCTTTCATTCTGAACATAGCTTGCTGGTACTTTTACTTTATGTAGATGATATGTTGCTCACAGGATCTACAAAGGCCCTTGTCAGCAACTTCATTCAACTTCTAAGTGGCGAGTTTACCATGAAAGATTTGGGACCTATTCATCACTTCCTTGGAATTAAAATCTGCAAAACAAGGAGTGGACTCCACTTATCCCAGTCACACTATGCATTGACTATACTTGAACATGCTACAATGACAGATTGTAAACCTATGAGCACACCTCTTGAAGCAAAAACAAAAACCTCCATAACTGATATCCCTTTAGAAGACCCTAGCCATTTTAGAGGATTAGTTAGATCACTACAGTATCTCACTCTCACACGGCCAGACCTTTCATATAGTGTTAATTATATGTCACAATTCATGCATGCACCAGCAATGACACATCTAAAAATGGTTAGACGAATTCTACGATATGTGAAAGGGACACTTAACATAGGTCTACATTTTTCTGCCAATACTTCACTTGATCTTTTTGCCTTTTCAGATGTTGATTGGGCAGGGTGCCTCACTATTATACGTTCCACCACAGGATACTGTGTTTTTATGGGTAAAAACATCATTTCCTGGTGCGCAAAGAAACAACATACAGTATCGCGTTCTAGCACTAAAGCTGAATCGTGCAATGGCCAATACAGCAGCTGAGCTTACATGGTTAACTTTTATTCTAAAAGATCTCCACATTCCAATGACATCTCCTCCAACACTTTATTATGATAATCTCAGTGCTCTTCATATGACAATCAATCCTATCTTCCATGCTATAAGCAAACATATTGAATTAGACTATCATTTTGTGCGAAAGAGAGTTGTCCTTGGACAATTGATCACCAAACATATCTCCACTATTGAACAAGTTGCAAATCTCTTCACAAAGCCAATGTCAAAGGTAGCCCTCACAAGTTTTCAAAACAAACTATGCCTTCAACCCAAGCATAGTTTGAGGGAGAGTGTTAGTAGCAGACACTGTGACGGCAGTAACTATGGTGTAAGTAGATGGAGTGATAAGGTGACTCAAGAATATGGGAGAAATAAGAATGAACACTTACACTCTGCTGTCAGCAATATCCCCAGAATTAGTGGATAAATGTTAGGAGAGAAAGAAGTTCAAAAGGCAACAAACTCTAGCAAACATGGGAGTCTAATTTGATAAGGAAACAGCAGCTACAGGAGTGATTGATATACAATCAAAATCTATCTAGAGGAAGCACACAAGAGCAGAATTCTTATGCACAATGGAAAAGATCATCCACAAGGATAAGGAAGATGAGTCTTATCCTTATCCTTGTAGATAAAGTAGAGATGTAATGTATACCTATATAAATACATAAGAAATCTCATTATGTAAGTAATTGAGAGAAAGGAATTATAGCGCTCACGTTAATAAAACAAACAACACAATTGTTGTTGTTCTGCCCTCTTTCTCCAAAACAATCTCTGCAAATTCAATTTTTCTTCTGTCTGAAGTAACAGCTGCGGATTTGGTTGAGTGTTACGAATGTTGCCTTGCCGAATGCAAGAATCCATGGAGCTGGACAAGCTTTCATCTTATTCAGCCATTGCTGGCTGTAGACTACCAGTAGAAGTAATGAGTTTAATTTTGGCCTTTCTTTTCCGTACGTAAAACCATGGGGTGGAAGTTAGTGTGATGCTTGGCGTGACACTCTGCTTCATGTAGCGTGGAAGATATATGTACAGGGGAATGTTTTTCTCTGATAACAGTGGGCTGAGAGGAATTCTTGACTATTGGCTTCCGTCACGGGCTGGGCTGATATCAGCCTTGTGAGATGGACTCCGGCAACCTTGACCCTGCTGTTTGGATGCTGAACCAGGTGAGTGATTTGAATAGAGAAGTGGTTGAGTAGGAGTGATCTCCAATATTTCAGGAAACAAAATATCATCAGAAATAGGCGCAGAACAGAATTGTGAATCCCATCCATTATGCCAACAATCAAGGGGTCTGCACTTGTTTCCATGTCAGTTGCACGTCCAACATCATCAATGTTGCCTGCATCAGAAGGATGTTCTGTACTGGTATCGGACACAGGTATATCCATCTGCAACATCGGATCAAAAGCCCCCATACTGTAT
>Ga0325411_1008989_pt1 | contig 10732 bp, 6 predicted proteins | sample PopdelMetagenome_13_FD_206181 | JGI IMG/M metagenome (GOLD analysis project Ga0325411, IMG submission 206181) | Populus deltoides microbial communities from Bellville, Georgia, United States - Xylem-PdIQD-R4 | ecosystem: Host-associated > Plants > Phyllosphere > Stem > Wood/Secondary xylem...
GTTAACCGATAAAAGCTTGGCGGCTGGTGATGGTTCGTGTTCGGCAGGGTATGATTTAGGGAGCCTACCTTGACTAAATGCTCGAAATTTGGCCACGGTTCTGCTGGCCATCAATCTTGATGCCTAACTGCTCGAAACATATATATTCTCCAAAACAAATATATTTTTATTTTTTATTTTCTTATCAACACCATCAATGTTTCTGGAGGCCTTGAGATTTAAAAACCCAGAAATAATTATTATAGTGCCGCTTATGAGGTCCTTGGTTATCCTTTTGATGAATGATCATAGGAAATCAAAAATGGATATTGGTGTGTCTAAATTTAAAAGGAATAAAAAAAAATTTAAAAACCTTAAAAATTATCTAAAATTATTTTTATGAGTTCGGGCTACCATGTCTGAGTATAATTTCTATCAAGGTGCATGGGCTCGGACATGGTAGCCCGAGCTCATGTTGGGTGTATGTCAGTGCTCAGGTATGGAAGCCTGAGCCCACCATATAGGTTTACGCCCAATCTAGGCATCAACCCGGCATGTTAGGCCTGACACGCCTAGCCATGTTAGGCGTGTTGCTCAGATGGTGCTGGGAGTGACATGTCCAGTCTTACTGGGCATGTTTTCCAGGTGGTGCTGGGCATGCACCCCAACACTTGGTAGATAATTACGTTACTCAAAGGAGATTAAACAAAATGATAATCTAGAGATTTTCTCAAGGGGTCCCTCATACCATTGTGATACCTATGTATAGAGCCGATAATCTGAACATCCTCCTCTAGCTACTATGAGATGGACATCAGTTACCGTAACCGTCATTCCATACCAAACTCCATGGGCTTTCAAGAGCCTAACAGACAAAGGACTAAGAAAATGTTTGTACATAAGCATACCCATGAGAAAGACTACAGCTCCCATCAATGCAAGGGTTCTTTCTTGTTCAATAAGTATTGAACACTCGACTCCCTAAGAACTACATTTCCACAAAAATGAGTCTGAACAACTCTGATGGCCTGATCGACTCGAAGGAGCATGTACATATTATGCATAGTAGCTTAGAGTTAGTCATCTAGGACAGTGACTCAATATGTAAAATCTTCCCCACAACCTTTCGGGGGTCTGCGCATGCTTGGTACAATAATTTAGAGTCAAGCTCTAAGGGTTTCATAACCTCTACCCCAAGCTAGTGACATATTTCAACACCAACATACCTACCAAAAAAAGCTCTACTAAGTTATTTGGCGTTACCCAATAAGAGGGCGAATCTACTCAGACATATTTAAAAAGGTTTAATGAGAATATGTATAAGGTGGAAAAATTAATTGAGTTAATAGCCTTAGAGGCCTTAATGAGAGGGGTAAGGGAACATGTCATCTAGAAAAAACTTTATACCTTATCAAATAAAAGCTTGCTCAAGGTGAAACAAGTTATGACAAATCATATACAGATAGAAGAGTTTGATTTGTTATAATATAGGCCTCTTTGTAAAAACAAGGATAACCAGCATAAGGGACCTTCCAAGCAAAATCATTTTCTTAGTAGAAATGAAAGCTCGAGGAAGAACTATGAGGGATCAACCTATGAGAATTTGGTGTATCCTGAGGATTTATAACTCTTTTAAATCAAAATAAGATCACCCATTCAAAGTTATAAAGGAAGTCATAGTAAATACCTTAGTGCCACCTCCAATACATGTTCCTCCTAAGAACCCCATCATACCTATCACTCAGATCACCTCAGAATTTTTAAATAAAAAAATGTATCTTTAACATACATTTTTATCTATAAATCTTCAATATGGAGGCCTTCGGCCACTCTCATTAAAGGTGAATGATTTAGTCTTCCTAGTGCAATATCCCCACAATCTCTAAGGGTGGGTAGGAAATCTCCCTATTATAATGGAAAATTCTCCAAGTGATACCTAAATGCCTCTCACCAATACGTCAAAGGTTAATCTCGGATCTTATATTCTCCAATGCAGTCTCAGACTGGCACATTTTTTAAGTGATGTCTATGAAACTCTCACCAATTGGCCAGGGGTTGATCTTTGATCCCTCATTTTCTAGTGTAGTCTTAGACAATCACATTCTTTGAGTGATGCCAAAGAGCCTCTCACCACTTCATTAGGGATTGATCTTGGATCTCCCGTCTCTCCAATACAGTCTCGAACTTATTGGGAGGCTCACATATCCCATGCCATCCTGGGGGGTTACATACCTCTCATACTCTAATGCAATCACTTTTAAAAGGATGAACTTAGTCCCTCTAATACAATAACACCACTCTTTATGGGTACATCCCCTCCACCTCTTAAAAGTTTTTCAAATAATAAGGGTTGACATAGACCCTTCCCCTTAACCACTTCGAAATTTTTCTAAGTATAAGTGTTGTATCCCAATTTTAGCCCAATGGTTTTTTAATTTAATTTTACAGGGTTTAAAATGTAAAATTAAAAGATCAAAGATTTATTTCAATGAAAAATATGATTTGTCAGCTTGCACAGAAACTAGGGACTATAATGTGCTTTTGCCATTTTATCTTTATCTTCAAGATAATCCTTATTTTCAAGATAATGATAGTTGTCTGCTTTTGAATTCAATTCTTAATCAAATTCGAACTTTAAAAAAGAGAATGAGTTTGATTGAGATTTTATTTCTCGCAAACAATGGGACTCTTGCACTATAAATACAGATCTTAGTGTATGCAGAACGGGGACGATTAGAAGAAACCCCAGGAGGAGATTACAAAAAACCTTAAAAGAAGAGGCTAAAAATGACAAAAATCAAGAGAGACTTCCAAAACTAAAAAAGACTTAAAAAAAAAGAGAGAGAGAAAGAGGGGTAGCCGAATCCTATCTTGATCACTGCCTCCCTCCCCCCTAGGTTTTTCCTTCTTCATCCTCCCCCCTCCTAGGCTTTTCCTTCTTCATCCTCCCCATTCTCACTCTTTTCAGAACAAGAAAGAAACCACTAACCACGCCTTCATCTTCTTTTCTCCACTGTAAACAAAAAAAAAGAGGAGAACACCTTCACTGTTCTCTTCCCCTCTCTCATCTAGCAGCCAACACTTCTCTCCCCGGTTCCCCGGCTTTCTCTTTACCCCTCAAACAAGAGAAAACACACATTTTTTCTGCCTTCCCCACCTTTGTCCATCTTCTCTATTCAAACCTCAATCACTATCGACTTCGTTGTCTTTGTCTTCGTCTTCCAATAATAGCGCAAACAACAACACATGAAAGAAAGACTAGGGAAAACGCAAAAAAAAAAAAACAGAAACAAAGGGGGAAGCAGCAGCAGTCAGGCAACCCTCCATCACCATCGTCTTCGTCTTCCAATAATAGCACAAGCAACAACACAGGAAAGAAAGACTAGGGAAGACATATAAAAACATAAACAGAGGTGAAGCAGCAGCAGTTAGGCAACCCTCCATCGCCATCGTCATCATCTTCACCTTTACCCCAGAGCTACACCAGCCCCAACATCTCTTCCACTTTATGAACATCTAGCAGTCCTCTATTGAAGCAGCTGTACTGATCTCAGCAACACTAGAAGCCACCATCTTTAAACCGCGACAACCCTTTACCCTATCATTTTTGTTCTTTCCAGCCCAGCATCTTCAACAAGCCCAGCACCGCAAGCTTCCCTCTGACAGTAGCAGCATGCAACTCCAGCACGGCCACACCACATAAAATAGCAGACCGGGTCTTCAACCGCGATCAGTGTCTGATCGTCTCCCTCAGCTTCGCCTCCAGTCATAGCAATGCCAGGTGAGTTCTCCATCTTTCCCTGTTTTGCTAAAATTAATTAGCATATTGTTGTTGCTTGCATGCGTGAATTGTTCACGCTTGCATGCAATAGTGGCCAAACTGGGTCACTGGTTTGGACCAGTGACCTGACCCTTTTTTTAGTTTTGAGACCGGGCTACATAAATAAAAAGAAAAAAATAGTTTTTATTTCTTTTAAAACAAAATTTGCGAATTTATTTACGGGCGCCAGAGTTAGGAATACAGTACTTTTTAGGTTGCGCAATATTTACCAACGCTAGAGTTGGAAATATTTATAGGCGAATATTCACTAACGCCAGAGTCAGGAATATTATAGGAAGAACATAAGAATATAACAAAAACAAATCTTTAGCAATCTAAGACAAAATAAGCAATACAACTTGCCTCAGGTAGGACGCTTAAGGGGTGATAGTATCTTCCTTTTTGCGTAACCAGTCCCGTACCATAGAATCTCTGTTGACCAGTTAGGATTTCTAGTGACCATAATACTAGGTGGCGACTCCTTAAACAAGACATTTTCCCCTAAAAGAACAAGATGTCAGATATTTGTTCTTTCTCCAATCGAGAGATTAATTTTTAAAAGGTCACCGCGATGTCCGGGAGTGACAATAAGCATCGATATGGGTCCTCCTCTTGGCCACTTAAAAATTTAATAAGTATAAGCTTACCCTTCATGGGTCCCACTCTATATACTTAAAAATTCTTCTTTCAACCATGGTGCATACTCCTACATAGGCTCTCAGGTATATTACCCAGGGTTTCCACCTCTCTTTTCATAAGAAGAAGGTACAATAAACTCGTCATGGTAATCAAGTATTCTTACAAGTCTTTATGGATTTATAATATAAATATTTTGGGGACTTCTGATGATCTAACAGACCAAAAATAAAATCCCAAAAAACCTCAAAAAGGTCCAAAAATAAAATTCTACCAAGGTGCATGAGCTTGGGCATAATAGCCTGAGCTTATGCTAGGCGTACACCTGAGCTTAGGCATGAAAGCCTAAGCCCACTATCAGGGGCGTCAGCCCGGTAGGCTAGACGTGCTGCCTAGCTGGTGCTAGGAGTGACACACGCTTTGATTATTTTTTCTTTTTTGGTTATTTTTTTTCCTTTGAATTTTTTTCTTTAGACTTATAAAGTTGATTGGGTTAGATCTAGGCAACTCCCATATGATTTTGAAACTAGACTAGGTAAGAAATCATGTTGGGATTTTTTAAGTTTAACCAATTATACTATATTTAATGACAATGCTAAAATATTCTCCACCACTCTAACTTCTTTTTTTTACTTTCAAGAAAATTTTGCTCTTACTTGCAACATAACAGTAATCTAACGTAGTGTTCAGTATGCTGGACGATATTGATTGGATTGGATTGGATTGGATAAGACTGAACTAGACAAATAATTGTCTTGTCTTGTGTATGGTGTGCTTTGGATTGAGCAATTTGCATTATTTTGTGTTTGCTAGAAACTAGACGGAAGTTGGTAGACCCAAGGTTTAGACCATTCTGAGTTTAAGATAAAATAGAGAAAATATTGATCCAACCTAACCCATTAAAAACTCATGTCAACCTATGGCCTAGTTGACCCGCGATAAAATATAGGTAAAAATTCCATTGATTTTTTTATTTTATTTTGGTCAAAATAAGGTTGATTTGATTTTTTTAATTTGGGCCACCTCCTGAACTGTGACTCGAGTCTTACCCTAGGTCAACCCTTAAGTCGAGTTTTAAAACTATGATAATAATTATTTTTATTTTTACGTTACTTTAGATCAACCCAAGTTGACCATCCCCACCCATGATCTAGGCCCTGCTTCAGGTCGACCTCTTAGTTGGCTCTTAAAACTATAACAATAACCATTTTTATTTTTACATTGACCGGGGTCAATGATCAACCTAGCTTATGACCCAAGTCTGACTCCAGATCGACCTCCGAATAGGATTTTAAAACTATGATAATAATCATTTTTATCTTTATGTTGGCTTGGGTCAATGGTCAACCCGAGCCTACCTTCGAATTGATTTTAAAACTATAATAATAATTAATTTTCTTCTTATGTTGACCCAAGTCAATCATCAGCTCAACCTGTAACCTAGACCTAGCCGTAGGTCAACCCCCGAGTTGAGTTTTAAAACTATAATAATAATAATTTTTATCTTTACATTGACTCAGGTTAATGGCCAACCTAACCTGTGACCCAAGCTTATATTTAAGTTGACCCCCTAGTCGGGTTTTAAAACTATGAATATAGCCATTTTTATCTTTATATTGACCTTGGTCAATGGTCAACCCAACCCGTAACCCGATCCTAGCTCCTGGTCAACCTCCAAGTTGGGTTTTAAAACTATGATAATAACAACGTTTGTCTTTACATTGACCTAGGTCAATGGTCAACTCGAATCATGACCCAGGCATGGCTCGAAGTCAGGTTTTAAAACTATAATAATAAATATTTTTATTCTTAAATTAACTCGGGTCAATAGTCCCGCGACCGGCTTGGCCCCGGGTCGACTCTTGAGTCAAGTTTTAAAAGTATAAAAATAATTTTTTTTATCGTTACATTGATTTGGGTCAATGGTCAACCAGAATTGGGCATGACCCTAATTCGAACCTAAAGTCAGGTTTTAAAACTATAATAAAAACTTTTTTTTATCTTTATATTAACTCAAATCAATGGTCAACCTACCTCGTGACCTGAATTTTGACCTGAGTCGGCACCTAGTCGAGTTTTAAAATTATGATAACAACCATTTTATTCTTATGTTGACCCGAATCAACTAGATTAACCCCTATATAGAGAACTGGACAAGCTTATCTTGCCTCTTTTAGTGGTACAAATATTTCTCTATTAGAATAGCCTTAGACATGAAAAAAATTAATTGTCTTGTCTAGTCCATCATTGTCCGTCATACCAAACACTACATAAGTGAACTATTCTGAAAAGTGCTATCTAACTATTAATTTTGGGTGATTAGTTCTCTATCTTCAAAATTATTGAAATTTAAGAAAATGACATTAATGGATTCAACATTGAACCAGATGTTTTCAAATACAATTTGGACCAACTGGTTTTATCAAAAAGTTGTGAATTAGACCATAAGTTAAGCCTGATTCATAAACTAATTAGGTTATCAAATGGACTATGCAAATCCAACTACATGGTTGATGGTGCAATGACTTGTTTGCTACTTGTATTGTGTTTTAATCATAGTTTTATAACCTAAAATGACTCGACTAGTCAAATTGGGATCCAACCAAACCATGTTGAAACTTGGTTGACTTAGTCAAAAACTTAGGTTGATCTGATGACCAGAACATAACCCGGTCAAAACTCGACCATCAACCAATTTGCTATTCTTTTGTAATTTTTTTATTTATCAAAATGATGTAGTTTTGATTTTAAAAAAAAAAATTGGGTCGATCCTCCTAATCCGTGATTTGAGTCTTCCCTCGGGTCAATCCTGGATTAGGTTTTAAAACCATAATTTTAATGGATATGATGTAATAAAATCCATATTTGATAACTAATTAGTGTACTTTCATAACTTATTATCAAACACATAATAATAAAATTTGGACTAGCTAGGTAAACTTGGGACCTAGATCGGTCTGGGTTGAAAACAATATAAGAAGTACAAAACTTGGTTGACTTGATCAAAAGCCTAGGTTAACCTGATGACCTGGTCGACCTGGTCAAAACCTAACCCTTAATCCATTGACTTTTTTATTTTTTTTGTCAAAATAATGTTTTTTATCATTTTTTTTTAAATAAGAGGTCCTGACCCGTGACCCGGCTCTTGCCATGTGTTAACATCCAAATTAGGTTTTACAACAATAATCAAATGGATGTTGTGCTTCTTTATAAAAATAACTTTTTTAAAAGTATTTTTTACTTTGATTTTTAAATAAAATAAACCTCAATTAAATATTTTTTAAAATAAAAAAATAAAGTTAATATGTTATAGAAACACAACAATACCAAACAAATACTTTGTGGAAGACTTGGTAGAAATTGGGTTGCTTAAAAACTATATTCAATAATCATTGTCTTTTTATTTTTAAAAGGAAATATTTCTCAAAAACACCATAAGAAAAAGCAAAATTTTTGGGAAAGATTGATTCTTAATTGAAAAAACCTTAATTTTAAAAAGACTAGAATATGTCTAATTAAAAATGAATTGTCAAGTTTTTTTAATAAAAACTAGACAAATTAATTAGAAGAGAAAATATAAATTTTATAGAAGATTAAAAAAATGTTATCTTAAATAACTACATCAAGATATGTAGTTTTTTGCTTTAAACCTTTCTTAGTGAAATACTATTGGATTTATTTATTAAACAATAAACGTGATGTTTTGAACTATTTAGTTTTTTTTACAGACTAAGACAATAGTACTCACATGACTCTCCACTTAGAGTTTCCTTTGGTTCTCGAGATTATGTTTATTTTGGTCCTCAATAACTTCTAGTTTCATGAGTGTTTTAGAGAATTCAGCGTTTTCAAAATCCTCAAAAAAACTATCACATTTCTTACTCATATAAATAATCAATTTATTTTTTTTCTCTTCCCCATCTATCTTCCTTGATTACAGTTTGGATCACCTAGACTTGATATCTTAACTCATTATGGTTACAATCGAGATCAACTTAATTATTGGTTGCTTATACTTCTTGTTTCTTTTTTCATACAATATTGTTGCATGGATCTCTCTACTCATCATATCTATAATATTATCTGTCATTATATGTTCCATGATTCTTCCTTTTCTTATACTAAGTCGATTTTATTAGTTTCCTCTTTATCATCATAGTCCTTGTTTTTCTATCCTTATACTGTTGATTCTCCATAGATTTGCCTTCACATTTCTACTCTATAGCCATGTCTTTTTGAGTTATCATTTGCCTCACCTCCTTCTAGTTTATTTCACTGGCGTAAAACTCCTCATACTTCTCCATCTTCGATCCCCTTTTCAATCTCTATATTTGGTTTCCATTCTTCAACTTCAACACAGTCTCATATTATCTCTCGTTATTCATTTAACTTTAGAACTCTACTCACTACTTATAGTCTCAATTTTATCATAATGATAATCCCCCTTAGATCATATTCTCCTCCAAATCTCCCATCATGTACTCCTATATGTACACAATCTTATCACTATTAATCCATGTCAGTCCAAACACTATCATATCATCGTATCTTTCCCTAACACCTTGTTTATTTGAACCTACTTATTACAGTAATACATAATCCCATCTTGAGTGGAATTCAACAAATATTGATTGGATTATAGATATATATTATATTCTTGTGTAATTGCACTTATACAAGTGTAATTTCTTTGTAAAACAATTAGTTCAAGTTAGTAATAGTAAAATCAAATATCTTTATTTGATGCTTAAATAATTTCTTGGGTTTTTTCTAAAAAAATTTTTGAATATATTTATAATCAAATCAACTAATAGTTTTTCAAAGGATTTTTTATATATGATGGAGTGTTTTGTATCTTGAGCTTTTTTTATATATAGGATTATTTTTCTCTTAGTCTTTTTACAGGTTTTCATACTATATCAACACTAATGATAGTGATGAATATTTTCTATTCTTCGTGTATTCTATAGGTTGATTTTCTTTATTTAATGTTAAATATTTCAAGTAATATATTTGAACAAAGTCTATTAGGTTTATATATATTTTTATAATTAGACATTAATTATGGATAATTATAGTATTAATAACACGCCAAATTCAATGCAATCTCATGAATGCAAGATGATTTATTATTATTATTATTATTATTATTATTAACGTGAGTGTCTGAGCTAGTTTGTGCGCAGCTCGACTAATTCCACGGTCTCTAAAGTTAACGATCATATAAGCCTCCAATGACCATCATATTAGAAATGCAAGAAGATTCTTTATGATAATGGTCATGGCCCTAGAAATCATTAAAATAAAAGCAAATAACAATGTCCTCCACATATTTCTTAGAAATAAAAAAATATTAAATAAGAAATAAATAAGCGCTGTTTGCAGCCCATATATATATATCCTTTGTCACACAGCCCATATATGGCAAGTTTTAAAAGATCAAGACATGTATGACAATACATGATTCTCCTCAATCTAAATAGTTGAACATGTCATATTCTTAGATGTCATTATTACATCTTTGTTTTTTTGCTTCTGTTTTACTATATATTATTATGATAAGCAACTCATTTTTTCATTTTTTAAAAAAAATTTAAATATTTACCATTTATAAGTGTACCTATCAAATATGATGAATACTCTACACTTTCTTTTTTCTTTTTTTCTTTATGTTTTTTTTACATGAACTAAACAAAAAAAAACATTTTATGAAAAATAATTTACAAAAACAAACATGAGAAAATTAGGAAAGCATTTTTCTGTTAAATATTTTATGCAAAACAAACGAACTCTAATTATATTATTCTTTTCAATTAAATTTTTTTTATCAATATAACTTTTTTACATACATTTTAAAAATAAATCACATGAAAAGTTTGTTTAAGAAACAAACTAGCCTCAGTGTTCGCGCTTCATCACGAGGCTGACCTATTTTTTCCATAAAAAATAATATTCAAGTGTCTAAAACATGTTTTAAAACAAATAGAAAAATATGTACTCTATCATAAACTTGACTAAGTCAAATAAGTTGGCTTTATTTCAATTAAACAAAAAATAATAATAGAAAAGAACAATGGATTGATCAAATTTAAAAAGAAAAGTGATTAAGATAACCTAGAAAAATTTATTTTTTCAAAAGAAGACAAATGATCAATTTACAGCCCATTAAATATGAAATAACAAAATGGGTTAAAATATATATAAATAAAAAACTGATCCTAGTCAACCCGAGTTAATATGACAAACCTGTGGTAATTATGGCCAACCCAACTCTAGATATCCTGTCAAATTCGCGAC
>Ga0325411_1008993_pt1 | contig 10729 bp, 10 predicted proteins | sample PopdelMetagenome_13_FD_206181 | JGI IMG/M metagenome (GOLD analysis project Ga0325411, IMG submission 206181) | Populus deltoides microbial communities from Bellville, Georgia, United States - Xylem-PdIQD-R4 | ecosystem: Host-associated > Plants > Phyllosphere > Stem > Wood/Secondary xylem...
AAAGAAACCAAAGGGGAGTTGTTACCAAGGCCAAGGAAAGATTTTCTTTTCCTGCCTCCAGAACCTAGTAAACAATGGATTGTTTCCTGGTCGGTATTAGCAAACTGGACAAGCACTGTTGTAAGAAACACAATGTGTTAACTAGGAGTGTCACAGTCAAGTTCGGTTCAGTTTGGGCCCAAAATTCCAACTGAACCGGGATATGAAATTTCATAAGAAAATGACCCGAACCGAACCGGTTTGGTTCGGTCAAAGTTGTTTTTTTGGATTGAAACTGGAAAATCATCTATGAAATAAATAAGCAACCATTTTCCTTTTGTCCAGCAAAGATCTAGTCTTCTCTGTAAATGCATAAACAAGTGACTAAGGATGAAGCCAAGAATCCATAAAGAAAAAAGGAAAACAACAAAACCAGCAGTGGAAATGGAAAACCAGTAACATGCAATGAAGCCAATGGATTTGCTTCTACCAAATCAATACCACACAAACTAATTATATAGATAAGAGTGGGTCTTCAATGAAAAGAAGGAACAAGAAAGAGAAGGCAGGGGGAGACGGCATAATGAGATGTGGGTATCAGTGGCAGAAATTATGGATTAGAATTATAGAAATTATGGCTGCATTATGAGATTTATTTTACCATAATTAGTGCATTAAACTGTATATATATTCCTACCTATATTAGAATATTAGCAGTTAGTGTATTAGCTGTTTATATTTTCTTACCAAAATAGATTGCACATCAACTCTTATTTAATAGAAAAGATCCTCGTGAAGAGGACATTCAGCCATTTACTCAAAATTGTTATGGTATTAGAGCAAGGTTCTGTAACCTTCTAATCTGTCTTTTGTTTTGGGTTGATTAATTTTTTAATCAACTTTGTTTTACTTTTGGCTGACAATCTTGCTTTAAGATTTCTAGTTTTGATTTTTTTTAGAATGCCTACAGAAACTTTGAGTATCAAATTTACAGGCAAGAACTATGCGGCATGGGAATTTTTTTTCAGTTCAGGATGTTTTTGAAAGGGAAGGAGCTTTGGAGGCTTATTAACGGGACTTCTCCTGCTCCTGCAAATGATGCAGAATATAGTCAATGGGAGACAAAGGATGCTCGAATTATTTCTTGGATTTTAGCATCTATCGAAGGTCATATGGTGAACAATTTACGCTCATTTTGGTACAGCTAGAGAGATGTGAGATTATCTAAAGCGTATATATCATCAAGATAATACTGCAAGACGCTTTCAACTTGAACTCGAGATCAGCAATTTCAATCAAAGGTAATCTCTCGATTGAGCAATATTATTCTGGTTTTGTTAATCTATGGAGCGAATATTCTGGTATTATCTATTCTAAGGTGTCTAAAGAGGCCTTACCCAGTCTTCAAGCGGTTCATAAAGTTAGTAAGCGAGATTAGTTTTGGATGAAACTAAGACCTGAATTTGAGGTTGCCCGAGCTGGGTTGCTGAATAGAGATCCAATTCCTTCTTTGGATGTCTGTCTAGGTGAATTATTGCGTGAAGAACATAGAATGGCTACACAATCTGTAATAGGTGAATCCAAAGAGACATCTAATGTTGTCAATGTTGCTTATGCTGCTCTAGGGAAGAATCGAGACAAAGGAACCATACAGTGCTACAGCTGCAAGGAGAATGGGCATATTGCCTGTAATTGTGGCAAGAAATTCTGCAGTTCCTGTAAGCGAAATGGACACATTATTAAAGAATGCCCTACACGTCCAGAAAATCAGAGAGCACAAGCTTTTCAAGCTGCTGTTGTAAACCATCGGATTCCTAGTTCTACTTCCACAACCACTGTCACTCCAGAAATGGGACAACAAATGATTATCACTGCATTCTCTACGCTTGGACTTCAGGGTCAAGGTAATACTGTCTCTTCTTCTTGGATTGTTGATTCTGGAGCATCCAATCATATGACTGGCTCATCTGATTTGTTATGTAATCTTCGGGAGTACAGTGGCACACAAAATATTCAGATTGCTAATGGTAGTAATCACCCGATTACAGCTATTGGTGATATTAGACCTTTTTTTCCTTATGTATTTGTTTCTCCTGGGCTGTCTACTAATTTAATTTATGTTAGACAAATGGTGGATAATAACTGGGATGTGCATCTCTCTCGTAATGGTTGTCTTGTGCAGGATCTATCCGGGAAGGTGATCGCGAGGGGGCCTAAAGTGGGAAGATTATTTCTGTTGCAATTTACTATTCCTAGAGCTTTGTCTTTAGCTTCTGTTATTGTTGAAAATAAGGTAGTAGATTGGCATAAACGAAATAATGTTATTTTATCTAATTTAATGAAGCATGGTTTTCTTGGTCACAAAGATAAGGGTTCTACTCATAGCTTGTCTTTTGATTGCTCTACTTGCAAACTAGGAAAACGTAAAACTTTACCTTTCCCTGCTTTCGGCAATCGTGCTAATACATGTTTTGAGATTATACACTCTGATGTTTGGGGCATTGCTCCTGTTATTTCACATGCATAGTATAAATATTTTGTGACCTTCATTGATAATTATAGTCATTTTACTTGGATCTATTTTTTGCGCACCAAAGCTGAGGTTTTCACTGCTTTCCAAACCTTTTTAGCTTATATTGAGACAATTCTCAACCTGCATTAAGGTGTTCCGGTCTGATAATGGTGGTGAATGTATTTCACATGAATTTCAGATTCTCCTACAACAAAAAGATATTATTTCGCAACGATCATGTCCTTATACCCCTCAACAGAATGGGGTGGCTGAACGTAAAAATCATCACTTGTTGGATATGGTTCGTACATTGCTTTTAGAGTCTTTAGTTCCACCTAAATTTTAGGTGAAAGCTTTATCCACTGCAGTTTATTTGATTAATCGTCTGCCCTCTCAACAATTGAATTTTGATTCTCCTTACTATCGTCTTTTCGGCATGCATCCTGACTACCACAATTTACATACATTTGGTTGTGTTTGCTTTGTTCACTTGCCTTCTCATTAGCGTCACAAGCTTACAGCTCAGTCAGCAAGGTGTGCTTTTATGGGTTATAGCGCTGGTCAAAAAGGTTTTTTTATATTATGGTGTTGTTACTAATCGTCTGCACATGTCCAGAAATGTGATTTTCTTTGAACATGAGTACTATTTTCAGCAACACGTACCTTGTTCCAATGGTGTTCTGCTTCCTACCTTTGATGATATCTCACCACCAGTTCTACGGCATCAACCCGGTTTTGTTTATTCGCAAAGATAGCCCCCGACATCACAAATCCTTCCAGATCCAGTTCCTGCCCCAGTTGCTCTTCAGCGATCTTTCGCATTTATCGTCCTCCTGATCGGTATAGTCTCTCTGCTATTTTAAATGATATTACAGTTCCTACCTCTTATTCTCAGGCAACTAAACATGCATGTTGGAAAAAAGCTATGCAAGAAGAACTTCAGGCTCTTGAGAAGAATCATACTTGGGATATTGTTCCATGTCCTACTGGTGTCAAGCCCATTGGTTGTAAATTGATATATTCTATTAAGTTGCGGTCTGATAGCTCACTTGACAGATATAAAGCAAGGTTGGTGGCACTCGGTAACCGTCAAGAGTATGGCATAAACTATGAAGAAACCTTTGCACCTGTGGCAAAAATGACAACCGTGCGACTTATTATAGCCCTTGCTACTTCTAAGGGCTGGTCATTGGACAGATGGATGTTAAGAATGCTTTTTTGCATGGAGATCTTCAGGAAGAGATATCTATGACTCCACCACCAGGGTTCTTTTCTACAACATCTGCTGATGTTTGCAAGCTAAAACGATCTCTCTATGGTCTGAAAGAAGCCCCGCGTGCTTGATTTGATAAGTTTCGCTCCACGCTTCTTGGCTTCTCCTTTGTCCAGAGTCAGTATGATTCCTCTTTGTTCCTTCGCAAGACTCCTAAAGGAATCATCTTGCTCTTGGTATATGTTGATGATATCGTTATTACAGGGACTGACACTGCATTGATTTTTCAGCTTCAAGAACGTCTTCAGTCTTCTTTTCATATGAAGGACTTACGTCCTCTACAGTATGTTTTAGGCCTTGAGGTGCATTCTACTACTACTGGTATTTTTCTACATCAGCATAAATACATCCAAGAGTTAATTGCTTTGGGTGGTCTTCAAGAAGGTCATTCAGTTGATACTCCCTTGGAAGTGAATGTTAAATATCGTCATGATGAGGGCGATTTTCTATCTAATCCCTCTTTATATAGGCAACTGGTAGGGAGTCTAAACTATCTCACTATCACTCGGCCTGATATTTCCTTCGCTGTTCAACAAGTTAGCCAATTTATGCAAGCACCTACACACCTTCATCTAGCTACTATTCGTCGCATTGTTCGCTATTTGCATGGCACTTCTGCTCGAGGACTTTTCTTCCCTGTGGATTCTCCTATTTATTTGGTTGCATATAGTGATGCTGATTGGGCTAGTTGTTCTGACACTCACCGTTCAATTACTGGGTGGTGCGTGTTTCTTGGTAACTCTCTTGTTTCTTGGAAAAGTAAGAAGCAAGATCGGGTGTCTAAGTCCTCCACTGAGTCTAAATATCGTGCTATGTCCTCTTCCTGTTCTGAAATTATTTGGCTTCAGGGACTCTTAGGTGAGCTTGGATTTCCTCAAGTTGAGCCTACTCCACTTCATGCAGATAAGACTAGTGTCATTCAGATTGCTGCTAACCCGGTATTTCATGAACGTACTAAGCACATTGAAGTGGATTGTCATTCTATTCGTGAAGCATATGATACTCGTGTTATCTCTCTCCCACATATCTCCACTACTCTCTAGACTACCGATGTGTTCACTAAGGCTCTCTCCAAGCACTGACATCACTTTCTTGTTGACAAATTGATGCTTCTTGATCATACAGCATCAATTTGAGGGGGGGTATCAGTGGCAGAAATTATGGATCAGAATTACAGAAATTATGGCTGCAATTATGAGATTTATTTTACCATAATTAGTGCATTAAACTGTATATATATTCCTACCTATATTAGAATATTACCAGTTAGTGTATTAGATGTTTATATTTTCTTCCCAAAATAGATTGTACAACAACTCTTATTTAATAAAAAGGATCCTCGTGAAGAGGACATTCAGCCATTTACTCAAAATTGTTAGTGTGGATGTGCAGCTACTACAAGTCTGTATCCAATTTGTTGTATCAAGAGGGGGAGAACGAGAGGGGGGGAAATGGAAGAGGAGGCAATCTGTAACAACCTCTCAAGTCTCAACAGGGGAGATAATAATAAAGACTCTGAGAGAGATGGAAATGGGAGAGATGGAACAACTAGCGGTTGTTTTCACTGGGAAAGGGGGAATTTTTAGGGTTAGCAAACTTATGCTAGGTTAGTTTTCTATTTATACCCCTTTTTTTAGCGGGTTTAAGGTTATATTTGGTCCGGTCTGGTTACCCAGTTTCAACTTCTAAAACCGAAACCGAACAAGCCCGAGTGAGTTTTATGATTTTTAAATCGGTTTGAGCAGTTTTTTCTCTCAATTCAGTGTTTTCGGTTATTTTTTTTCTGGTTTTTACAGTTTAATTGATTGGTCGGTTTTTTTAAACACCCTAGTGTCAACTAATCATATTTGAGACCTGGCCATTCTAATGGTCCTTGTCAAGTGAAATTCAGATTCATTCTTAAAATGGAAAACTTAATTCCATGCTCCTACTTTTTTGATCAAAACATGCCCATTCCATACAAATGATATCATTAGAGAACTATAGAACCAAGATGACATAAGGATAACTAAGTCAGCTCACTAGAAGCACCGAAAACAACAAATGGCATATTCTAGCTATGTGTCTATACTCTATGGCTTTTATGGCTAGCATAAAAGTGAAAGGAGCTGCGTCTGAAACCATGTATCATGCAGGAAACAAAGTATTGAGTGAATGCAAACACTTGCCTATGGAAAATGAGGAGCAGCAGGAGAAAAATCAAGGCAATTGACAAAGTAACCAATAGCAGGATCATAATTGCATCCTTCCACCTGACAGAAACGGCATAATTTAGGATCAAATTTAGAGATGCAGGAGAACTAAAAGTTGATCCATGTGCAGCTAACTTAAAATTTCATCATCAAAACCACTGGCACCAGCAAGATAATAAACTTGATGACTAATCATTGCCTTTTCTCCTTTCTTTGAAGGTAATGATTTTAGCAAGGCATCAGAGTGTTTCAACAAGAAAAACAGAAGCTTCAGAGAAAAACAGAAAGGACTTCAAAAAGATACCGTACCAAACTCTTGAGATGTTAGCCTTCAAGCATGTGATGTACAAGATTCCAGTCCAAAGGCATAGCGCTGTTTCTTCAAAAATGTACCACCTAAGAAAAACACAAAAGTAACTGAAGTACATTAAAAGTATGAGGCAAATCCTACATGTTTCAACTGATAGGTGTCATGAACCATATAGCCCTACATGCAATGTTGGGAACACCAACCAATAACTTCAATCCATATGAACTGGTCCACTGCAACTAAATTTGCAGCAAACAAAATTCCATGTTGTAAATCATTTTATCCAATGCATGTGAAATCAGAAATCTGATTATCTGAATGCAAAATGACTATGAAAATGGGAAAATTATAACAAAATGCTTGTCTCTCTTCATCAAATAAACATGCTATACTATCACGTGGTGAACATGAGATCAGAAATGATAATTACAAATGATAGATATTGAACTCAATCAATACTGAAGAGAAAGAAAAAATCAATCATAAACAGCTGCAGCTTAAGTTTATGATGACCATACAACCATTCTTATGGAATTTGAAGTAAGGCAACATTTTGTTTACAAGTCATCCATCACAATTTTGGCATAGAGAACTTTAGAAGGATAAAAAACTCACCAAAATCGACAATGATTTCCCCGGCCAATGCACGTCCCAAGCCAAACACAATGATGGTCAAACTGAAGAACACATTTGTCACAATCATGGCAATGCTTTGCTCGTGGAGGCTGCAATTATGGCAAAGAAAAATAAATAACAACCAAATATTAACTTAAGGGTGAAATAGAATTCATTATAAAAAACAAAGCCAGAAAGCATGTTGAATAATCAACACAACTTCACCAGTACTTGGTAATGTATGCAATCAAAAGACTATTAAAATGCCACCATCATGAAAAATGAGATTGTAGAGCAGGAAAAGCAGCAAGTCTGGAAAATGGTCAAGTTTCTCAGAGGTTTAAAGCAATGCCAATTAGAAGCCAGATCATTACTCTGCAACCTAATGTTTTCTATCAAAATTATTGCAACCAGCATATGCGTGTAGTTACTTTTTATGCACAAATTTACTGCAATCTTCGTATGTGTATGTGTGTAGTTACTTTTTATGCACAAATTTCCTGCAATCTTTGTATGTGTATGTGTGTGTGCGTGTGTATTTTTCATTCATTGCAAAAGAAGGAAAAGTTGACCATGGAGGAGTTACAGTGAATTTTGAAAGGTTAGTGATGGGTAAGTACTTCGCATGATCTCTGACAATTTTCCTGCAAATGTATAAGTACATTGATGAGATGACCACTTAATCTGCTCTATCATGTATTGAGAAAAAAACAGTAATTTATGTCATAATTCCATGCTTGTGGGAACATGACAGCAAGTCTTGGGCTTGCAATCGCAAAGGTGTATGTTCAAGTCTCGGAAACCAATCAATTCAGGGAAAAAATGCTGAGGGGTACACTGACCAAATTCTCCATCCAGAACTTTTCAATGAGCTCACAATTCAGTAATTGCCTCCATGAGACTTGGGAAGAAAATTCATTTAGGCACTTTTAGATGCTATACTCACCCTATACAAGACAACCTTCTTTCTTATACAACAAACATAACAGTATGGAAGCAGGTAGTTGTAGATATAAGCATTCTAGAGTTGGAATGAGATTTATATTGATGCAACCAGGTGTATCACACAAACTAGGACGTAAACATGAGATAACAAATACCTGTTCAACATTACAATATGAACATGTCAAAGTTCTGCAAAGACCAAGGCAAAGCAGTTAGTGGCAGATTGCTAGTTTTTTAAAAGATACAGAATAGCTGCATTTTCTTTCCCCCTTTGTAATTATCGCATGAAATTATAAAGAAATTATCTCAGTGGCACCACTATCTATTCAATTTCCTGATTTATACCTCTGCTATGATTTTGTTGAACATCACATTATCAAATGTAAGAAAACAACTGAAATTGTAAACAGGGACCATGCAAACTTATCATCTTCCCTTTTCAAGACCTTATGGTCCAGACCTTTTCCAACACATCATATTCTAATTTCAAGGCTCTGGGTGCAATTAAGGCTTAGTCAAGGCATTGGCACCTTTTGAGCAAACTACAAGTACTTTTTAGGAGTTGTATAGCAGTCTCTTATAGTCACCATTGACTTTTCATTCACCAGATGCAAGAAAACACGATGAATGCTTTTGGTCAAGTCAACAACAATCCTATTACCATAAACTAGGCAGCCCATTAACTTGTCACATAAAAGACCAACAGGGCAAAGGAAGGGATTCCTGAGTGTACCCAGCATTGCATACCTAATAGATGTTCCAGGGGGGTACATGTCTAGAACTAGCTTTGTCCACGATGTAACATTACTTCCTGGAATATTTCTTTCAGACTGACTTCCTTCCACAGTGATAACAAAGCTTCCACTTTTGCTTGAAGCAGGCTGTCTTTTCTTAAACATTATAACAATTGATAGTTAGTGAGATTGACTTAAATGCAACTGAACTCCAGTTCATTTTAATCTGTGTTATTTGCAATGATTGACCTATTAAAAGAAAGTTCAAGTTTAGTTCTTACTTTGACAACATTGATGACCTTCTATATAATGAATTTTTCTCATTCAGATCCCTCATTGCATCAAGGACATAGCTGAAATTGTTAAAAAATGGGCAAGATTAGAAAACAGAAGAGGAAGAAATAATATTAGGCAAGTAGTGAAATCAATCAAAGAAACTTATATTACAGAAATTATGTGTTGTAACCACAATGCAGATTCATCAAGAGGCATTACAACTGCAACAAAATTTACCCTGGAGAAGAACACGATGTAACAAAGTATTGAATCAATGCTGCAACAAACAGCAACAGATATATTGCAGTGTACCTGAAACAAGGAAAAAAGTTGCGACTAAATTCTTGAACGTTATGGTATACTGTACACTCAAGTTAAAAGCAAAAATAAAAAACCATAACAAAGATTTTTAAAATGTTTTAAAAAACACTAGTAACACCCTCCTCACATAGATTCCTTGATGTCCACTAACAATCACATAATTATGCACTCTACTTACCATAATTTTTACATAAGATTCCAATCACAAAGTAACCATAAAAAACACCCTTGATTAATATGATAATTGATAACATAAATAAACATCAAAGGTTTGTCAACACATCCACAGAGAATAATCAAGAATCATAAGACTCCTAAACTTACTCTTATTGTCAAAAGAAAAAAGGCATTTCCCCTTAACACTTCACAACCCATTTTATATTTTCATTATTTTATTCAGACTTGCAAATTATCGGGATGAAACAGCAATCAGCCATTTCTACCACGTCTTAAGTTGTTGACTAAAATTAATTAACTCATTTTAATTCAACAACTCAATTAATCAAACTCATTCAATCAATCAAATTCCAATTCCAACATCACCAATATGATCATGACTAACCAATCACAAGCCGTCTTCAGCTATATTTCAATAATTCAATAAGGGCATTTTAAGTTCCACTCCAACTTTTAACCAATCAAAACCACAGACTAAAAACTTTCACTCAATAACTCAAATAATTACTCTCAAATTTCCAAACTTTCATCAACCAACCAGAAAAGAAAAAAAGAAACAAACATACCATGGCTCTTCTTTGGTTTTCTCTATCAAATCACTATAAAAAAGAAAGAGAGTCCCTGCATATACAATATGCAACACCACTAATGCTGCTTTCAACCCCAATGAAGATCTCCTTGCTACACAAACAAAACAACAACATTAATTACAAAAACAAAAGAAACCCATTCTTTCATTTCTGATTTTCTAGCAGAAAGTCACCTGGATCGGCAAGGCAGGGGACAATACGGTAGCAGAAATTGAAAATTGACATGGAAGCAAAAAAATCATTAATTGAGAAAAAAAAATAAAGAAAAAGTACTAAAAATAATTCTGCAAAGCAAAACAAAGAAGAGAGAGTGTTTTAATTGAGAAGGGAATGTGATGGCTATCTTGAAAAATGAACGATTTTGAGAGAAATGTAAGTAGAAGAAGACTGAGAGAAAAGGAGGTGAAAATATTTAAGAAAATAAATGAAGATGGGTATTAGTAGTAGTAGCTGTTGTTTTATTTTTATTTTATTTTATTTTGTATTCTTATTGAAGAAGCTTTATAGTTGAAAGATGATTAGCCGATGCTGCCGAAAAATTATTTTAAGCTACTGTTTCGTTAGTATTTATACCTAAAGGGAAAGTTTGTTTGCGAGGAGTGGTGCTATTGTGACTATGATTTCAAATAAATGGATTTAAAAAAATATTATTAGTTATGATTAAGAGGAGATTTTAAAAAATATATAGTTAGTTAAAATTGTTCTCCATTTTTGCATACAAAGTAAATAAAAAGTAGATTTTCATAAATAAAAAACATTTTATTTTTAACTTTTACCAAATCAAGATTTAAAATATAATTATATG
>Ga0325411_1008994_pt1 | contig 10729 bp, 8 predicted proteins | sample PopdelMetagenome_13_FD_206181 | JGI IMG/M metagenome (GOLD analysis project Ga0325411, IMG submission 206181) | Populus deltoides microbial communities from Bellville, Georgia, United States - Xylem-PdIQD-R4 | ecosystem: Host-associated > Plants > Phyllosphere > Stem > Wood/Secondary xylem...
ACACTTATTCTTGTATAAAAATAGAGTTTAATTTATTTTTTAAATTAAAAATTAAAAATATATATCAAAATTTCTTCTGCCATTTTTTAAGGGAGTCGTGAGTTGTAGATATTATAGGCAACTTGCTAAATTGTATTATTTTTTCTAAATAAGTTTTAAATTGTTTCGAAAGAAGAAAAAAAAGACTCTGAAAATGGCGGTCAAACACTTTTTCCGGCTTGTTCTTGCGTAGGAGAAAATTTCGGAGAACATGACAAAGCTGTTTCCCAGTCAGTGTTTTGTAGCGGAAAGACAGGCAAAAGGGTTTTCGTTTGTTCATCCCCACAGAAGGCCACAAAAATCACTAGGGATTCTAATTTCAATTGAGTTTCGATTCTGTCAAATGTCTCGGTTTGGAAGGAAGCCACGATTATCGGGTGAACCCGCCACGTAGTCAATCTCACGTGAGCTGTGGCGACTCCAAAATGCATGCACTTCGATCTTCTTGTTCGTATTCGAATAAATAAATTAATGTTTAAAAGACTGCCCAATCAAAGTGCTGTGCATGTCCAGCTTGTCACAATCACAATAAGACGGGTTTTATTTTTCTACTTGCCCGACTCCACATTTCACCGCATCTAGACAACTCACAGTATGAACTTTGCCTTCTCACCATCCATTATCGATTTCTATTATAAAAATTAGTGAAACAAAAAATATTTAGTAACCTAACACACGCTTGATCAACTCATAGTTAGTATCTATGATTTAATAATTATATTTTTATTTATAACTCGAGAATTATAAATATTAATACGACATTTCAATCGTAATCGTAAATATTATCTGTAACTTATCTAAGAGACTCATTTTGAGATAGTTTCTTTTATCATTACTCTTTAAAAAAAACCGTAATTCGTACAATTCACGTAAACAACATATAACATCTTCAATTATAAATAACAAAATTAGACAGATGATTAACATAAGATAATATTTTATTAAAATTAAACTAACTATATATCTATTCATAATTCTTATAATATATAATAACATGTAACTATATATAATAATCATCTCAGCTCGTAAAAAGGCCTGAAGTACTCCTGGACAAGTTTGGAGCATCATCTCAACTGGTCCAACTCGAGGACAAGTCTATAATATCCATGTAGGTGTGAGAGGACCAATATCATCCCAGCTCAAGGATCGACCAATATTCTCAACACTCCCATGATAAGCAATCTCATCTTCTGCTAATACCACTTCAAGACACTTAGCCTCTTTAATTTCTTAAAATCCACCACCAGCATCCTAACACTCCCACAATAAGCAATCTCATTTCCTATTATTGCCACTTGAAGATGCCCAGCCTCACCAATCTCTTAAGTTTACCACGATATAAATTGAGCGTGGTGTTAGCCACAATACGTCTGATCTCATCGACACTTTCATGGATAGTTATTGCTGTTTTTTAAGCCTCTCGTACCGAGTAATGAATCTATATAAATATATTAAAAATCAATTACTAGTCTTCATCCATAATAACATTAATCGAGTATTTAATAAGTGTTGTATGTAAAATAATGTTGCATATTAATCGATTTTGTTTCAGATATTAGAGTGCATAATACATCGGATTGCGTGGATGCCTTGGGAAATATGACTAAGTAGTTATAATGAAACAACGCGTAATGAACAGAAATTATCATATCGGTGTCTACATCAATCTTTGGATGTCGCTCCTAAAAAATAGAATCTCTCCTAGCATCTCAAAGATCTAGGTAAAATGCATAGATCACCAACCAATTCCCTTACGCATATCCTGATGACTAATACTGTATAGCCCGTCATCAATATCAACATCATCCGGTTTATGTTGAGATAGTCCAAATTATCACATTACTCGATCTAAAAATGCATCTTAAGAATGTTAAAACAGTGCAGCGGGACCTATGTTAACCAAAGATCAGATCCCTCATGATATATAAGTGAAACTAAAAGTATCAAGTCCTATGTAAATAGTATCCATATATCCTATTAGAACATATGAAAGACTTATATTAGATATATAACAAATCGAAACTAAAAAATTTACGTTCAAATAACAAAAAGTTCAATACATTTATAACACATACCTAATGTGATTGTTGTGAGTCTAACTCATCCCGGTAAAACTCAATGACATAAGTGGGATTTAATATGAAATATCGAGCCTCACACTATCTAACATGACAAGCCACAAAATTAGTATATTTTTACATTCAATTTATATAAATAACATGTGGACTAGAATCAATTTTATTTTATTATCACTTAAAACCAATGGATAATGGCCTTTAAGTTACAATGTCAAGCATATTATTACCCTACCTCTTTAGACATCTACTATAATATGCTCCCATGAGCAGAGCTATATTAATCAACATTGATAAATATAAGTTAGTATTTAAAATTTCATTAATTCTAATAATAAAATAATTATACATGAAGAAATAGTAAACACCCGATATTTTGTCTTTTTTTTAGATATATTTTATATAGTTGTCAATATAGATACGCAAGCATACCCCTTAGTTGTAATTTGGAATGACCCAATAACATTACTGCATTGCCAACAATATTAATGAAAATAAGACCTCTAAACATATGTTATATATATATATATATGTCTGAGCATGCATAATTAACTGGTCCTCTGTCACATCTATTGTAGGGTCTTAAAATTTATGTTCAACCATGTCAATTCGATACAGCCACCACAATAAGCACTAGATAAAGGTAATCATCCTAATAGACGATCATATAAAGTATCTCTATCAATCGACCCACTATATATGAGAAGATCAATTAATATGACAACATCCTAGAGTGTGGGTGTCATCTCACCAACATGTAGATGAAATTAAGGTGTGCATCTCGTGTCTCCATCACTCAACCAAAGTTGCAATCAATGCGCGATTAAGATGTATGTCATGCAGCTAACTAATCTCACAAAAATCAACATCGATAACAAATATGCAGATACGTTTATGCAATTTCATCAAAGTATATGATCAAGGTGTTACAGGATCACCGCCTTTGAAAATCAAGCAATTTAATTATTTAAACAATTAAAATCGATAAAATTTTAATAATTTACAATACTTAATTAAAATAGTTATCTAGAAATGCTAATAATCTACAAATTTGACCTCTCCGCTCTAAATATCATTGGAACAATGTTGATTGTGCATTTATAAAATCGATCTATCATCAGGACCTGCCTCAACAACCAGGTGGTCTTGTCTGTCAGGACTCTTAAAAGTAATAGAACCTCCTCTAGTCTGAACCATGTCTCCATCGAGGTCCTGTATCAATAAATTATTAGCCTTTGCAATACAATTGAACATCCATATATTTGAATTAAAAGCAATAATTGAAGTTTACATAATTGAAAATAAATACAAAAAAATTTGTCTAATTTCATAAGCTTTTTTGTTATAACCCCTTGGACCGTATATACCATATCTATTTAGTGAGTGTCCTTTTCTAGCATTCATATCATTATATAGACGAACGGATTTCCTTTGACCCTTAACCTTAACTTTCTAGTTGGACATCTAAACATATTTGGACTAATATACGCAGGTCATAACGGTGTAATAGGTAAAGGTTGAAAATAAGGACTATATGCATTTTTATACTACAAATTGGAGTGAAATCTTCAACAAATTACATATAATCCATATTTTTGTAAGGTGTGAACATGGTTGATGACATAGTTGCCATTTTCCACAAGTACAAGTTTCTTCATTGATGTTAATCGTTTCCTGCATTTCTCTTCCAAAACCAAATGTTAGAGGTGTCTTGTACTGAAATATCATGCCTTCAAGATCAAATAGAGATATCGAGTGTGATCTAGAAGTTTTCATATCAACAAGTATTTCTACTAGGATCTTTGGAGGTCACAATACATCACAACTCAAAATCTTCAACGTTTTCTCTACTCTTCACAAAATATGTATTACACTTAAAAAAGATTGTTTGTACTATAGCCGATGTCATAATCTATTTTTGGATTCTTTTCCTAAATTTACATTTTTCCTTTCAAAATAAAAAATAAAAAACAAAAGCAATAAAAACAAGAAGACTGACAACTTAACAAAAGTAGGCCAATGAAGGTTTCAAATATATATATATATATATCAAGCTAGAGTTTTGGATGAAATTGGGAGTGTAATCATACCCCACACTAGAGAGACAATGCAGATTCAAGGTTTAATTGATTATTAGACGAATCTGCATAAAAATTAAGTTCACGGATATAATTCAATTCTTAATAGGCATGGGCCACATTAAAAAGTTTAATTATGTTTAATGATTAATTTAGGTTAAATTAAAAGATTTAAAAGGTGCAAGAACTTAATTATACTTTTAATGGGTCAAATTAATTTTATTAGAGATTTAATTGGTGAAAATTAAGTTTAGGAGCCTAATTTATGCTTAATTAAGAAGAATGGAATTCTAAAGGACCAAACTTAATTTTTACAAAGTCAATTGATTGAAATTAGGGATACAATTACAAGAAAATCAAAATTTAGGGTCAATTAAGGGTTAAATTCAAGAAATTCATAACCAATGACCTTTTTAAAAAAGGAGTTAAAATTTGAGGACTTGATTCGTTTGAAAACAAGAGTGAAATTGAAGAAAATTAAAAGTTTAATGGTCAATTGAGGGTTAATTTATATAAATCCAAAATCAAGGATCAAGATGAAAAAGATTTTGAAATTTAGGGTAGATATTGGAGTTTGGCAAGGGTAAAATTGCATAAAATTAAAAGTTTGAAGTTAATTAGGGATTCGATTAAAAGAAATTAAAAGAAAAAAACTAAATTGACATTTAATCAAATCCCTAATTAAAATCCTAAGTAGTTAGAACGACTCCGTTTTATTTAAATGAAACGTTGCGTTTTGACTAGTAAAAAAAAAAATAGAGAAAGCCAAACGACTTGTCATCTAATTATTATTCATCATCTTCTACCTTTTGTACTATAAAGTTTTTTCGGGTAACTACTTTTTTGGAGTGTTTAATGCTTCATCTCTCTACCAAACCAAACAAACCATAAATACTTATGATGGCCTAACATTGTACTACTCCCTAGCGTGATTCTTTCCAGGTGATTGCCTCTGTCGTCTGCACTGCATTGCTCCAAAGAGATCAACCCAATCAGCCTTTAATAGTCCAATTTTCACAGATTATGATGACAACTTTGAGCTAATGGTTGAGATTCTTCCTTCTTGAATCAAGGGCTAAGATTGGTTCCTGATAAATACAAGATATCTCTTTTCCACCCTCATAAATAGGAGTGGATTTTGGGCATTGAGGAGTACGAAATTTGAGTGCAAAGTGGGAAAAAAAACCAGCCTCTCCCTAGTTTTTTTTCTTGTCATTACTACTTTTCTCTCCCTTCATTGCAGCCTTAATCACTGCAACCTCACCAATGCCAATCTCCTCCACCAATAGTCGTGTATCTCCTCCACCAACTAATCCTTTCCACCTCCCTCCATGAGCAGCCACACCATTGTGAACTTTTTTTTTTATCTTTTTTCTCCATGCGATAATCTTCATCAACGTCTCCAGCCCAACCGCGAACTACCAGTTGGACCTCCTCCATGCTAGGTAACCTTCATCTCTTCCGCCCGTTATGAACCTTCCATGGCCACTGCACGCAAAACATGAATTCACGTTCTGCATACAGTGCAATTAATTATCATAGTCACTAGGCTAGGCTAGTAAACATGTAGCCGGGCTAGACCCGTTTCAGCCCTGCCTAGATGGATGGGCTAGATCGAGCCCATTCAAAAAAACGAGAGAGAGGATTGTTGGACCATTAGTCAGCCCAACCCAATTTGACCAGGTTGGGCTTGGGCTTTAGGCCCGAGCAACCCATTTCTTACAAACAAAATAAATTAAAAAAACTTTTAAATTTTTCAAAAGACCATTTTTAAAATTGGGTGACGTTTTTTTTTTAAATAATTTTGTCTAATATCGGGTTGTAGACTTACATTGTAAGATACAGACCTAATATCAAAATATCTTATTTTTCTTTCAAAAAAAATATTTATTTAAAAAAACAAAAAAAGAATGTTTTTTTCATCCATATTGCCAAATGCTAAAGGTTTTTCATGAATATTTTCTAAAAAAGATAAAATCACATTTTTATCATGTTTTGAAAAAGCAAAATGAATATTGTAACTAGTTTAGGAGTATCTATTAGAGTTTTGCCAAAATATCAAAAATTCCACAATAATTAGTTTGTTATTTGAAATGTTAGGAATTAACTATATCTAAAATGCGATGTTAAATATGGATATTATAATTGTTAGGACTTAATCCAATAAGGTAGAAACTTTTTCACGAAGAGAGATCTGCTTTGAACCTTAAACGAGACCAGCAGATAGAAATACAACTTAAGAAAACAATCAACAAGCAATGTAGTTTATCTTAGGTAGGGTATGATGCGTCTTCCCCTTGCAGAACTAGTTCCCTTACCCAGACTCTCATAGACCATTAGGTATTCTAGTGATTATAATACTAGGTGACGACTCCTGAACTTTAAAATCATATCTTTATAATTAAACTCAAAACTCTCTTTAACTTCCAGGAGGCAGCACCATCATTCAACGTCGTGCACACCACAGCAGGATGACGACTCCATTGGGGACTTGTCTTGTAGGACTGAGCTTTGCTTGTTTGATTGTTTGCCTATTTATTTAGGTCTATTTAATCTTAGCATATTTTTCTTTTGCTATTTTACCATTTATTTTACATATTGTTCATGCATAACTACGTCGAGTATGGATTAATTCCTTTATGCATTTTAGTTTTTGCAAATAAACCTAATTATAAGTTAAGTGAGGAGTAGCGGTCTGCCTCATAACTTTCAGTCGGGGTTCAAATTCATGAAACATCCAACTATGAACTGAGCGTTTACTTGGTAATGGCAGTCACACTGTGCCTCAACCATTCCTTGTAAACCACTATAATGGTGGTCACACAAGCATCACGATCATCTTCACCGTCATTTAGTTTGGATTTTCCATTGCAATATGGAGCATATATCATACCCAACTAAGGTTTCATGTTAACAATTTCCTACACCAACATTTTTTTACTTGCATTACCACCTTACCTAGATGAACTAGATTCTTGTGATGCTTGTGTGGTTCTTTAAGAGTTGCTAGGAACCTGGGTCATCTCCATACTAGAAGAGTTAATTTTCTCATTTGGGTCTACTATTCAAGTAGAGCTTCAACATATTAATCTCATTAAACCTCGCAAACCCAAATATTAAATTTACACTCCCATCACTACAGATTGATACATTGACATAACAAACTTGACTGACCCCAGTTTGTAATATCCTCCAAGTAATTTCAATTTCTATTTCAAACATATTCCGTCCAAGTTAATCACATAACATTTTATACAACTCGTTAAGGGACATGTCTAATATAGCAGTTAAGAATTCATGACTTTCTCTATTATAAGTGATATCATTGTCAGTATTAATAATGATATCATCATGAAAGCATAATATTCCAAAATTACTAGACATTCTATCAAACAATACAACAAAACACAATTCTAATTTATTATTATCTTGGGTTAATCTAAGTGCATAATTTACAATAAAATCATAACACTAATATAATTGGCTACAACCTAAATTCATCAAATTAATCGGTGAACACCTACATTTATCAAATTTTGCTACCATAACAAAATTATCAACCAAATTCATGTATTTCATAGCTAATATTATTATTTTATATGTAATTCGGTATAATTCATATTTAACCTAAATCAACTCTAACTCTTCCAAAATAATTTTGTTAATTCACAATCAACAACAACCCAAAATCATTGATTATTTTATAAAATAACCTAATTATCAACTCAAATTATATCTAATTAACCTAATCTCTAATTCGGAACCCTAACATGGCATGAAATCAAATTAACACAAATTAGCATAAATAGCATCAAATTAATATAGGGGAAATGTTCAATATACCTATAAATATAGAATACAAGTGGTGATGGTGACCGGTGACATCAATTTTGATCGGAAATTGGATGAGCTGTAATGGAGAGCGAGAGAGAGGGGCAGCAATCTGGGGCTAGAGAGAGAGATCGGCGATATCATTGTTTTTTAGGAGTGTTTCGTTGCGGGGAGAGGAGAAGGTCGCTAACGGCAGGAAGAGGGAAGGGGAGGGTTGTTGCGAGGAGAGAAAGGAGGAAAGAAAAAGAGAAAAGGAAAGAAAGAGATTCTCTAGGTATTAATTTTGAATAAAATCATAGGTGTCATCTGCAACTCATGAAATTATGTTATATCTCCAAATATTTTCTTCACTATGTTACTTTACCAAGTTGTTTTTAATTGTGCTTTAAAAAAGTCAACTAAAGAATTAAAAAAATAAAATAAAAATTCACTAATGTCGCCAATTATTGTATACGAGTTCAATTATTAAACCATTTATTGGTATACAAGGAATAGACAATGCCACTCGTAGCGGCCGAATGTTGTGTAAAACTATTAGGAAGGCAGAGTCAACCAAAAAAGGAAATTATGCAATTTTTGTATTGTACTACAAGCTGTAACAGCGTGTGTGTGTATTATCTTGAAGGTTGCGGTTTGAAATGGAAAATTAAAAAAAGCTACAATTTATATTTGTTTCTAATTATGATTTTAAAATAAAATTTTCAGTTAGATCCATTTTAAATTATAATATAAATTAATTAATCAAACACTTTCCAAACTATAATTAAAACAAAATATAGGTTTAACTCCACCGCAGCATACTTCAACTATTAACTTTCCAAACTATAGTGTTATTTGTCACATTGAAGTTTCTTCAATCGGCACTGTAGCTGATGCAATAAGAATATATGAAGTGGAGATTGGAAATTATATTTTTTATTTAATCAGTTTGTTAGGGAGAATCTGTTTTGTAATTCCAAAATTAAATACTGCAAATGATAGGCTCTCCAAAAATGAAGAGCAGCTCTGGCTAATTAAAATGCAGACATGCACAGTTCATCTAAAAGCTGGCTTACAGGGGGTTGCCGAGCAGAGCGCCATCAATAGAAAGGCGAAGCTTTGCCCACCTATGCATGCAGACACGCGAACCAAAATAGTTTGGTAAAGGCAATTCTGCCTTCAGGCTTTTCGTTTTTCTTTCCCTTTTTTCCCCTCAAAAATCTGTGCTAACAAACTGTTTTCCGTGAGGGAAAAATCACATCAATCAGGCCATCACAGTGATTGCACGATAGCCAATATGATGAACAGTTAATAGTTTTCGCATACAAAGAAGAAACAAGATCGATAATCTGGGATCATGAGTAAGAATATATTTTAATTAACCATCGTTAAACTTCTAAGAAGAAAAATTACATCAATAAGAAATCTGTGAAATCTTTTGTTTCCTCAAACAGAGAGGGCTAGAGATGCGTGCCATAACAATAATCAAATCAAGCCAGGATCTGCTAAACATGTCACAGCACAAGCCGATAGCCCACGAGGCCAAAGCATCAGAACCACCCCACAACCCACATATATCCACCGATCCTTTTTTTTTTTTTATCATAGAACATGATGTAGTAGTAATCAGATTTTATTAATAGCATGAATTAGTAATTTCTTCAATGCTTCTTCAAGAGAGTAGCACGTAATTCAGCCGCATCGATTTCCTGAGCAACATTCTCTGGTCTGTAGAATCCAGTACGAGGATCTGGAACCCAGGAAATCTTCTCGGTGGTCTTGGTAACCTCCTCCCCTGTTTTCTTCATTACAGCAGCACCGCTTCTTGCCTTGGACACAGCAGCTCCTTGGGATGCAACAGCTGAGAATCCTCTGCCGTTGATTGCCTCGCTGATCAGGCCAGAGATGACCTTGGCGTTTGAGAAAGAACGAGCCATTCTACAAATACAGTGTGTGATTTGATTCAAACTTTGTGAAAGAAGTTATGAAAACAAGAGATGATGGATCTTTTATATATTTCAACTGCCGTAGAAACTTGTTTGTTTCTTCTTCGAGAAACTTTCTGCAGCAGTTGAAGGACCCAAAGACTATCTTTCTTTCTCGGCTCTCTCTCTCTCTGTTTGAGCTTGCAGGAATATATGTGAGTGATTACAAAAGGGAGCGTCAAGGGGTTTATATAGAAGAGAAGGAAACCGAGACGCGTGAGGATTGAAGAGTAAATCCCGCCCCACTAGTATGAAACGGCCGGACCCCGTCAAATTACGCTTCTAGATATACGCAGCGAGCCTCTCTTTTCTTGCCACGTGGTGACTGTTTCTTACAGCCGCTGCTTATCTTTTTGTGCACTTAAGATTTTCTTTTATTTTTTTAATAAGAAAAAGAAAATATCAATTTTTTAAAAATAAACATCGCTGATAACTTCAACACGGTAAAATCTCTTACCTGTTTATTATTATTATTATTTTTGTCTCTTTACAATTAAACTGATTCTTGTGGATTAATCAAGGCGATGAAGGAATCATCAATGAACCGACGGTCGAGAGAGAGTCAGCAAAGGAGGGATGACTTTTCTTACATCAAAATCAAGCATGTGGAGAAAAAGAGAAGGAAGTAAACTGTCTTCGACAGAGAAAGGTCGAGTTGAGTGCGGTGTCCGAAAAGCTAATGACTACAGCCGATGTTAAGTGCGCAACAGTCCACGTGTCAGGAGCTGGCCTCATGAAATCG
>Ga0325411_1008995_pt1 | contig 10729 bp, 5 predicted proteins | sample PopdelMetagenome_13_FD_206181 | JGI IMG/M metagenome (GOLD analysis project Ga0325411, IMG submission 206181) | Populus deltoides microbial communities from Bellville, Georgia, United States - Xylem-PdIQD-R4 | ecosystem: Host-associated > Plants > Phyllosphere > Stem > Wood/Secondary xylem...
GTACACACGTACATATGTTTACTTGTTGGGCGATTAATTATGTATTAAAAAGTGCTAAAATAGAGATTGGATTGGAGGTGGGCCAGCGTACAGTTAATTAACTGGTGTCTTGCACGCAAAATAAACAAGAGGTCATGGGAAAGAGCAAGGAGTTAGAGCCTCTCAACTCACGTGCTATTGGTTGCAGGTAGATCCAGAGGGGGTGCTCCGCTTCACCGTTAACCGTAAGAGATACATCGATCTATCTTGAATTTAATGAGCGTTAAATCATAACTCATTTGGGAATCTTATTCTTAAAATCCTGGATTTGATCTTAATTTCTAAATTATATATGTTTCATTTTAAAACAAATCATTTATTCTTTTTTCTTTTGTTGTGTGTTTGCTTGCTATTTTCATTTTCATGGAATAATAAGTTGCTGGCTGGTGTTTTTTTTACTGTAATTACACGTGTTTTTTTTAGTAGTCACATGCTTTTTATCTACAATTATATATATAAATTGAAAGACTAATCTTCACATGAGTTAAAGTTAATTGGAGGTTGTAATGTTCCTTTCACGCACACATGAATTCCACCATGCACTGTTTATTCTATTTTTATTTTAAAAATAATTTTTTTTTTAGGTATTCATCCACCCTGTGAAATCAATTAAATCATACGTAAAATTAAATACTATTTAGGTTAATTTTAAATATAAATTAAGCAAAAAAATCATGCAGAACAATTTTCTACAGAGTTAATTTCAAGTAATTAATGGAGTTAGAAGAATTCAAAGTTAATCTGTTAAATTGAATTGAATTTAAAAGTAATTTCATACAGTCTAGATAATTTTTTTAAATATAATAAAAATAATAATCAAACCCACAGCACGTAGCGTACCGGGGCAGGAAAGGGATGAACAAAGATCCTTGGTACCAGAAGCAAGTACGTGAAGTGTTGCTTCTACCCCACCCCCCACCCCATGCATTGCTTCTCGCTTTTAACGTCTTTGTTTCTTAGAGATCAAAACAAAGACATTCGTCAATTCTCTGTTCTCTTTTTTACAAGTCTTTAACTAGCTAGCAGCACACGTTAAGAATTTTGCTCTATTTCAAATACTTTCAGACAGATACAATTAAAAAAGGGTCCGAATATAATTTTATATATATATATATATAGGAAGACCAGCACGATAGAGCAGGTGCTAATAAGAAAATAGGCAAAATAATAATAATAAAAAGATTAAAACAATTAATTTCATTAAAAAAAGAATTAAAACAATTAAAAAAGTGAATCTAGAGAGCTAGATACATACCCAATAATGAGATATTAATCTTAATTGACATGTTAGGTGGCCAGGGCAATTGAAAGCAGTTTGGTAAGGTGCACTGCCGGTCAGCAGTATGGAGAGTGTTATAGTGGTTATTTTTTAAATATTTTTTATTTAAAAATATATTAAAATAATAATTTTTTATTTTTTTAAAATTATTTTTTATATCATTAATATATAATTTGAAAATACTAAAAAATTATTAATTTTAAATAAAAAAATAAAAAATACTTTTGAAATGCTGGAGCTGGCTAGGTCCTTACGAAAAGGTCAAGTCAGAAGAGCTAGAAAGGGTCAATATTCTAGGGTTCTAGGGTTTTGTTCCTTACGATGGGAAGCAGCCAGGAGGCGTAAGAGAGGGGCATTACGGCATTGTTGGCGCTAATATCAATCACAACTTGCTAGCTGATTACCAGCAAACTGCATGGGGCCTCGATACCAGGGGCCTCGATACCAGGACAAGCTAGCTGTTCCCGTAGGAAGGGAGGGAAGCAAGAACCACCACCATCAACACCCAGTCTCCACCCCGGCCCCATGGTTCCCCAGCTAGCTAAACGAACCATCGTTGGTCACCATCCATCTTCTTTATCGGAACCCACCATATAAAGCCCTTTTCTTCATCTTCTTTGGCTCCCTTTTGTTTTTTATGTAGGCCTTAGCCTATATTTCACAAATCAGATTAACTTTAACCATTTTAGATCGATATTGTAGACACGTCTCGTTCAATGGATGAAGTGGAGGACGGGTTTGGGCAGGTATTCTTTTCAAGTGACATGATCTCTATTAATGTAATGTTATTAGCTATCCAGGGCATTACCGGGGGAAAAAAAAATTCTTGCGGACTTTTTCCTGAAAAATAATAGTACGTACCTGCATGCATGATGTATGGATAAGTTGAGTGAAGAGAAGGAAGGGTTTGGGTTGATATTATTTAAGCCATGGCATATTTTTAGAAGATGGCATTAGAAACATATTCTTAAAATTAGCAAGAACCTAAAACTGCCAAGTGTTACTGTACAATCATGTACGGTGGTGGATTGTGAGTAAAAACATTGCGAATTATTATATTCTTCTTTCTTTTCTTCATTTTTTTTTTCTAAAAAGGACATTTAACTTCTTTTTTTATTTCATTTGCTCATACTGTTTTAATTTATGATTAGACTTAATAATTTATTTTATTTTGTTATCTATTTATTGCGATGTCACCCAAAACATTTTGATATTAAATTGAGCTGATGGTTGATTTTACAGGGAAAAAATCAATTTTATTATTTATAAAAAAATTAAAAATGAGAGAACGAGATTGAAAGCAAGGGAAAGATGTAGCCTTTTTCAACCCAACACTGTTTATTTAGCACCTATAGTGGAAAAAAAAAATACCTTGAGAATTTTCTCAATTTCTATTTTGGTCTCTTCCGTTTGAGAGTTATACGTTTTCATTCAAAACATTATTATGTTCATGTTTAGGCCATTATTTAAGAGAAAAGAGAGAAAATTATCGGGAAAAAAAAAAGAGGGAGAGAAATTGGTTATCCATGTCCGGGCAAACAAAAAATTGCTCATTGTGCATAAGTTTCATTCAATAAAATGAGTTTTATTACTATTTTTCTTTTTTTTTTGTTGAGAAAAGGTAAATTGGCAACGGGAGGAATTTTTTTTCAGTTTGATTTTATATTTTTAGATCAATTTTAAAAAATTGGGTTGACATTTTTAACTTAGAAGGCTAATCTATATGAGATTTACTAACATGTTGTTTAGAGTGTTTGATTTTATTTTAATTGAATTAAATATATAGTGTTTGATTTTATTTGAATTGAATAAGTTGAATTTACATGTTTGGAAATATTATCCTTGTTACTTTCATTTTATTTTTTTAAATGTTTTTTTTAAGGTTATATGGATATTTTGAAAAAGTTAGTTTTAATATTAAATTTTTTTACTTTAAAATTGTAAATTAAAGATGTAGATTATTTATTTATTTTTATAGTTTTTTTAGTGATTAAATTTCATTTGAAATTTAATTTTTAACACTCAAAATAATTTAAAATATACAATTTTATTAAAATCTTTAAATTAAATTTAACTCATGGAATTACAAAAAAGCGGTAACATGAGAGTGAAAGTTGCATTCATAGAAATACCAGTACCAAATCTAAAGTATGTTTGTTGTTTTTTTATGTAATTTTTATAGTTGTGATTTTAAAGAAGTAAGTTTTAGAAAAATATTTTTAGTTGTAGTTAGATGAATTTAGATATGTGTTTGGTAAAATTTATGATTGAAGTTTATGGACAGCAAAAAACATGTATAAAATGTTTGATAGAAGTGTGGTTACATTTGTTTTTCAAAATGTTTTTTATTTTGAAATACATTAAAATAAAATTTTTTATTTTTGAAAAAATATTTTTGATATCAACGCATCAAAATGATCTGAAAACATAAAAAATATATCAATTTAAAGCAAAGAAAAAAATAAAATAAATTAAAATTTTTTCAAATATGTTTTTGAAACACAGAAATAAAGAGTATTTTACAAAACTCAGTTAAAAAAAAAATTAAAAATTAGTTTATAAAAAAATTATTTTAAACTCAATTTTTTTTAATGAACTTCACGTATAAAACTCAATTTAGTTTATTATCAAACATTTTATTGTATTTATTTATTTGTTTCAATATGAATACAAAAAGGGATGAAAAACAAACACATGAGTGAGATACGGAAGGAATAATAGCAGTTGACGAGGAAGAGAGGACCAGACACATCGCATGCCACGGTCTGGTCCCCCTGAGGTGTCATTAATTAGTTAACGCCATATGGGTCAACATAATTATTGTTAATTTATCATTGTATTCTAAACAGAAGTGGTAATTAATTGTTGGACGGGTACCATGATGTTTCTTCTTCTTCTTCTTCTTCTTTTTAGATTTTTTCAAGTGCCAGCCAACGACACCCATTTGGAGATTTTGATCCATAAAAGAAATACAAACAAAAAGAAGAAGCGATAATTAACTAGAAAAGCAAATTGCAGATGATAATCCTTTTCTTTGAATTCTGCAATTTGGAATCAATCCCTTGTAGCCAATGTTAAGTTTTCTGTTGTTTAACTTCAACGAAGATAAAAGAAAGGAAATGATTCCTTCTATTTTCTTGCTTGCTTGGGGTTATTTCAATAATTCAAGAAGAAACGAATGCAGCTGTGTCTATCTAGTGTTTGACACAATTTTTGTTTTTATTTTTATATATTTTTTAAAAGAGTTTTTGATTTGAAAAAATATTAAATTGTTATTTTTTAATATTTTATAATGATTTTGATTCATGAATATTAAAATTTTTTTAAAAATTATCTTTATATATTTTTATAAAAAAGAAATTAATTCTTTTAATAAAGGCACCAATCATCGCAAACACCTCTTATTATTTCATGCACCAGAGGTTCATCTACCGAGAAGAGAAGAGAAGAGAAGGGAAGCAAAAGGGAACCACAGTCTCAGACACACCAAAAAAAAAAAAAAAAAAAAAAAAGAGAGAGAGAAATAATAAAGGCAAAAGGACAACTCCTTCCGTTAACCAGAGCCAAACATTACTGCATTTAACCATCCCCACCACCCCCACGCTGCTATGCTACCATACAAACACTTCCATACTTCATCAAATCATCCCTCCTTCCTTTCATTCCAAATGTGCCTCCTCCTCCTCCTCCCCCTCAAATCACATGTTCACGCTCTCTCTGCACCGTTAAATTCTCCGTAGTTTCTTTGTATACATACATTAAACGGGGAACCTTAATATATATAGCCCCTAAGGAATTACTTCAATTTCAATTTAGTTCCAAACTATTTGATTTTATCAAATAAGTTATAAACCTTCCATTTATTTGATTTGATGTTAGTGGTAGTTACAAGATTTTGTCTAACTTTCATGTGCCTTTCAAGTATCTCCATCCAATGCATGGAAATAAGCTTCAATATGATCACTAACATGTCATTGTCCATATCATCGACTGTATTTAGAGTTAAATTTAATAAACAAAAAGGTTTAGGACTAAATTGATAATATGATAATATATCAAGGACTATATTTACTTTAAATCTTTGTCAGATTCCTAGCATGCTTCCAGTAATAAACCTTGAAAAGCCCGGCAAATAAAACATCTCTCTCTCTCTAAACTCTAGCCTTAAAGCATTCTGATCCTATAGATTTAGCTTCCCAAATAAAGGAAGCTGAGCTACCAGACTCTCTCTCTCTCTTCCCTTGATATTTAATAGTAATTTAAATAAATATGCTCACAATGACATTGACAAATTAGCCATTTTTAGTATAAAACTAGCACTGCTAAGTGTAACAAACTATCCCTTCCCTCGTGAAGCCAAACCCAAACCCAAACCCAAAGCTTTCACCTTTTGCTTCTTTCTTTCTGTTTCTTTTCAAGATTTACTTAGCACACAGAACTAACAAAAAAATAAATAAAAAATGAAGCTTTTCGGCTTCTGGACTGCTGCTGCTGTTCTTTGTCTTTTTGGGGAATGGGAGGTAAATGGGATCTTGGAGATCAATGAAGAAGAGCTGTTTTACACTGAAACTAATGCTTCTTATTATAATGAATCTAAAGCTGTTTTTGGAAATAATGCTTTGTTGGTTGGCCTCACTCTCATCAAATCAGCTGCTGCTAAAGGAGCAGGTAATTTAACTTTTAAAGATTGCTTCTTTTCATTTTCAGAAACCGAAGTTTGCTTCTTCTTCTTTATTTTTTTTAAAGGAAAACTAAATGCCGCTTTTCATTTTCCTATGTCTTACTGATATTGATATGATTCAACTTTCAGTATATTGTCAGATTCTATTGTTTTTGGTTTCTGAGTTCTTCAATGATTTAGATTTGTTTCCTCCTTATTTATTTTCTCTTTTTCTACCTAATTTTGCGAGAAAAAAAGTAAAGAGGAAATAGAAAAAAAGGAATTTAAATATTACTTCTATCTTTGCGAGGAAAAAAATAAATAAAGGACCCCATTTTGTTTTAATTTTGATATGATATACATATAGGCAGAGATGCATTTTCTATGTTTTCTTTGTTATTTGACAGTTCTGTGGGCACAGAGAGACATTTTTGTTCCATCCTCTGTTGTTTGACTTCAATTTCTTTACTTACTATCACAGCAATAGCAATGTGGTTGGTATTGTTGATAATCAAGATTCAAATTTTCACATTTTTTTTTGTTGATATTCCCTCAAATCTCTTACATTCAAATTTATTAAAACAAATGTTGTTGTTAGTTTTTAAGAGCTGTGACATGAAAGATATTTTAATGTATTTTGCAATGATGTTTTGTCTCGTATCTTGTCCTAATTATCATCTGTCAATCTTGCAGTCTGTTTGGATGGAACATTGCCTGGATACCATTGGCATCGTGGGTATGGTTCTGGGGCAAATAGTTGGCTTATTCAATTGGAGGTTTGTAACTATTAATGTTAGAAATTGTATGCTAACATGTAGTCTCTTGCTTTTGCATAATTTTTCTTACATAATCTTGAAGTCATAATTTATGGTCTATATTTTCAACTGTTTGGTTACTTGTTTCGGCTGTGAGCTAAACCTTTCATCATTTGTGTAGATGATTAATTATGTGTCTTGTTACTGGCCATTGGGCAGTTAAAAAAACAACACTCACAAGATGACATTGCTTGGAAAATAAAAATAAAAATAATTACCTACGTGAAGGAATGTATATGATTTTTACTGCAATCGGTACTTGGATTAAGAATATTTATCTGAAGCTCTTGATATTGGATTGTGAGCCACTAATATATAAAATTTTTCTTGGTAAGTAGGTTGACAACCTTGAATTAAATTCTCTTAGGATTTGCTGACTTAAGCTACTTAGTCAGCTGGCTATGCAAGTTTCACAGGCCCCTTTCAATTGACATGGATGACTTTGTTGAAAATCTTGTGCAGGGAGGAGGATGGTGTAATACTGTCAGAGCTTGTGTTTACCGTAAAAAAACTCGGCGAGGTTCATCTAACTACATGGAAAAGCAGTTGGCGTTTACAGGAATACTGAGCAATAAACCTGAAGAAAATCCTGGTTTAGCCTTAACTCTCAAATACTTTAAAATACCTCTTTATTTGTCGCATTTGACCTTGGATGCATTATTGACATGGGGTTTGCAGATTTTTTCAACTGGAACAGAGTAAAACTCCGTTACTGTGATGGTGCCTCTTTTACCGGGGACAGTGAACATAAGGTTGGAATCTTGCCATTTACTATAGCATCCCTTATTATATTTTTGAATTTAACACATTTTCCATTTATATGAGTTGATTGAAAGCTCTTAAACTAGCATCATGAAAGTTATGACTAATCACGTGAGCTCACATGTTAGAATCAAATGATTTTGTTTTAGGCTGCACAGTTGCAATTTAGAGGACAACGTATATGGTCAGCTGCAATGGAAGATTTAATGTCCAGTGGAATGCGCTATGCCAATCAGGTTTTATATCTCATCGGCTTTCAATTTTCTTACCGCTATCTTTTCTTCTTGATTCTTGCAATAATTTTGTTATTTTTTTCTCAGGCTCTTCTTTCTGGCTGCTCTGCTGGGGGTCTAGCTTCTATTCTACACTGTGACGAGTTTAGGGATTTGTTTCCAAGAACAACTAGAGTGAAATGCCTGAGTGATGCTGGTTTATTCCTTGATGTGTAATTGCTTGTTATCTTGACGCTCTTTCTTGTTTTCCTCATTTCTAAGAATTGATTTCTCTTCACTTAGCACCTAACTTATCCGTTCTCATTTCCTTTTGGAAATTTTAGAGTTGATGTTTCTGGTGGGCGCACCTTAAGAAACGTATACAGTGGAGTTGTCGGCTTGCAGGTAGTATATTGATGTCTAACTTTTGTAAATTTAGCTATGTTTGTAGTTCGAAGATTTTGAGTTATGCTTTTACTGAATGCCAATTGTGGTATTTTTCATACTTCTCTCAGGGGGTGCAGAATAACCTTCCACGTATATGCACCAACCACCTTGATCCAACTTCTGTAATCATTTTATTTATCATTCTCTCTTGTCTCACATCTATCTAATTTGCATGTATTATATAAATCTGAAACTCATCCATCTTTCTGTGATTTCCTTTTTATTTTAGTGCTTCTTCCCACAAAACATAATCGGCAATGTTAAAGCCCCATTGTTCATTCTCAATACAGCCTATGATTCATGGCAGGTAATAATCTTTTTCCTGTAAATGTGATAATGCACGAGTCTTTTATTGTTAGCGGAGTAGTCCTTGACTAACAAACTACACGACTTAACTTACTGTTAGTGGAAGATTTTATAAGATCACCGAAACTCATATTTATCATGTTTACCATGTGAATTCAGATCCAGTCCAGCTTAGCTCCACCATCTGCTGATCCCCATGGCTACTGGAGCAATTGCAGAAAGGACCACTCAAAATGTTCTGCATCTCAACTCCAATTTCTGCAAGGTACTTTATATTGTAGATCAATTTATTTAATATAGGCCACAAAACATAACAGTTTCAGTATGCTCATTGAGGCATTTTCATGTGTTTCTTTGTAACAGGATTTAGGAATCAAATGCTAAATGCAATAAAGGGCTTTTCAAATTCTAGACAGAATGGATTGTTTATAAATTCATGTTTTGCTCACTGCCAATCAGAGAGGCAAGATACATGGTTTGCTGATGATTCTCCCGTCCTTGGAAGCAGGGTATGTCTAATCAGACCTCATAATTATTCATCAAGGTTGCTTTGATCTCGAAAAGAAACAGAAAGGAAAAACACAAGTTGTTTTGTAGCCCTTTTCTTGGGGTTCCTCATTCCTGCTTGTATTTTTTAGAACACTAGCAGTCCCTGTTTGATTAATCTCTCACATGATCAAAGCTTTCAAATATCTAACTGATGTGGTTGACAATGTGCAGCCTATTGCACTTGCTGTTGGAGATTGGTATTTCGACCGTGCAGGCGAGAAGGCTATTGATTGTCCCTATCCCTGTGACAACAGCTGCCACAATCTGGTTTTTAGATGAGTCAAATTTAATCAAAAGGGCCATCTTTTTACAGTCATCTTATTAGATATATCCTCATTGTTACTGTAATAGAACCATCCGATTCAATGAAATTTGGTAGAGGACAATAACAAGGAAGGGTGTGCTGAGAAATGTAAATTTATCAGCAAGCCTTTGTATTTGATGCAGCACATCTTGTGCATTACATGTTCAATTCGAATTGTAATATTTATATCAATCAGGAAGTCCATATTTTCATGCCGATATTTTTGACTGTGTTTGAGAAAGGTTGGCTACCATCCCCACTTTCTCTTTTGACTGTGCTATGATCGTTTGTCAGCTGGGCCAGTACAACCTTTTTGTCGTGGAAGCGAAAAGATTGAGCGCTGAATTTTTAAAATAAGAACATTTTGAGCAAAACCACCTACTATTTTGGGTTAATATCATTTTATCCCAAATGATTTTGATTTAAACTAGTGAACAGAAAAATGTTAAGTTGGTTCAAAAAAAAAAAGAATATATTTCTTAAAAATTTGAAATGACAAGATTTTTTTTTCCATTTTTTAGAGAGATATTGTCAGAGGATTTATCACACACATTAAGGAGCTTTTGTTTTGAATTTTGAAGAAAATTGTTAAATACCTTACTATAATATTTGGTAAATAATGATATAAGAATTCGATAGTAATTGAATCACAAAAAGAAAAATGATTGAAATAGTTAGATAATATTATGAATTTGATTATTTGTAAAATATGTTATGAATACTCAATTCATAATATTACTATTACCATTATTAATTTATAAAATATCTTAAGAGATAAAATGAGTTGAGATTATTTCTTAATAGATAAACTAAATTAAGTTTATAAATTAAATGTTATGACTTAAAAAAAATACCCAGCTTCGTGGGCTTTTAGGACATAGGCTTTCTCATTGAGGTTGTTGCCTTGTTGGTCTTTCATTTTCTCAACATGCAGGCGCTCTAAAGTATCAGATTTGATGATCAGTGGCTATGATTGTGATAGGATTCCTAATAATTAACCTTTTGATTGATTATGTAGGTGATGAACAATGTGAGGATTAAATTAACATTTTGCTTGCTAATGCCACAAAGTTGAAGGAACAACACCATAAATAATATGGAAACCAACAACCCAAGTAACATCAGCAGAATGGAACAAACTAGTCCTGAAAATGATAGGGATAAACTGCAACAGGTCAGGTGATCAATTGCAGTTTCCTGAATGGAAAACTCTCTGTTTCCCTTCTGGGGTTTTGCTAACGAGTGCCTACAACCTAATAAGATCATTAAATCCTAAGATCTGTGAGTCTGTTAACTTCCAATGGAAGGTTGCAGTTTCAGAACTAACAGCTATAAACACCATTGTAGCATTCTTTC
>Ga0325411_1008996_pt1 | contig 10728 bp, 7 predicted proteins | sample PopdelMetagenome_13_FD_206181 | JGI IMG/M metagenome (GOLD analysis project Ga0325411, IMG submission 206181) | Populus deltoides microbial communities from Bellville, Georgia, United States - Xylem-PdIQD-R4 | ecosystem: Host-associated > Plants > Phyllosphere > Stem > Wood/Secondary xylem...
GATCGAATATGCCAGAAGAGGCAAATTAATTAATGGACCCCCACAGATCCCAACTATGGATTTGACATGAAATAATTTGAATCAACTGCAGGGAATAATCTGCAATTGCAATGAAACCAATTTCAGTCATCACATAAGACTTTTTTAGAGCCTTGAAGCTTAAAGAGTAGTGACCATAATTATTTCATCTGTCCAGGCAGAGTGTCAGGAAAAATAAAATTCATGTTCAACTAATTACACAAAAGACTAGAGAATGCATGATATCACAGGCCTTGGAGAGGGGTCATTTGCCCCCATTGAAAGACAATCTACCGACATCCTTCAACGGTCTCGTCACGTGATCCTGTTCTCAAGAAACCTGAAAATGAACACCGATCATTTGTCGGTTGTCAGCGGCAGTGGCATTACTATTCCTCGTTTAATAGGATCGTGCGTGTACTTAGCGTCTAAAGAATTAAGTATTCCTCTGCTAAGCTGGAAATTAACAGTAAACCATTTTGGTTATTGATCTGTGACAGTCCAAGTGAATGGAGCGCGGGGACGACAGTAGCAACAACGAGAAATTGCTATGGCGAGACAACACCAATGAATGGAATGACATACCCTGGAGCATACCCTGATCAAATGAGGGTAGTGGATACTGTGATCAGAGACATGCATAATCCTGCATATTTGTTGGACATCACAATGCTCTCAGAGTTGAGAAAAGATGGGCACCCATCAATTTATAGTGGCGATCTGAGCCCTCAGCAGAGGGCGGATCCATCGGGATCCGCGGATTGTAGCCATTGGTGCCTTCCTGGACTGCCTGATACTTGGAACCAATTGTTCTACGCTGCCTTGTTCTTTTAAGTCTAGTTTATTGTTATTTGTTAACTACCAATTCTAATTATATACGCGTTCGGAGAGATGCATAATTTGCAATCCTCATGTCTTCTATTGTTTTGTATGATCTTTAGACTAAGATATACATATGTTCCAATTAGCCCACCTTGTAAATTAGTGATGATGTATACCACGAAGAGAGATGATTCCTTGTTGGGTGACTGGGATAAAACTTGCTACTTTATTTTGCTAATTAACTTGATCCCTTCATGGACTCGGATTGGTTATTCCTGAAGTGAAAAACTGCAAGAATGATAGTGGTCATTTAAGCCCAGCTCATGTGGGATCTGGAGCCCTTGTTCTATAGCATGTTTGGTATATGTTACCATGGGATTGAAGGGGACTTGTCGTCATTTCTGTTAGGCATGTTATCTTGCCGGGTCAAATATACCAGCTGCCTGGTTTAAGTGATGGCCTCGGGTAATTTCTAGATAACTGCTCTCTATACTTTGTTTTCCTTTATCATAATTTTGTCCAGCTCGTTATGATCCGATTGCTGACCGCCATAGACTGGCAGCAGGAGAGAAAAATCGGAACCCTGTTGCCTATTCTCCACAGAAGCAAAATATGTATAATTTGCATATGCCTTTGTTGTCCATTGACAGTAGCGTGGTCCCTTTAGTTTCAGAGAAGATGTCACCGATGCTTTCAAGGCCCAAAACTCTAAATATTATTCAACATTGCAAAAAAGAAAAATGTCCTTTGTGATTTGTTCATGTCCTTTACTTAAAAGCTTCACTGCCTGCATCGGATCTCATCTGCGATTTTCCCAGTGATGAAAAGTAATAGGAAAAGGGCTTCTGCTAAATATTGTATGTACCATGGCAGCGACAAATGTAGACATCCATTGTCCCTCTTTTCCGATGATTAAAATTGGATATTGGATTTTTTATACTATAACTGAGAAGTTTGAGGAGGAGAAGAAAAATACTCATCTATGAAGCGAAGAAACCATAGGAAAGGACTATAGCTGAGAAGTTTGAGGAGGAGAAGAAAAATACTCATCTATGAAGCGAAGAAACCATAGGAAAGGTTGCATTACAGCTTTAAACAGTAGGAAGGGTTGCCTTGCAGCTTTAAACAGCTACAGGGCATTGATAACATACATGAATTACCTTGTACAAAAACCACAAAGTAATGACAACACACGACTTCAAAGGACCACGGATCATTATTTGTAACATCTACATATGACCTATAAGATTTTTACATATACAAGGCAACACAAGTTTACATAATACCAAGGCTATAGATATCAAATTCACCAATACTTAGTCCTCCAGCAGGCGCTACATGTGGATCGCAACTCCCGAAGCACTAACTTCCAACATTCGAGGAAGAGTGTCAATAATTTTTGGTGGCACCACTCCTGCATTGGCAAGAGCTGCCTGCTGATCATAATCAGAGAGATGTACACCCAATGCAGCCCGTCCAGAAGGATCCAGATTATTGGACCAGGCAGCATCCCATTCAACAGCTTTAGCTGTGCTGCAAGCTACACTGGCTCCTCCAGGAACAGACAGCCTGGCTGAGTTCTGCAAATGAAGAGCAATAATAATAATCAAATTAGTGTTGACACCATTAGCATAACTCATCCTTTACTAGAACTGACTGTGGTAGGTTTGACCGGATTACCTGTGGGAAGAACCTCTCAAAAATCATTCTGTAGTAATAGGCTTCTTTGGTGGTAGGGGTATTATGTGGAAAGATGTGCTCAGCATTTTGCATCATCTTGTCAGTCACCTGAAAATATTAATTCTGCAGTATGAGCTTCCAAATAGAAATATGCTATAAACGAAACAAAAGGATACAAAACAAAAACTCATATAGGTACATGTTGGGCAGCATGAGCTTTGAGACCATCGATCCAGCTATAGCCAACACCATCGCTAAATTGCTCTTTCTGCCTGTAAAGAATATGCTGCAGAAAATCAAATGGGACATGTTAATCTAAAGCAATTATTGTGCTTGTGGAGTTAGAAGGAAGACAATTAGTATATATGGACCTTAGGCAGATAAGGATGCTCCTCGTCGTCAAAGGCTTTCCTAAGGACCCATTTCTCAATATGGCCTTGTCCAGGTTTGATCTGGAATCGATGAATAGAGAGAGAACCACTTAACAAGCTTTAAAATCGTGAATATCAATACTTAAAAATTCATACATAGAAAGAAACAACGTATAAAAATTCAACGAAAGGTTTTTTTACCATCTTCCATTCAGGATCAATAGCCATTGCAACATTAATAAAATCCTTGTCCAAGAAGGGGACACGGGCTTCTAAACCCCAAGCAGATGTTGCCTTGTTAGCTCTCAAGCAATCATATTGATGAAGGGCCTTTATCTACATACATGCAACAGAATACAATTATCAGAACGCTCCCTTGTTATGTCTCTACGTTTCAACAGAAAAGAGTGGTGTATGCATATAGTTAGTTACCTTGCGACATGTTTCGCGGTGTAACTCTTCTTTGTTAGGTGCCTTGTGAAAGTACAAATACCCACCAAAAATCTCATCAGAACCTTCACCAGAAATAACCATCTTCACTCCTAGTGCCTTGATCTTACGAGCCATTAGGAACATAGGGGTACTTGCTCTGATGGTTGTAACATCATATGTTTCTATATGGTATATGACATCCTCAATGGCATCTATACCATCCTGTAACAAGCCAAAGATGTTAGTTTACACTTTTGGGTAGTCATAGAATGATAGCACGAAATTGAGCTTAAAAACTTTGCTTGATTTTTATACCTGAACCGTGAAGTAAAATTCATGGTGGACGGTTCCCAGATAATCTGCAACTTCTCTTGCAGCCTTCAAATCTGGTGAATTCTGCTCAGCACGAGGGACAAAATCAAGGACTCTATCAAACTCTTTAAAACCTGTATACTGAATTTCTTACGACAAAAATTTGCAATCACCTCTAGGCCAACACAGAAGGAATGGAGTTGTGTCCCCCATTGTCTGGCAGCCTTTGTACCTGCCAAATGGCGAGCAGTAACAGCAGCAACCAGTGATGAATCTAGGCCTCCAGATAAAAGAACTCCAAAAGGCACATCAGTCATTAGCCTTTTAATCACAGCCTGCGTATATCATTCTTAACATATGAGCTAAACGCCATAAGAATTTCCTGTTTGTTAATTTTTAACATCAAGAACAACAACTTACAGTGAGCCCAATTACATATTTGTCTTTACCTTTTCAAATGCACGTCTCAGAACAAGTGGATCATATGGGGTTGAGGGAATGGCCTCGCAGAACCAAGGAGGATTGTACCAACGACGTAATCCACCCGATTTACTCGAGTACAAATGACCAGGAGGAAAGCACTCAAAATGTTCACAGTCGTCATTCAGACCTTTCAGTTCAGATGAAATCCACACGGACCCTGAATAATAAAAAGAAAAGGTAAAATCATCAAACAAAATCCAACTCATTAGACATAAATAAATTTGAAAAACCAGGATCAGACAAGCTGTTACCATCAAGTCCCCAGCCAATATAGAGGGGGGTGATCCCAATGGCATCACGAGCAACAATGAAACTGTTGTCACGAGTATCCAGCAGAACAAATGAAAACATTCCATCCAACATGTCCACAAAATTTTCGCCATATTCCTCGTACTACATTCGAAAAATTTCAAGAACATGGTTACTCGTAAGAACCAAGAACTGCAAACTACTTCCATTCTACATCAGTATATATATATATATACATATATTAGTCCTTTGGATTCAATATCACTGGGAATTCATGTGATCTAATTATCATAATTTGTTAGCACAACCCACCAGATGGGCGATAACATCACAGTCACTGCCTGTTCGGAACTTGTGATTTGGCAAACGCTTCCTTAGTTCTTCATGGTTGTAAATTTCTCCGTTCACCTATTTTCAACACCAATGACTCGTTAAAGTTAGTGAAAACTCATAATTTTAATTGTAATTTGCAACCAAAATAATTTCCTGTTTTGCAAATTTTAACGTAACAGAAACTAAAGTGTTGGTCTGAAGCCAGAAAATGAAAAACTGCAAAATAACCAACCGTGACAACGATGGCTTGGTCCTCATTAAAGAGTGGCTGGTCACCAGAAGCAGGATCGATAATAGCCAGCCTTTGATGAGACAAGTAAAAGTCACCGCACTGATAGAGCCCACTCCAATCTGGACCACGGTGCTTCAACCTGTTACAATTATAATTAGACAACATTATTCATCCAATTGCAATTTTGATACTCACAAATTTGTCGATTATAATAGTATTATTGGACCCATCAGTCCCCTATCATCATCAAATTTACGAAACAATAACCTTCTATCCTTCGTCTTGATTAAACGGATCATGTCCATGAATCCTAAATACTTTTATAAGGTTTCTGATCGTTTTTAATATTTTTCATCTTAAATCTGGTCCCACGGCCATATCTCCAAATACTGTTAATTCCTTTTCGTTAATTGTCTGCGCTAGGAAATATACCAGCGGAGGAAAAACATTTTCGTACTTTTACTGTTACGCTAGCCAGGTAGCACCAGTGCTATGAAATAAACATTGAAAACTTCAAATTTATATATATATATATCAAGAATAAAATATGGGTGGAAATGGTAGCGAAAACATAAAGGCTAGATAAATGAGAGGGAGAGAGGGAGTTGCCTTCGAGAGAGCTCTAGCACCCGAACCCTCTTGGCCTGAGAGTCGTCAGAACAACCCAAGACAGCAAGTATCCCACACATCGTCGTTTCTTAAAAAAAAAACGATATAGCAGATAAAAGAAGATTTTGCTAGATATGTATATCTTAAAATTAAACAAAGACAGAAAAATGGATGGATAAACTATAGAGATGAAATTGGGCAGTAATGAAAGAAGAAAATCTGGTAATAAAAAGGAAAGCGAGGTGGCAGGAGAAGGAGATGGACTGTAATAGGAAACACCAACACGTAGAGCAAGAGCTTGGTTTTGTTATTGTTGAATGAGTAAGTTCCCTTCTCTAAGCACACGTATTTATAGTGCCACAACGGCGTCGGTTTTTTCATTTTTTTTTAAATTTTAGTTAAGTGATTGCTGTTTACCGGAGAAAGCTGGAAACTCAGACGGAAAAGAAACATCGGCTCGTTTTCTTACACGTGGTGAAATATTATTGGATGGTGTCGATGATATTTTATATGAGGTAACCAGTTTTTGCGGATTAAACGGTGAGGTTTATCCATTACGGAAACGAGAAGGTTTTATTGGGAGTGCTGGGTCAGCAAAACTCAAATTCTATTGGGGCGTTCATTGACGTGGGTTTGATTGGTCAGTTGTGCCGTCATTGTTGTCCAGTGTATTAGGAAATTGTTTCGGTAGTCAAAGAAGTTTGGTTCTTTTTCAAATTAATATTTTATTAAATGCCCATGAAGTGTAAGCAATCTATTTTAAACAAATAAATAGGTGTAGAGAAAATATAGATGAAATAAAATTTATGATCCGCTATAAGAATATTCATCTAGAATTATTTATTTGTATAAACCTATTTTTTAATGAATTATGTGAATTTATTAATAAAATACTACCCACTAAACACTATAATTTATTTTATTAGATTAATGGTGAGAATTACATTCTTAAAATCATTTGTAGAGATATTGACATAGATAAAAGCAAAAGATTGTATAATTTATTGTGATTCAAGACATGCAAAAACCACTAACGTTGAATAATTCTTAAAATATTTAATTTATTATTTTTGTACATGTTTTCTTATCATGGATCTCTAACACAGTATCTTAGTACGGGTCGTCCCAATATAAATTTTAAACATAATATTTTTATACAAGTCATCTCATTATGAATCTCACTATCAAGATTGTTAACAACACCCATTGATACCTCTCCCACAAATAGCTATTCAAAAGCACGTGCAAGCTAACCATCAATTATCATTGAGTTCTTGTACATATCATTTGTGTCCTTCAACTAAAACTACCATGAATCATTAGGTTCTGTACTAACCGGTGAGACGATAGTGAAAATAACATAGTTTTTGTTATAAATCAAAACTCTCGAATACTATAAATATTATAATTATAAAAAGACTCTAAATATACTTTATTTTATTCTTTTACATTTATAGTTGTCTACATACCACCACAACCTTTGTATATAGAAAAAAAAAACTAGAAAACTCCATTAATAATAATAATAATAATAAATAAGAAAATCATTTCATTCAATAGAAAAAAAACTAGAAAGGCATACCAATAAAAATAGAAAAAAATAACTAAAAAAATTGTATTAAATATTTAGTTTTGAATGATATATAAATAACCCAATAATATTCTTATTGTTGATATATCATAACTACATATTTTTCCATCTGGCAATTTAATTAATCACCTCGTAATTATGCTAGTTACTAATATATATTATTGTGCCATGATCACAGCTCAAAAAGTACACTCTACCTTTCAGGAGAAATAAATTCCATTCACTTCGTAACGGGTAAGTGATTGTGAAATGTTGAACATATTCATTGAATAGTTGGTGAGAAAATATATATCTTATCTTCTCACAAATTTGCTAATTGTTCCATAATTATGTAGTTATGAACAAATTAATAAGTGATTGTGAAATGTTAAACACATGCATTGCATTTAAAAATGATTTTTTTTATTATCACTTGAATAGTTTCTTTTCTTATTTAACTTTTTTTACTGAAAATTAATTTACTTAATTGTACGTAACTATCATAATTACAGAGAAATTATCTAAATTACGCACGGATAAGATAATTTTTTATAGTTTGTCCAATGAACATATTTAATAGTTTATAATCACTTTCTTGTTGCAAAGTGAATGGTAAAACAACATTCTTTTTTATTCGAAATTACAAAACGATATTAGTAATCATCATTATGAGATAATTAGTTATATTACTGGGCAGTAAAGTATTTTACCGTGATACAATAAATAAAAATATTTATTATTTTGTAAATTAGAAATTATAAATATAATATCTTAGATACCATAAAAGCCCCAGCACTAATAACTACCTTGTGATGATTTTTTTTTTCCCTGGGCACCAAAATCAACATTAGTGGGTAATATTTAATGAGTATTTTGAATTGTAGTAGATATTATTTTTTAAAGTGTTATTTATTTGAAAATATATTAAAAATTTTATTATTTTTTAAAATTTATTTTTAATATTAATGTATCAAAATAAAAAAAATAAACTTAAATTTTTTCAAAAATACAATTAAACCACAATTCCAGATTTTTTTTAAATAAAAGACATAAGTCCTAAACTTCATTATTTTATTGAAATAATTATGAATATTTACATGAAGCACAAAACATGGCGTCTCGTGACAAAATAAAAGTTGGCTCTATTAATGTCCGTTGTTTGTTTAAGAATATGATTGTGATTACTTTTCAAATAATTTTTCATGTTAAAATGCATTAAAATAATATTTTTTTATTTTTAAAAAATTATTTTTAATATCAGCACATCAAAATGATTTGAAAACACTAAAAACATATTAATTTGAAGTAAATAAATAAATAAATAAAATTTTAAATTTTTTCAAAAATACTTTTGAAACATAAAAACAACAAACCCTTAAAAGCATAATTATTTTTAACTGTTTCGTCTAAATTATTTCATTACTCAGGGTACTATTGGGTTTAAATAAAAAACATATTTGAATTAAAAAATTTCTCGGTTTTTATCTGTTTTTTAATTATTTCTAAAAATTGAACCAAATTTAGTTTAGTTTTTTTTTTTGTTCGGTTTTTGAAGGTTTTCGTTTTGATCTTAACCAAAAACTGAATAGAATGTATATGTGTGTGTGTGTGTTAGTGTGCATGTGGTTTTAAATACCTATGTATATAATCTAACATTAAGAAACTATAAAACAACCATTCTATTAGTTCAAGCCTTTATTTATTTTTTAATTTTCTTGGATCGTTTGCTAAATAAATTATATGTTTATGATTAATTAGTTATATTATTTGTCTTTTATGTTTGATGCTATTTTGTAATCGATTGTATTTTTGAAATGATATTATTTTTTAATTGATTTTGATGGAATGAAAAACTATAACCCATTTTTTGTATTTAAAATTTTTTATTTTTAACCAAAAAATGAATAAAATACTAAAATTTTAAGTTAAAAAAAACCAAATAATTTTTTGCTTTGAATTCGGTTTTGATTTTTCAATGAATTGAGTCAATCAAATTTATTAGAAGTCCAGATTGGATATGAGAAATCTCACCATAAAGTTGCTAGAGATTTTTTATTTTTGTGTTTTAAAAAGTAGTTTTAAATTATTATTTTATAATTTTAAATCATTTTAATATATTATTATCAAAAATAATTTTTTAAAAATATTTTAAAATAAAATTTGTTAAGAAAACAATCTCTACCATAACTTTTTTTTTATTATGTTAATCCAAGGTTGTTAGTTTTTAAATGTGGTGAAGGTTGGTTGGTTTATCCCGTTTCTAATTTAAAAAAAAACAAGTATTTTCTTTATGCGGAAAAAAGTCAGAAAAAGTCATAATATCGTAAGTCGTAACGAGTCAAACAATCCACGTGTTATCTACTAGGACGACGAGGCCCCCACGTTATCTATAGAGATTACTTGCGTGCAAGTTTATTTTTATAGCGGTGGTTTATAGAGTGTGAATTTTACATCTCACGTGTGGATGGAGCATCTTGATTGGTGGGTTAGTGTCTTGGCAGGTTACTGGTTCCTTTCTTCGGAAAAGTCTTCGGCCCAGTCTTGTAGCTTTAGGCTTTTACCAGACACGGCCCCGTGGCTCCACATTTTTATTTGTGTAATTTGCATAAAAACAAATGTTCGGGTACAATAAGTTGTTTTTTTTTAAAAAAAAACAATTCAGTTATAATTTGGATTGAGTTTAATAGGTTGATTTTATTTAATCAGACAACAATAAAAAAAAAATTCATAGTGATAGCAAACAAAAAAAATGTTTTTTTTTAAACCACGATAACCTAAAAAAAACTAAATGAAAATACAAAAAGGCCCTCAACTTTATTCTATGTCTTGTCCGTGCTTCCGAGATGCTAGGACTCGTTTGTGAGTCAAGGTGAGCTCAACTTTATAACTTTAGAATTTAGTTTTCCAGACACTCTTCAAATTTCAAAACTCTCTCGCGTATAAAGCCACGTCTACATAAAAAAATGCAACTGGCTACTGATTGCTCCCTTCAATTTTTTCAGTCTCTCTTATCAATTCTCTCTCTCAACCTCCATGAGAGCCAAAACCTGCGGATTTCCGCTTGCTAAATTTCTTCCCCCAGTCTTGATTTCATAGGTAAAAATTAATCCATGAGCTTTTCCTTCATCGACTCAGAAGACAAGGTTAAAGGATAGTTTCTGAAAGATAACCATTAAATTAACTTATCCAAGAAAATCCACTGCTAATTAGAGATAATCAATCATTAATTCATGAACTGAGAACCAGAGCTTTGAAACCAAATCAACACCGGTGTATATCAAAGGAATTATAGTGGGAAAAAAATTAAAACAAAGAAAAAAATAATAACGTGTCATTTTTATTAACAGAATTTATTCCGTTGGTAAAATCCATTAGTAAATTCGTTGGTAAACTGTGAACATTGTTCATAATATCAATTATAAAGGGAATCACAGACAGAATTTTCCGTCGATATTTTCCAGAGAGCTCCAGAACTGTTCACTTTCCAATTGCATTGTTAATTGTTGTTCTTTACGGACAAAATCACCGACGGATTGAAAAGTCATCGGTGTTATTTGGCGGTTTTATGAAAAAATTCAATTAATTTAAAATTTTCATTTAAATATTACCAAAGAAAT
>Ga0325411_1008997_pt1 | contig 10727 bp, 9 predicted proteins | sample PopdelMetagenome_13_FD_206181 | JGI IMG/M metagenome (GOLD analysis project Ga0325411, IMG submission 206181) | Populus deltoides microbial communities from Bellville, Georgia, United States - Xylem-PdIQD-R4 | ecosystem: Host-associated > Plants > Phyllosphere > Stem > Wood/Secondary xylem...
AAACCAAAACACCAAGTTACCAGCCGAATTCTTAAATTCTTAGAACCCCATACCAGAAGTGAACCTTTCCCTTACCAATACTGGCCTTAAAACAACAAAAAACAGAAACAAACCGGGAGAGAGCAGAGGAAGCTTAAAAAACAGAGCACTTGAATAATCCTTCAGACGAGAGCAGACGAAACCGAGACACAGAATACAACGCGAGATACAAGCATAAGGAATAAGAGGCAGTTCGAAAACAGAAGTGTCATCTTCGGCAAACTCGCACAAATTCTCTGCAAAACCAGGTAAGCACACTCTGTTTTTTCCCTTGCGTCTTTGCTCTTATTTTCGCTGCCTGTTAGAATTAATTAGCAAGAGTCAGGCATGCATGATTTGGATCACGCGTGCCTCGTGTAGCCCAGCCGGGTCACTGGCTTGGGCCAGTGACCAGGCTGGGCCGGCTGGGCTTAGCCCAGCCCATGTGGGCTGAGCTGGGCCCAGCCCCACAAAAAAAATAAGTAAAAAAAAAAGAAAAAAGAAAAAAAAATAAAAAAATTAAAAAAATATATGTTTAAGCATGAATAAAAATAATATAAATTTACCGGTTTATTCACCAACGCCAGAGTCGGGAGTAAAATACTGGTTTAAGTTTATATTATTCTTATTCATTTTATTTTATTTTATTTATATAAAAAAATATATGTGCATGTATGAAAAATAAATTGATTTATTTATTCACTGACGCCAGAGTTAGGAATAAACAAAAACTGATTTTTTTTATTATTTACATGAATTTAAAAAATATGCGAATGCGTAATAAAATGAATTTAGTTTATTTGTTTATTCACTAGTGTTAGAGTCAGGAATAAAAAAATATATTAATCTAAATTTATTTTTATGGCTACGTAATAGTTACCAACGCCAGAGTTGGAATTATTCGTAGTCGAATATTCACTGACGCCAGAGTCAGGGATATTGTGAATAAATCATCAGAACGTAAACCAATAAGAAATTTTAGCATTTGAAAAAAAACAGCAAAGCAGTTTGCCTTAGGCAAAACGTTTAAGGGGTGATAATATCTTCCTTTTTACGTAACCAGTCCCGAACCATGGAATTTCTGTTGACCAGTTAGGGTTCCTAGTGACCATAATACTAGGTGGCGACTCCCCAAACAAGACATTTTCCCCTAAAAGAACATGATGCCAGAAATCTGTTCCTTTTTACGATAGAATTATTTTTAGGGCCGCCGCGATGTCGGGTGCGACACTTCCTATAAGGATCGGTGGAGATTTAATGAGAATATGAAATGTATATGAACATGTATGTTAATGCATTGACATTTGTTTGTGTCCTAAAAGGTATATCCTAATTGATAGGATCTAGCTTATAAGATTTGGCTCAGTTTAGTCTAATCTTAAAGATATTCTTTGGTTCTTAGATTGCCCGAATTACCCATAGGGTAGTCGACCTCTTAACCTTATACAACATGAGTATGGGGGGAAAATCCACAATACCCATTGTATAGGGTGGGTTGCAATCTAAGCGAAAGTCCAAATGAGCATCAGTGGACATAGGTCACACTTGCCACTTGAATCTTTCTTTTTTAATCTTAAAAAGGACGAGCTCGGGTCCAGAGCTTTTATGGGTTCACCGTGAAGTGTGTGAATACACAAATAAATAACATGCATGCATGTGCAATCTGAAAAATTGAAATGATTTACAATAGATATCGCATAAAATAAATAATGTAAATAAAATAAATGCCTAGAAATAAATAGCAATAAGAAAGAGCAAATGAAAAGCTAACACAAGCAGTTGGCTCAACCCTAAGTCCCCAGTGGAGTCGCCATTCTGTCGATACACGACGTCGGGCGACGGCTCCACTTTTTGTTTATTTAACAAAAAGGGTTTTTCTCTCGATTGGGGGAAATGAAGATTTTATTGGAGTCGTCATCTAGTAATTTGAGGGAACTAGAAATCCCAAATTAGACACTGGTCCCAAAGATTCAGGTACGGGGTTAGTTATGATTAAGGGAAGGTAGACACCACCCTTAAAACATCCTTTCAAGAGAAAGGTTACCCTTACTTGTGTGTTTTTTATTTGATTCAAATGCTATTATATTTTGAGCTTATTTACAATTTTGTTTTTTAAAAAAATGGTCAACGTCAGTCCCTAAAAATAGGAGACACGTTAAAAATGACATCAGAGGAGGCTCGTCTAAAATATTGACGTTTGTCCCTAAAAAGGAGAGTTACGTCTGAGTTACCTAAAGAAATAAAAATGGACATAATCCATATTTGGTATTTAAACTTTTGACATCGGTCCTTTTTTTGCAAATAAAAGAGACGTGTCGACAAACAATATTCATAGGAGAGACGTCAAAAAATGACATCAGTCCCTAAAAAATAGGAGACTCGTCTAAAATATTGATGTTTGTCCCTAAAAAGGAGAATTACGTCTGGGTTACCAAAAGAAATAATGGACATAATCCATCCTTTTCTGTAAATAAAAGAGACGTGTTGACAAACAATATTCATTTATAAAACAAAAATTATTTTGATATTATTGAGAAATGGATATAACTATACTTGAGAATTAGGCTTTGGACCCACGAACGATGACATGATAAGATGGGTGTTGGACCTACGTCGTTATTCCTTTTATATTTTATTTTTGGTTTTTTTGTTTTTTTCACATGCAAGAAAATTTACAAGTATTTATATATATATAAATATCAAAAATACCATTAGGAACCCCAAAAAATTACTTGAGTGCCACTGTATAGGTAAAAGACTGAAATATCCTTGAATTTCTCGAAAAATTATGAAAATGCCCCTGGTGGCGTGTGTGGCTCACGCGCCATTACTGTTGGAGGCGGTGAAATTTTCCAGCGAGATTTCCGGCAAACAAATGGTTGATTCTGGTAGATATGAGGGAGAGGATTCTGATGACGGTGGTTTCGACGGCCGTTGATGGTTGATTAGGGAGAATCATCGGTTTGAAGCTTCGGGTGGCCGACGAAAATCGCGGCCTTTTTCCGGCTAGATAGGGAGGATAAAACGCTGAAACGGCCGGGGTTTTGCTTTGTAAGAGTCTAGAAACCTTTCTGTGGTGATTCGATGGCTTCAAACGGCCGGAAATGGGAGATCGGATGAGAGAGAGAGAATCGCCGGCGAGATGTGAGAGAGACTCCAAGATTTTGCTACGGTGTGAACGTTAGCATGGTACACCAGTGCAGCTGAAGGTTGTGAACCATTGGATCGCGGATGAACTGATCCTTCGGCTGTGATTGGCTTGATCTACAAGTTGATCGGACGGTCTGGATGGGCTGAGGTTTGATCTGGTATGGCGCGGTATACCAAGAGCTTGGTACATCGGGTGACGTGGCACAACAGGATCGAAGGGTCGATTGTTTTAAGGGCTGAGATGGATTTGGGTTTTAATCTAGTGTGATAAGACCTATTGTATTGTTTTAAATCAAAAGTCCAGAACTAAATACTATTAGATCTAATGGTTGGGATATTTTTAGGATTTTCAAATTGTTCTTTTAAAAAAATGAATATCTTACTAGTGTGAAGGAATAGCAAAAACAACTTAATAGTAATCACAAATTTCTTTTGTTCTTTTTTCTTCTTTTTTTCTTTCTTTCTTTTTCTTTCCTCTCTTTTTTCTTCTCTGGCGAATTGTCACTGGCTATTTATAGCCACTGATAGGGGACATAAATCCAATGCAGTTGGCACAGATCTGCTTTAAAGAAAAATTTCATCGCCACAACTACTCTGTCTGCTTTCGGCACAACTGCCCCGCCTATTATGACAAATTTATGTATTATTGATTTTGTTTTATTATATATAATAATAAATATTTATATAGGTAAAACTAAAAACTTAAATCAGTATTACAAAAAGCCTGATTCAACCGCTAAAAATCAATTTTAATGACCGAAAATTATGTTGAAACACTAAAAAAAAACTTTCGATGGGTATCAACTTGGTGGACCGGGTTTTGACAAAAAATAACACTTTTGACCCAAAATGGCCTGAAACTCATTTTTTTATCCCGGTCGACATGGTTGGACCCGTATTGACCTGGTGGACTCGGTTTTGACCCGAAACAACCCGAAAACTCATTTTTTACCCTAGTCGACATGGTTTGACCCGGTGGACTCGGTTTTGACTGAAAATGATGGTTTTGACCCGAAATGGCCCGAAAACTCATTTTTTATCCTGGTCGACATGGTTTGACCTGTATTGACCCGGTGGACTTGGTTTTGATCGAAAATGACAGTTTTGACCCGAAACGGCCTGAAAACTCATTTTTTTACCCTGATCGACATGGTTTGACCTGTATTGACCCGATGGAATCGGTTTTAATGGAAAGATGCGGTTGACTCGAGAAAAATATATTTTTGAATTTTAAACTTTTTCTTAATTTTTTTGGATTTTTATAAATAATAATAGAAATAAAATAACATTCGAGAAAATCTTGGTGATCCAAAATTGGGTTACAAGAACAGAAATGTTGGAGACTGGAATCATTAGGACTAGCAACAGTCCTTTCACATCTCCAGTCATTTTGGTGAGGAAAAAAGATTCTACATGGAGACTGTGTGTAAACTATCGAGCTTTGAATCAATTCACAATCAAGGACAAATATCCTATTCCCATGATTGAGGAATTGCTAGAGGAATTGGACGGAGCCATTATCTTCTCCAAGATCGACCTTAAATCTGGTTACCACCAAATTCGTATGGCTGCAGGAGAAGAATTCAAGACTGCATTTCGTACTCACAGTGGCCATTATGAATTTTTGGTTATGCCGTTCGCGTTAACCAATGCTCCAGCCACCTTTCAGAGCCTCATGAATGAAATTTTTAGGAAACACTTGCATAAGTTCATTCTGGTGTTCTTTGATGACATCCTAGTCTATAGTCGGACCTTGATTGACCATTATGAGCACTTAGAGTTGGTTCTGGAACTATTAAGAGCTAATCAACTGGTGGCCAAAGCTACCAAATGTTTTTTCTGTCACACACAGGTGGAATACTTGGGACACATCATTACTAATCATGGCGTGGTAACAGACCCTCTCAAGATACAAGCAATTGTGGATTGGCCGATACCTCAAAGTTTGAAACAGTTGAGGGGATTTTTGGGACTGACAGGTTATTATCGCAGGTTTGTTAAAGGGTATGGAAGCATCAGTAAACCATTAACACTGCTGCTCAGGAAAGATGCTAAAGGATGGAATAAGGAAGCTTCTAAAGCATTCAACCAATTGAAGGTCTTGATGACTAGTGCTCCTGTTTTGGCACTCCCCGATTTCACAAAGGCATTTGTTGTAGAGACAGATGCTTCCTTGACAGGTACAGGGGCAATATTGTTACAAGAAGGCCACCCCATTGCTTTCATTAGCAAATCATTAGGTCCCAAACAACAAACTCTTTCCGTTTATAAAATATAAATGCTTGCTATTTTACATGTAGTTACTAAGTGGAAGCATTACTTGTGGGGCAGACACTTCCATATCCGCACAGACCACATCAGCCTCAAATATCTTCTTCACCAAAAAATGACTACCCCAGCTCAACATCTATGGGTGGTCAAACTACTGGGATACGACTATGACATTGAATACAAACAGGGACAAGAAAATGTGTCGGCTGATGCATTATCCAGGATTACCAGTCAAGAATTATTTGCTCTAACTACTTCCACTATCTCTACAAGCTTGATGGAGGAGATTAGAAGTTAAACCCCGGGGAAAAATAAAGGTTGTGTAGATTGCAAACTAACTACATGAGAAATAAAAGTGAAGAAATTCATGCATATGGTTAAATCAAAACGAGAATTCAGAAATTTTTGGATATAAGTTTCTGGACGAAATATTTCGAGACATTATAAATTAACCCGAAAATATTGAGGGTTGGATTAAATTAAAGAAAATAAACTAAACTAAAAGTTGTGGGGTAAAATCATAAGAAATGAAAAGAGGTATAACTTAATTATAAGAAGAAAAAAAAAGATGTGGGGGCCTAAATGCAAATAAGAAAAATTATAGAGCATTAATACTCCTATTCTCACCCCAAAAATCTGCAGAAATCATAAGGAAAGAAAAGAGGGAGTTTTTGTATCCATTCTTGCAAAATCAAGAGAGAAACACCAAAATTTCAAGAATCCATCCAAGATTAAGGGTTTATAGATGGAATAAACACTTGTGGGCAAGGGATTGACAAGAAAATTGAACAAGGAGAGAAGATGGAGGGCTGGCTGTCATTAGATAAGAAAGGAGGGAGTTGAAAAATCTTCAACTGGTTGAAGATCAAAACCTTAATTTGTGTTGGGTAAGGTGTTCTAAACATGATCTTATAAGTCATTTCAAATTCGATAATGAATTGGGGGGAAAGTATTTGTTGTTAAAATTAAGTTAATTCAGGTGTGGTAAGTGATTGGGGACATGAAACCATGATAATTTACCCAGAAAATATAGTTGTGAAAGTTATGTGTGAAGGGGAGGGGAGGTGACGAATCTGGACAGACTCGTCTCCTAACTTTCAGTAAGATTTTGGATAGGAGGATGAGGGAATTAGAACCAGGTTCCTTCATAAAAATTGTAGTCTTGGATGTTAGATAACTAAGGAAATTGGTCTTGCTCAATTTAGAGCTGTAGAACTCCAGTTATGGGTTATCAACTGAGACTTGATCATGATAGACCCTGTAGAGCAGTAAGTCTGATTTTTTGATGAGCAATTTTGACTATCTTAAAGGCAGAACTGGGTTCTCCTTTCTCAGAGAACTTGTAGCCTCATGTCTTAGCTTTCCAACGAGATTAATCTTTCTTGAATTAGAGTTCTATAACTCCATATATAATTAAAAATATAAGGAGAGGTCAGACAGTAACAATTCAAAAACGAGACAGTAACAATCCAAATGTTTGTTGATGAGCAATTTTGACTATCTTAGAGATAGAACTAGGTTCTCCTTTCTTTAGAGAACTTGTAGCCTTGTGTCTTAGCTTTCCAACGAGACCAATCTTGCTTGAAATAGAGTTCTATAACTCTAGATATAGGTAAAAATCTGAGGCACGATTGGACAGTAATAGTTCAAAGTTAGACAGTAACGGTTGGACAGTAACAGTTCAATATGTAGACATTAACAGTTCAAATGTCTAGACAGTAACAGTTTAAAGTTAGACAGTAACAGTTGGACAATAACGGTTCAATGTGTGGACAGTAACAGTTTAAATGTCTAGACAGTAACAGTTTAAATGTCTAGACAGTAACAGTTCAAAGCTAGACAGTAACAATTGGAAATTGAACAGTAATAATTCAAAGTTAGACAGTAACAGTAGACTTTCACGTGAATACTATGTATAAAAATATAAAAGAATTGAGTCATACGAACACTTGCACATTGAGATACTAACTCTGAAAATATACATGATATATGTATGTATGTTATTATGAGGAAATGAACATACATAGAAAGTAACATATGAGTAATGGATGAATATGGATTCTCTATAATATCGGCTTGAAGGAATCATAACCAAAAACTTCCTTGTGATTCAGGAGGGGCAACCAGGATTGGATCTTTTGTTAGGGGAGGTCACGAGACAGATGAAGTAGGTGCGTGATTTTCCCTCCTATTTGCATTTATACAATTTAAAATTCTTCTGGTGAATGTAATTATAATAAATATCGTGTTCAAAGTAAATAAAACCTAGCATATTTACAAGATTAGCTTCGGCTAATGGCATCCGTGATAGGATCGCCAGGAGATGAATTACAAGATTAGCTTCGGCTAATGGCATCCGTGATAGGATTGCCGGGAGATGAATTACAAGATTTGCTTCGGCTAATGGCATCCGAATAGATGAATGGGAAAATGGTTGATTAGCTTCGGTTGATGGCATTCGAATGGATGACCAAGACAAATGGTTGATTAGTTTTGGTTGATGACATTCGAAGTGGATGGCCGGAGTGAGTGAACGGTTAACCTCGGTAAATGATGCTTTAAGAGGATGACCGGATTTAAGATTATGACTGATTGTAAGAATTGGTACATCTATATGTACTACAAGTTGTTTATACCAAAAACATGAAGGAACTACAAGTGTCATGTTTCAAACATGAGATAATGCTAATGCTTCATTAAACTGCTAGACCATTTCTTATCATTATTATTATTTAAGTAATTGCATTCTTGTAAATGTTTTTGTATTGCAGCAGGGACATCACATCAATAAGGTGCCTAGGAAACCCAATACACGGGAACCTACTTTTACAAGGAATCATGTAGTTGCATTCTAAATCATGATATATTTTGTATGAATCAATGTATTGAATGCATAACTGTTATTAGATCCTTCTTGTTTAAATTCGTGATGACCACTTATAGGATAGAATACAAACTCATGTCTATGCATGTATATTTTAATATGAACTTCTAGTTATGCAAACATAATATTCTGTGTATATGTAAGAATCACTTTTAAATGAAATGTTGATTGTATCTTGATGATGAGAGGGCACGAGTTTGCCGATTTCCGACACGATGCGTGTCAAGTACAAAAAAAAATTACTATTGTTTTTGGCTTAAAAAGCCGGGTTGTTACAGAATCTATGTGTGGTCCTACCTCTTTCACCGATGAATCTTCATCCAATGACCACCAGGTCTAAGAATGGTATTTCTAAAAGAAAGGCTTACTCTGCCTCTGTACAGTCTGTTGCTCTTTCTCTGGTTGAACCCAGTTCCTTCAAGGCTGCTTCCACCATTCCTGAATGGCAGTTTGCTATGCAGGTGTAAATTGATGCTCTTCATGCACAAGGTACTTGGGACTTGGTGCCTCTCCCACCTGCTAAGAATCTTGTTAGCTATAAATGGGTCTACAGAATCAAGAAGCATACGGATGGTTCTATAGCTAGGCATAAAGCTCGATTGGTGGCCAAGGGTTTCAGTCAAAAGGAAGGTATTGACTATAATGAAACTTTCAGTCCTGTCGTGAAACCTACTACAGTTCATTTGATTCTTGCTCTTGCAGCTCAGTTTAACTGGTCCTTATGGTAGCTTGACGTTACCAATGCCTTTTTGCATGGTATTCTCATGAGGAGGTTTATATAACTCAACCCCAAGTTTTTGTGAGTAAACTTCATCCTTCTGACTTTGTTTACAGACTCAGGAAGTCCTTGTATGGCCTTAAATAGGCTCCTCGTGCCTAGAATGAACGCTTTACCAGTTTTTTACCAAGTTTGGGGTTTCGAACATCTTTTGCCGATCCCTCTCTATTTGTTCAACATTCTTCTCTTGGTGTTGTGATCTTGCTGCTCTATGTAGATGATATCATACTTACTGGCAGTCATTCTTCTCTTCTTTCTTCAGTCATTGCTGCCTTGACTCGGGAATTTGATATGAAGGATCTCGACAAGTTGAATTATTTTTTGGGATTGTAGATCTCTTATCTCCCTTCTAGTTTATTTGTGTCCCAGACAGGTTATATCACAGACTTACTTGCTAGAGTTGATTTACAGAATTCCAAATCCTATGATACTCCTTGTCTTCCTTATCATCATTTGCTCAAAGATGATGGCCAGCCCTACTCTCATCCACAACAATATCGGAGCATAGTTGGAGCATTGCAGTGTCTCACGTTCACTAGGCTTGATATTGCCTTCTCTGTGAACCAAGCTTGCCAATTTATGCATAATCCCATGCATTCTCATGTTGTGGCTGTCAAAAGAATATTGGAGTATCTTAAAGGTACCCTTGATGTTGGCCTTCATTTTCAGCCAAGTCGTCTTAATCTGCAGGCTTATAGTGATGCTGATTGGGCCGGTGATCCTAATGATCGACATTTTATCTCTCGCTCTATTGTCTTCCTCAGCTCCATTCCTATTTCTTGGGCTTCTAAGAAACAACATATTGTTTCTCGATCATCTACTGAGGCTGAGTATCGAGCTCTAGCAATTGCTGCTGCCGAACTTGCCTGGATTCGCCAGCTGCTCTGTGACATTCACATTCCTTTACATATTCCTCTGTTAATTCATTGTGACATCTCTCTGCTATTTCCCTTGCTTCCAATACTGTTTTCCATTCCAGAATGAAGCATCTCCAAATTGATTTTCATTTTGTTCGAGAACGTGTTATCAAAGGTGATTTGTTGGTTCAACATGTCTCTTCTGCCGATCAATTTGCCGATATTCTAACTAAAGGTCTTTCCACTCTTTTATTTCGGCATCATTGTTCCAATCTTATGCTTGGTTCCTCCAAGCCTACGATTGAGGGGGAATGTCAAGATATCAAAGGCTCTGCTTCTGTCACCTGTTAAGAGAATAGAGAATACAATGGTTAGAAAGTTTGTTAATATTTTTAGACAGTTAACAATGTCTGTTACTGTTGATTAGATTACGTAAACAAGCTTCTCACCTTTAGTTCATATAAAATGAATGTAACAGTGCTGGAAAACATAATAAGTGAATATACACAGAAACTTTTTCTTCTTCCTTTGCATTGCAGTATCTTCCTTTAATTGTATTCACTTCTCTGTTCATCTCTGTAACGATTCTTGCTAGCTTATCAGAGGGGAAATGGGTAATGGGAAATTAAAGAGAGATGTAGATGATGTAACCATATTATTCGATAGTTTCACTCACATTTAACTAGTGTTTTGCCTATTGTTTTATGTATAAAATGCCTTGATATTCTTTGTTTTATGTTTTGAAGGCACCTTTAGATGAAAGATACAA
>Ga0325411_1009001_pt1 | contig 10724 bp, 8 predicted proteins | sample PopdelMetagenome_13_FD_206181 | JGI IMG/M metagenome (GOLD analysis project Ga0325411, IMG submission 206181) | Populus deltoides microbial communities from Bellville, Georgia, United States - Xylem-PdIQD-R4 | ecosystem: Host-associated > Plants > Phyllosphere > Stem > Wood/Secondary xylem...
CAATAAAAACATTATTTAATTAATCAAATAATTCTTGCCATTCAAATTTTAATTTTATAAAAACTAAGACAATTAAACATATTTTTTATAAATTTTACTTTTAATCTGTGATCACAAAAGCTATTATGGTATAAATACACTTATATTTTTTAAATTATAATCACAAAAACTATCATGTAGAAAAAAAAAAAAAAAAAAAGAAGGGGGGGGGGGATACAAGGTGTAAATGGTCATTTGAAGCCCAACCAAATCCATCGTCTAGCTGCTTTCTACATTGAGAATTTTGAAGACCAGAACATGACGAATGTAAGGTTGTAAGTGTGTTCTTAAAACTGGTTTTTAAAGAATTCATTGTATTAAATAATTGTAAAATATCAGGTTATATATATTTACTCAACGCCATAAATACAAGCTTTTTAATTGTTTTGAAATATCTTTTCATTTTAATTTTTATATGAAATTAGACAAGTTTTTTAAAATAATTTTGTAAACCCCGGCTAAGAAAAATCAATTAAAAAACCTTGAAAATATACTAAATTAAAATGGTATTGAAGACTAAGTAAAAATTGGTCAACCGAACGGTCGACTAGTTGATTATAAATAAATAAATAACAATTGGTTAGGACTGAGAAGAAAAGAAAATTTAGGGAAATTTTTTGAGAAAAAACTAAAGAATTAGATAAGGCAGTGAAGGAGGTGAGAATCGACTTAGATTATATTATGTGTAATAAGCATTAAATAAAAAGATACAAGTGAGATCATTGGTACTATACAGCAGGAGAGAATAGCTACCGAAACACAGAGTACGTACATGGTAGTGCTAATTACTTTAAAATTATTGATTATTTATTTAAATTCAAGCATGTAACTAAAGTTATATATTTAATTTATAATTTGTGATATTGAATAATATGTTAAGCTACTTGCAAGGATTCACGCCTGATTTGGGCAACATGGTTAACTACCCTGGATAAGAGTTCAGGCCAGAATTTGATCTGAAAGAAAATACTGTCATGGAAATTAATCAGTTGTCCGGGAAAGTACTGGATAGATTTATTAGTAGCTTTGAATTGTGAAGTTGTAAAAATATGTTGTATATTTGTAAGAATATATTCTTGTCCCGAACATCTGATTAGCCCCGTGTGTGTGTGTGTGTGTGTGTGTGTGTGTGTGTGTGTGTGTGTGTGTATATAATCGATTACAAGGTGAGGCAGGTCGGTTGTCAATGACAAAATGCTGCAAAAATATCGATACTTTTTGTGTTGTGCTTGGAAGCATATGAACAGGACAATTTATGATTCTTTGCCGAGGTCAAGATTACAGTAATCAATTATAGGCCCCACTCCTTGTCTGCTTCTCTCCTCCCCCCTGTTTTTTTTCCTTCCTTCTAGCAAAACTCATTTTGCTGAATGTTAAGAGCGTGAAGAGCAGTCTGCGGATTGAATTCGTAACAGTCAAGTTAGTCTCAACGAAATTAGGAGACAAAGTTAATTAAGTGTAGAGAGAACTCAGCCAACATATTATTATTGATCTGTTAACACTGAAATTCTAACGTTTCCTTTCTTTATGATTTGATACAGGATTCTGGGATAGATATCAGCAATGTAGTGGTTGGTGCCATCTATGTAATATCAGCAAATTTCAGTGAAACTGATCCATGCATTGATGTTGAACTGAAGTAGATGGAAAGATTGATAACATTCTGAATTAAGGTCAAACAAATTCAGAATTATGCATTTATGCTCGTGGAACAAAAATCTGTAGAGCTATAGATGAGTATTGAACAATTTGTTTCAAAGTCCACCTCAAACTCAGGACTAATGGTGTTGTTTTTCTTTTGTTTGTAACTCTAAATCAAGGGGATTTGAGTTAGCCTACTTTTCCTATTTGATCTGAAACTTTCTCAAATCAATCAAGTTATCAGCGGACACCTCTATTTACAAGAGAAATGGGAATCTTCCGAGAAGCTGATTCACAGGTTCTTCTCTCCATAGGAACAAAAGTACCAATATAATCGTTACTAAACTTGCTGAAGAGATGAAATCCTAAACAAGATAGATAATAAACTTACTTTTATACTATTTTATACTATCTCCAATATTCTCAATGTCATCTTAAAGCATTTTTAAAAAACAAGAAGAAGAAGCAGCAGCGTTCAAGGTATTAAGTACTATAAAAGGATAAAAATGTTCATTCATAAGCTTACTTGCTTATGTTGATGTCGCTCCAATCGTCCTTTCTGTTTCTTTCTTCTTGGGATTCCTCAGTGACTCACCGTCCTGATCTTTCCCGGATAATGATCTTTCCAACTTCCTTCTTTTACTCGCATTCTTTGTTGGGTCTTCCTTCTGATCCATTAATGTCAATAGTCTACGGATACACCCAGAACGTGAGGGACATTGAACAGGAGAAGCAGATTCTGCAGGGGCAGCATAAAACAGTCGTATAATCTGCAAGACGTATATGACGAGTGAAATGAAGCAAGTTAGACCACAAAGGAGAAAGAGGCCCCAAAAGCTCCTCAGGTAAAGTTTATCTGCTTCAAGCTCAGAAGTATCCGAACTGCATGTGCTTTGCATCAGCCACTTGTCATGGATCCGTTGGAGATCACCATTCTCTGATAGTGCTAGAATTGCAGTCGACATATCCACAGCTAAGGGAGAGTCTCTTGGAAATGCCTGGTTTACAGAAAACACAGATGACCAGAGGAAAGAATCAGCAATGGAAACTAACCATTACCTTGAAAAGATGTTTATGTATAATGGTAAAGTGCACTGCATGTATGTCCAGGGATTCGGATTGAGTACATTTAGCTTGCATAAAACATAGTTTTGAGGCTAATAATCATGTGAAATAAACCTTTTAAAATGTTAATGCACTGTTTTGACAGATGTTTTATGGAAATCTTATCCTTTTTAGATCTAATGCAGTAAGTAATGCTCTGCCTTTAGCGTGAGAAAAGAAAAGATGGATCAGAAAGAAGGTACTCACGAAACCCCAGCCACTTTTTGTAAATTCTCGACCCACAATCCTGAACGTGCACTGCCCTGCAAGGAAAAGTTCCACATAAGGGCGTTCATCAACAATGGCAGCAACACCCCCTTTTCCAGGACCGAGTTGGAGTGCTTTAGCATATTCTTCTGGTGATCCCAGGGCAACAAGCCTAGATTTTGATATTCCAGTTTCCTCACTCAAGTAATATTCAGCAAAAGAACCCACCTGGTACCCTACTGGCTCATCACTTTCCTTCAAGCTTTCAATTCCTTTAATATGAGAAGATAGTTGATGCACTGTGAGAATTGACGTCAAGCTTGCAGTGTAGTTTGAGTTGATTATTAAAACCACAAAGAGCCATATAAGTAGCACAAATCGCGCAAGGGTGCTCATAGTGTTTTCTCCTGCAAAGGTTTTAGGAAATCAACTTGATCAAATAAATGATGGTGCTTATGGTCCAAGATAAGCATAAAATCTTGGCAAGAATCTGATTTTCACTTACTATGAGTGGAAAATAGAGTCGAGAGACTGAACCTGCATGGGTTAAGAAAAAATGTATCAGCATTGATTGTTTCGAGTACTTTCAAGATGTTATTTGGTGATATATTTTCTGATGTCTGACCCTCATATGATACAGTCAGCTTTACAAAATGGTGCTTGAATTGCAAGAATACAAGTACATAATTTTAGCCAAGCAGCATGGTACAGAAAGCAAATTGCTTCCCACAATCAAAAAACAGAAGGGAAACATTTATAGCAGTAACTGAGAAACAACAGACACAGATGCAAGAATGATAACATTAAAACTCAAGGAATAGTGCAGACATGTATGAGAAAGTATTTCTCTTTTCTTAAATTTTGAAGAATTTCCATGTGACTTGAAAGCTCACCATATAACAGTTATGATTTGCCTTTTAGGTGGGCCCCTGAACTCATCATTTATCCTATGCTCAAGAATCCACACAACTAAGCCAACAACAAAGAAGAAACAACCGGTGACAATCCACAAACGGGCACTAAATGGCCCCAGGAAAGCCCAGGCTCCTGAGTTTGACTTCCTAAAAGGGGCCACAACAACCAATCCAGATGCGACATATGGCTGTGTAAAATCTAGGATTTTTGTCCTGTTGGTGACAATGGCAACGTCACCAACAACAGCATCAAAGAACTGCAACAAGAATATGAGCGAATCAGACACTGGAATATATAGACTCAACTTGAAGTTGCAAACAACTTTACTATGCACTCACACCCGTCGTAATTTTATACACCAGCTCTGTGTAGCTTGGATTGTTTTTACCATCTCCGAAGGGGATAAACTGATATTGAACAGGATATGGTAATAAAGTTATTGCAGATGTAAAAACATCAATGCAGAAACCCTTGAATGTATCTGTCCCTCGTGCTTGTGATACAAACTCCCGGAAGCTGACCCGAAGTGGCACACCAATTCTCAGTTGCTTCCCATTGTTAGCAAAAGCCCATCCACGTGGCGTGAACAATGTATCTCCAGGCCAAATGACTTTGTACAGTTCCTGGTTTGCACTTGAACGATTTGGTGGCTTTGTATAAAGTATCTCAGGAGGTACGACAGTCAAACCAGAGTAATTGGACCAGTAACCACTCCGTTTGAACCCAGTTCCGAACACATTATTAACATCATATGCAGGAAGGATAAGAGATCTGTCTGTGTCAAACTTAATACGGCCTGTCAAACCAACAAGATCACTCTGCAATATGTTATTCAGCAGAAGTTTTCCATCATCAAAGATGCCCATTGCCTCAAGGTGGAGACCACGATCTTTCACTGAACGTAACCTGGAATAATTAGTAAATGAGATAATACCACCCTGGTTAAAAAATGCATCAATAGCATGTGCAATTAGCCAGACAGAGTCATAAGCATAAAGGCCATAAGAATTCAGCCCCAAAGAACCACCAGTCAATTTGCGCCACCTAGAGTAAAACGCTTTCTTTCGATCTGAATCTGGTGTATGTTGACGAAAAAAGAGAACTCCTTGAATTGAGTCCATGGTCTCTGATGGGAGAGGAGAAGCAGAATCCAAAACAGACGAGAGCCAATTTGTAGCAATCCATACCCACCCATTACCCATCATTTGAAGACGGTTTGCCACAGAAAAGACCTCGAAACCCACATCAGGATTTACATGGAGAACTATAACTCGAGATTCCATTGATGCAACCTTAATAAGCATATCTAAGATGTCAGTCCTATTAACTCCAGAATCCGGGGCAACCCCCACCTTGTAAGATATTCTACAACGTCTCTCTGCAAGTTTATCACCCAGAGCTGACATGCCATTTCGTCCATAATCATCATCAATGTAAATGGCAGTTACCTGCTTCCAACCATAATAATCAACAACGTCTGATATTGCTGCCATTTGGTGCAAATCGCTATGGGTGGTCTGAACAAAAAAGGGAAACTGCAGAGAGTTGAGACTGGGGTCTGTTGCTGCAAATGACAATAGGGGAACTTGAAGCTGATTCGTAACATGGGATATGATGCGAGCAACGACAGAAGATTGTGGGCCGATAATGGCAACAATATCGGTCTCCATAAAACGCAAAGCTGCCACAAGCATTATGATTAGAGTACATGATTAAAAATCCAATATCCTCCATGATAAGTAGCTAAACACACTAAGTGTAGTCAGCAACTAACATTGAAAGCAAAAGGGAATTGAAGATGTAGCAGTAAATTACCTTCAACCATGCCTAGAAACCCACTGCAATTAGAGTTTCTCATATCAACATTGAGTTTGGTGCCCCGCAGAATGCTAGAATTCGCATTTACATCTTTGACAGCTTCCTGAATAGCAATCTTGGCAACTCTTCCAATCGAAGATTCGAATGTAAAAAGAGCTCCAATATTCACAACAGCAGGCCTTGAGGTCAGATTCCTACTATATCCAGTTGTTGAAAGCAGTAAACAGATGAGAAATACCCAACAACCAAACCTAATAGAATCCATTTCAATTCAATAACACAATTATCTTCTCCTCCAAAACGAATCTGCCAGCACAATATTGATTATGAAGGGCTCTGAATAACGTGTAAAAAACCAGACCTTAATCAGAATTATCAGCAACAGCAATTTCAAAAACATCAGTTAATTGACTGTAGAAGTAAGCAACGGTCTCTTCATGCATGTATGCAATAAAAAGATATCTCCAAAAACTAAACTTTTAAACAACTCGTCAAGCACTGAGTTGCACAGTTCTCTGCTGAGAAAAAATAAAACTTCAGAATCCAGACAAAAGCATGAACTCAGCCATAGCAATTTCAAAAGCAAATTTGCTTCATTTGCTACAACAATGGCCCTAAGCTATAAGAAGACAGCTAGCAAGTAGAAACAAGAACCAGATTCTATGTTCAAGTAAGGAACAAAATTCCAGAAAAGCCCGTGTTAAAGAAATTACCAGGAAAGAACCCCATGACGAAGCCAAGAACAGTTCTTTCTCCTATGAGACTTGAGAGCGGGACAAGTCACCAAACTTTCTTCATTGGTCACTTGCCTCTTTAGAATTGAATGGGAATTAAATCCTCATAACGAAAGAAGTACGTCATTGTTCAAATGGGCAGCAGAAAGCATCATGTTTGAAATTCGGTTCAACATGAGATGAGATTCCCAAGTTGGTGATAGTTTTGTCGTCTACAAGAATTTTTGGAGGGGCACAACTTCTTAGACAGATAACTGTTGCTTGACTTGATTGCTTGAAGGTGGATTCCAACTATCTATGCTTAGACTCCGTTAATTCATGTGATACATGGTGATATCAAGTACGCATTTAATGTCATAAATAAAATATGATTGGGTTTGATTGTCTTTACAGTTGAACTGCTGTTTTGTTTTTTTGTTTTTTAATTGCTTCAAATTATTTAATGTTTTTTATTGTTTTTTTATAATGATGGAAAAAATAAATTTTTAAAAATAAAAAAATATATCATTTTAATATATATTTTTAAAAAATACTTTAAAATATAATCTCTAATAAATTTTAAAATTGATAGTTAATGCTACAAAGACAGTTTTTGCAAGGTCAAGTTTTCCTTGATTTATTGAATTTTATTGCATCTCGAGAAGCTAGTGTGGATCATTGACAAATTAAAGTTATTAAATATCTTAGATGATGAAAGTCTTTGAAATGGTGGGAGGGATGTGAAATATATTGGTTAAATATATATGATTGGAAGTAAGATTTATATTTTTTTAAAAAAAGGTAAAAATCTATATATATATATATATATAACTTGGGATGATCTAGGCACTATGATAAAACTTGGCATGTTTTAGTGGGTTAACTCAATAATTTTTTAATTTAAAACTTGATTTACATAAGATTTATATTTAACCACGTAGGAATTGATTCAATTAAACTTAATTTTACTTTTAAAAAACATAAAATGATAAACGCTGACCAACCTAGGCCATGACCCATCTTTAAACCAAGTCACGGGCCACGCTAGATTTTACTAGGTACATAGTGGTTGGCCTATATATATATATATTAAAAAAATGTAGGGTATTGAGCACTCCTCAAAGTCAAAAGGGGATTAAAGTTGAAGGATAAAAGAACTTTTGATCAACAAAATGCATCGCTTGATTTAGGAATTTGCGGGAGTAAACTTTAAAGATGCTTCACAGTGCATGCATGCATCATGCAAAGGTCACGAGACCCATTGGCACGTCTTGATATTTAATGTAATTAATTAATCAAGTTTGAAACCCTAACACTGCAGGTTTCCGACAAGCTAGAACAATTTCGATGGAAAGGACCTTGAATGATGCTGGCGAGGTTCTGCATGTATCGAAATGGAAGAAGATATACATAGAGGAGAACTATGAAAAGCACTTAATTTGATCTTATTCGATTCTTATTGTTGATCAACTTTCTTTAATTAGCTACATTGATCCGATCCCCTATGGTTCATGATCCCCTATGGATCATGACAAAGAATTTTATCGTTTATTACATGGTTAAAGCCTTAAATTATTGGATGGGCAAGAACAAGAGAATTGTTTCAGATCACGTGAAAATGTGGAAAATATTATGATGCATGTACAAATATTCTTAATTATAACTATGAGCAGTATTATAAATTATCCCATCACATTGATTTTGTACATGAATACTTAAAGAATCAGTTCATCTATAATATTTGTATTATTTAACCATAGTTGAGAATAATGGAATGTGTTAGGTTGTGCCTTAGCCAAACTTCTTATTTATATAGAGGCAGCAGAACATTGTAGTAACTGTAATGATTACAACATCCTATATTAATTTCCTATTCTGATAGATAAATGAGTAACTGTAATGATTACAACATCCTATATTAATTTTCTATTCTGATAGATACATGATATACATTCTATAATATGCCCCCTCAAGCTGAGGGTGGGGGATCAACTTGAAGCTTGAACCGAAAAGCAGTAAAGGATGCAGTAGGAAGCGGTTTAGTGAAGACATCGGCAAGTTGATCTCGAGAGGGAACAAAACGAATCTAAATTTCTTTCTTGGCAACACGGTCACGGACAAAGTGATAATCCACTTCAACATGCTTAGTACGAGCATGGAAGATAGGATTTGCTGAGAGATAGGTAGCACCAAGATTATCACACCAAATGGTAGGAGCAGAGACTGAGGGGACCTGCAAATCTGTTAACAAGTATTGAAGCCAAATGACTTCAGCGGTACCATCAACAAGGGCTTTATACTCAGCCTCAGTAGAGGAGCGAGTAACAGTGCGTTGCTTGCCGGATTTCCAAGAAATCGGCGTCTGACCAAAAAAGACAAGACAGCCGCCCGTAGACTTGCGATCATCAATACTACCAGCCCAATCTGCATCTGTAAAGCCAAGTAGAGCAAAAGAGGAGCCTCGAGTGATATGGAAACCTTAAGATGTTGTACCTTTAAGATAGCGTAAAATACGTTTGACAGCGGCCTGATGAAAATCTGTAAGAGCATGCATAAACTGACAGACCCTGTTAACAACAAAGCATATATCTGGACGGGTGAAGGTAAGATATTGAAGAGCACCTACGATTTGACAAAATCATGTAGGATCAGAGAATGAATGATCCGGTAATAAAATGACTTTCGAATGGGAGACTGGAGTATCAACTGGTTTGCAGGAAGTCATACCAGCTCGGGTGAGGATGTCAAGAATATATTTATGTTGACGCAGCATTAAACCCATACTGGTAGACTGAACTTCAATACCCAGAAAGTAGTGAACAACACCTAAGTCACGAAGCTTGAACTCAGAGATGAGTAACTGTATAAGGTGATCGAGCATAGCAGAGTTGCTACCCGTGAGTAGAATATCATCAACATACACCAGGAGATAAAAGATATTAGTACCATCAGATAAGATAAACAGGGAGGCGTCAACCTTGGAAGCTCGGAAACCGATGGAGAGCAAAAAATCACTTAGACGAGTGTACCATGCTCTCGGTGCCTGTTTCAAACCATACAATGATTTGTGCAATCTGCACACATGAGATGGAAGAGAAGAGTCAACAAAACCTGGAGGCTATTTCATGTAGACCTCTTTAGTAAGAACACCATTGAGGAAGACATTATGAATATCAAGCTGATAAATCTTCCAATTTCACGAAACCGCGATAGAGAAAACCAATCGGACAGTTGTCTGCTTAATAACTGGACTGGAGGTTTCAGAATAATCAATACCTTCTTGCTGGGTAAAACCTCTAGCAACAAGGCGTGCTTTATAATGCTCAATACTACCATCAACACGATGTTTGATCCGATATACCCATTTACTGCCAACAACATTCATAGAAGAATGAAACAGAACCAAAGACCAAGTGCGATTTGAGTGCAAAGTAGCGATCTCATCACACATAGCATTATGCCAAACTGCATACCAGTCAGCATCAGAAAATGCAAAGGGCTCAGAAGAAGGAGAATGCAGTACCCTTGTGGAGGCAGAGGTGGCGGCAGCGGAAGCAGCCAGGTTTGTTGTCTTTGGCTGCCGCGGTCTGAGAGTCATAGGATGGCTGCTGCGCGCTGGTGGAGACGCAGGGGAAGATGGTGGCAGTGAGGAGACCTGTGGCAGCTGATAAGAAGATAAATCAACCATAAGTTGCAGACCTGCGGGAGAGGATGATGAATAAGCAGCCTCCAGCATAGGACTGTTAGCAGAGGAGGGGGTGTCGGCAGAGACCAAATCTGCAGGAATGCTGGCTAGGGTGGGTGAAGTAGAGGAGGGGCTAGAGAGTGCCCAAAGACCATGAGGAGAGGAGATCAATTTACGACCTAAACCTGCATCATAAGGGTTAGATAAACAAGTATGTGATGATGGTCAAAGGATGGTCGAGAACTGTGGTCGGGTGGCTGTTTGGAGTGGCAAAGTTGTGTGTTGTGGGCTGTTTGGGTGGCTGATGAAAGTGGGTGGTGGTGGGTGGTTTAACAAGTTTGGAAGGGTGACAGTAGCGGGTGAGATGGGGGTTGTGGTGGAAACCTTTGCAATATGCTCAGAATTATCAAAAGGAAACACATGTTCATGGAAACGGAGATGACGGGAAATATAAATACGGTGAGATGCAATGTCGAAACATCGATAACCAAGATGGGAGGAACTATATCCAAAGAACACACATGGAGAGGAACGAAAATCCAATTTATGATTATTATATGGACACAGAAAAGGAAAACAGAGACACCCAAAAGTACGCAGAA
>Ga0325411_1009002_pt1 | contig 10723 bp, 13 predicted proteins | sample PopdelMetagenome_13_FD_206181 | JGI IMG/M metagenome (GOLD analysis project Ga0325411, IMG submission 206181) | Populus deltoides microbial communities from Bellville, Georgia, United States - Xylem-PdIQD-R4 | ecosystem: Host-associated > Plants > Phyllosphere > Stem > Wood/Secondary xylem...
CTACCATATCTGAACATCACCCATCGGCAGGCCTACCATATAGTTGCAACTATGGTTGGCCGTGATATTAGTTGATAGGGTCTAATTTAATTTGATTTGTGTAATGTGATGCTGATGTGTCCATACGATTATGTTTAACATAGAATAGAACGCAATGTCCCTAAGGCTTGGTTAAACATTTTGAATCCATTTGTGCAACGTTTGGTGATGGACCAAGACTTGTCTGGGCAGAAGAGAACGGGTGTGGGTACCGTGAAGATTTGAAGTCAGAAAAAGAGCACAGAAGTTCTTGAAGAAAGGTCCAAGATATATAGCATGGAGCTGGAAGCAAACTGATCTTTTTAGCCTTTTGTATTAGCATTTTTTTGTGCACCACATAATTAGTTAGCGTATTGGCATATTTTCTTATATCTTCTTCATTAAGTCGGTTGAAATCATTTAACCAAAACATTGCAACTTTGAAAATGCGTCCATCGCCAAAAGCAGTCCCATTGTTCCGCGTTGCACAAGCTTTTTTATCCGGAGAATGTGAATTCTGGGTGTGTTCTCAATAGATGATGCCTGCATGTGGAACCCTAATACAGGGAAAGCACATGCGACGGAGCACCTCCCAAAAGAAGAGAAAAAAGAACATGATGCAGCGTTGATAAGAATCACATCAGCAATGTTGTTTAGGTAAATTGCATTATCATGACTCACAGGTCCATGGAATTTAATTTAATAAAGCGATGCTGCGAGATCATCATTTCAGACCACTCCAGTAATGGTGGGTGCAGATATTATTAGTTCGCACTGTTTAAGGAGATCATATGGTCAAAGGTAGGGAGGGATACATGGAAACGAAATGATTCGATGACAGACCTCTTGGCCTGGACCAGGTGACAGAGACCTGGATCGTCAAGGGCAGGCATTCATTGATGCGCTCAGGGTGGCAAGATCATCTCGACTCGAAAGTTCTTTCATTAAAAAATCCGTATCAATAGTACAGGTTCAATAACAAAGACATATAAATCTGCCAAAACCTTCCATACAATTGGGTCATATCCCTGAAAGTTCTTAAGCAGCTCAGACCAGGATTATTCGAGATGTCATCCACAGCAGTATTCTACATATGATCAGCGATCTACTTGAAGGAGCGATGCAAACTTGCTTTCTATGTCTTCTTTGGCCTCTTTATCAAATGGATCCTCGCCAATGTATAGATCTAAAATCGATCGGCAGAGGAGTTTGCTCTGGATACTTCCCACCTCCGTCCCATCAACTGCAGAAATTAAATGCAAATGAAATCAAATATTTTCACATATTAAAAAAAGGAACGGATGGATAATATTACAAAATTATTTATACATTGGTACGATATGATAGGGTATATATATACCGCACCAGACCAGTAAGGCATTGCATGGTTTAGATATGTCGGCTTAAATCCTGAGGTTGATATTTACTGAGCTCATAGGCTAGCTCCGGATAACTATAGTTACAAAATTTTAATTTTGCTGTACTTATTTGATGGATCCTGCGTAATAGCTCAACATTACCGCTTTTAGATTTTATCGTAGTCATTTTTATTTCCTGCTGCTACTTCGATATTTTTACATGTTCCAGTAATCCCCAGAAGTCTAGAGATTAATAATATCCAGAGACACCATCAAATCTTTTATCAGAATTTTATTGGTTGGGCCATGACCGAACTTCAAAACCTCATCAAAGCGGTCAGAGCGGAAGCAGACCTCTTGGCCTTAACAAAACCAATGACAAGAGCTGAGTTTAAAACCATGAAGGATAAGTTACAAGGGTTTTTTTTTCTTCCTTTAAAAAAAGCAAAAGATAGGGAGGTCTCACTTGTTGTGCGAAGTACATGGCCTTGCTCCCTTGAAAGCTCTATCACAGAACCCCGTGGTATTTTATATTCATCCTTAAACTGAGAAGTGAACCTACACATAAAAATGGCTATAAGAGGAAAAGAGATGTACAAGAGTTCGTGACATCTCATAACCAATCAACCAAAACAGAATGAACAACTGGCTCTCGGGAAATCGCAACTAGGCCTTCCAAAATTCTAGGAACAACTTTCAAGGACACTGTGGTCAGATGAGAAACACTTTCTTCTAAACATCAACTAGATGGAAATATGTAGAATGAATATATTGCTGCAGATGTATCATAACAGCAAATTATTATTATAGTGACCTCCACGACTGCAATAATTCAGAATTGTGAGCCTTCAAAAATTTATGTCCCATTAAATTCATATACTATAACCATACGGTAAGAAAATCACTAGATGGAGAAGAAATTTTTTTTACCTCTGAAGCAATTCCTTGCTATTTGGTTCCCCAAAATTTTGTAGTCTGCTTCCTACAGATTCTTCAAAGGCACTTCTAACTGAGCGAATGCTTAGATTACTATAGACTATCTGAAGTCTAACAGTCATGCCAATATCACCTCCCATAAAATCCTCTTTAAACTCCTTGCTTTCCTTGAGTTCTGAAACAGAGAGTTTTCCATATTTTTCACTTAGAACTTTCCTCACTTCATCAACATCAGCATAAACACCTGCCAATTGACATATTCCCATTAAATGAAGAACTGACCAGTTCTTTCATCCTTGAAGACATCTATTCAAAATTCACATCTTGCAAACACGCACTACTTTCCGTTGTCATAGTCATACATCGACAATATATACTCTCAGAATAACCTAAATACTGCATACACATTAATACAGTTCTAAATTCTTCCAAATACATGTAGTAATGGTATATTTCTAAATTCTGTCAAATATATAGCCACATTTCTAAATTAAACTAAACTGTCTCAACCATGGATGAAACTAGTACAAAACTTGTCCCTGACAAATACTAAAGTGCCTCAAAACATTCTCCTAAATCTAACCATAAAGTTATTACAACGTAGCAAGTCATTTCCTTTTTTGTTATTAGCAAAGATCAAACCACATTTTTACTTCTGAAACCAGTATAGTAACTTCAAAATTTTACACTTAAACATGATTGTTCACTCATAAAACACACTATGTTCATTATCCCATAAATTAAATGCAAGAAAAAAATGCTTATAATCTAAAATTCAGTAAATGTGATTACCGAAGGCGTAGACATCAATGTTCTTCAATCCCAAGATAAGCTTTTTACGCAGCCCAATTCCCAAAAGTCTCCGAGACTCGAAAATAACCGAAGGAAACGCTGCTCCGGTCTTCTTTTCCACAACTGAAGGTGAAGGGTCTGCTAGAGAGAGTGAAGCCCACGGTGCTAGCACGTGATTGGAGAAGAGAAGATTCAGGGCGTTTTGGATGAATGGGTTATCTTGTTTTGGATTTTTGGAGTTGCGGGTGGCTGCTATGCCTGCAAATGCGGCAGCTCCGGCGGCCAAGGCACATGCCACGGTGGTTGTGGTGGCGGGGAAGGAGCGGGAAGTGATGGTGCGGGAGATGCCGTTGGGGTGTTTCTTGGGCTGAGAAAACAAGAACGGGAAGCGCAGTGAAACCATTTTTTTAAAAAAATTCTTTTTAATATCTTTTGTTTCTCTTTGAAATTATATTGAAACTTGGATATATATATATATATATATATATATGCTTAGAGTGGCAGGTGATCTGCACGTTTGATACAACCTGGTTTTGTTTTGGGCTGAACTTTGAAGAGAGAAAAGCCTAATAGTAATTTGGGCTGATCTATATATCTCCATTAGCAAATTGAACGGCCCAGGATGAAAAATAATGATCATAGATTGGAAGTTGAAGCTACCATGCCATTCAAATTAAGGCATATTTTGATGTTTTTCTTTTCGAGCTATTTGGAGAGGGATGATAATGGAGTTGGAGAGGGATGATAATGGAGGAGAGTCATGTAATTAGTCAAAGTAATCTTAGAAAAAATCAAGTCACTTCTCCGACAATGAAAGAAAAAAACCCTAACTTCATTCGGACAAATAATGACGGACCTCCACGAAATCGTGTAAAATTATCATCCCAGTATCTGGACAAGGCTATAACATGTGTAAACTGACAAACAAAACTGGAATCCTTGTTACACGAATCTTGGTTGATTGCAGTGTATGTCTTTGTGGATGTAAAGCCCAGTTAAATTCAAATCACAGGTTCTCATGGCGATAAGCTGACATATATACTCGGTGAAGTTTTTTAGGTGCCATGCATGCATTATGTTTGCCAAAAGTTTTTTTTTCTTTCCATTTTCCTTTCTTATCACAAGGTAGGCTATTGCTTAGATAATTACATCGCTTTTACCTATTGGCAGAGTATGTATGTGTTACATATTTTGTAGGGAATTTCGACCGGTGATGTTCTGATATTTGCTCATTGGAGGCTAAGCACACTGACACAATATTTAACGTGGTTCGGCAAACCGCCTACATCCATGGGAGAAGCCATTGCATTATATAGTGAGAGTATAAAATTTACAACAATAGAGGAGGAGGAATCATCTTCTCTTTAACAACTCTCAACCTCACTCTATTTCTCTCTTTTCAGTGCTGCAATGGCAGCTACTGTTGGCTGCCTTGGCAGCCTACTCTCTCCTACATTTCTCACATCTTTGGCTCTATTTTCCCTCTCTCAACTCTCTCATTTTGCTCTCTAATGTATGCCTCTATTTATAGGCATCTATGGCAGCTTCTCTTGCTCTTTTATCAACAATGGTGGCTGCCAAACTCACCAAACTTTGACATTAGACAATGGTTGTTGGCTGTCACTAATAACCCACCATTGTAGCCTCCTTCTTTGACAATGGTGGCTGCACCTAGCAGCCCTCTTTGACAATGACAATGACAACCATTCTCTTCTAGAATATAGGTTGCATATGCTCTATGATTGCTGCACATAATGGCAACAATCCTAACATATTTTGCATCATATCTTCCCGTAAAGGAATCAAGATTCAAGATCATGCAACCAATCAGCAATCCAGCAGCAAAGGCTGCGGGTTTATGAAATATCTTCTTTCTTATCCACCAGCAAAGGCAGAATTATGACTGCGGGTCTCTGAACATTGGCCATTTTTGAGGTGATTAAAGCTGGAAACCGAGGTAGAGTTGCAGTTATCAAGATCATGCATCCAATCCGCAAATCAGCGTGCATCAACTTGCATACTGTGTACTGCATGCAGCTGGGAAAAGTTTGTTTCAAACTTGTCCCTTCCGAGGAACCCTCTGCAAAGACTTTTTATTCCGTTAAAGATTTGATCTAAGAAACACAAAAATAGCATTATCTTGGGAGTGATCATTTCGAATTTTCAACATTGCCTGTCAAATTGCCCATTCTTGTCAGTGGCTAGCTAGAGACATTAACTTTAACTAACTATAAATTTCCAGCTATGTGGGAAATTAAAAGATAAAAAAACAACCTCACTGGTTTAAACTATATATGGTGCATATATTATACAGTCCAGTCCCTATACATACAGAAGTATACATAGATACATACATACATACATACATTTGTGTGTGTTTAATATACAAAAGTATACATAGATATATACATATATACATGTGTGTGTGTGTAGACAGCAAAGACATAAGAGTGTGTTTGGTCGGCTCCATAGAGGAATAATTGGACTGAGGAAACAGCATCTCCGACTAACAAGTCATTGTTTAACGTCATCATATATACTGCTGTGGACTACTTGCTTAAGTTTTAAGGGAAAGAAGAAAGTGATAATTAATTATGCACTAGCTACTGCCGGTAATTAACCATGGTCAATTTATATTGTCCAATCCTCAAGACGGTTAAGTAAGCAAAATGTCATTTCATAGGAGTCTGCAGTCATTTATGCCCTTCGAAACCTTAATTTAATAAAGGTTTAGAAAAGTCAGACGATAGCTTTCAAAAGTCTGCACCATTCTCCTAGTTAATGATGTTGATTTAATTGTGTTAAGAAATTAATCACTTCATCATCATGGGCCATAAGAGATTAATAATAATTAAATACGTGCATAAATAAAATCAACTGTCCATGTCCATGTCCATGTCCATGGCGTGCGGGCACGTAAGATTCTGGCACTTTCCTGCAAGCATACACGGTGGTCAAAAAACAGGCATCTTGATAAAGTAAACTATAGAATAGGGTTTGGTTTGATTACTATTTGGAGTAAGGAAGACAGTGACAGGTGGGATGAAGAGAGTTCACCTTTCAATTCAGCTTTCAAGAATATTATAAACATTCAATTCAAAATTATTTTAGAAATATATTTATTTTACGCTATTATTTCTAGTTTTTTCAACTATATATTTATACACGCGCGCATGCAATATTATTATTATTATTATTATTTTTCCATGTGAATTAACTCTTCAAATCAATGTTTTGTCTAAACACAGATATTTGTATAAAAATGCCGTAATAATTAAGAGGGCATTTTTGTGGTAAGGGGAGCACCGATAAGCACATATATTAGTCATAAAATGATGGGCAGAAAGAATCAAACTTGATAAAACTGCCAGATTCCACATCAGAAACAAACACTCAGAATACTATGGTGGGATTGAATTATCATAAAAGGTTTGTGAGATGACTGCTTTTGTTGGTTTATTAGGTGTCCTAAGGAAAAGGATAATTATATATGCAATAATTATTCTGTTGGAGGGCGTGGTGGTTAGTGGCTGAGTTTGATTTTTCTCGGCGTTCATGTGCTTTTTTTCTGTTGTTGTTGTTGATCGATTGAAAATTTATTATTATTTTTTAGGTTTTACTTAATAATCTTTGATTTCATGTTGTAGATATAACTAGATAATTGCCTGTTTTATGTAGCGTGTCAGGTAAATAAAAATTAATATAAAAAAATATTTAGACATTAATATATTTTTCTGATAAAATCAATTTAAATAATATAAAGATTTACTTGATGTGATATGATTGATTTGACGAGTTCAAAAAAACTTAGACTACCGATAAAAACATAATTTGACTCAAAATAAATATTTAAGATGATATTTTTTTTATAAATATTGAGACGACAACATATCGGGTTGATTCGGGTCAACCTACCAATCTGAATGTTAGGTTGTGAGACTATGATAACATCATAGAAAGTAAGTCAAAAACAAATTATAAAGTCTAATTTTTCATAAACCCAATGTTGAATGATGAAATTAAAAAAAATAATTAAAAAAATGACCCGAGTCAACCCGGGTTAACATGCCAAACCCACAACCTGGTTCATGAGATCATGATAACCCAGTAGAAAGAAAATTAAAATAAATTATGAAGCCCAATTCTCAATAAATCCTGTGTTGAAAGATGAAATTGAAAAAAAAATCGATTAAAAGAAACTTGAGTTAGCTCAGGTTAACCCTGCCAAATTCGTGACTCAAGTCATGAAACGAGCATAAACTCATAGAAAGCAAACCAAAACAAATCATGACATCTAATTCCGAATCAATCCAATAGAAAACAAGAAAAAAAACTCGTGCCAACTGAATTCACTTGTCAAACCCACAGTTCAGGCCATGAGACTGAGATAACCTCATAAAAAGTAAACTGGAAAAAATTATGAATATCAATCCCTAATAAACCTAATGTTGAAGGAAGGAATTGAGATTGAAAAATCGATTAAAAAAGGACATAAAAAATAACTTGAGTTAACTCGGGTTAACCTGCCAAACCCGTAACCCGAGTCATAAGATCAAGATAACCTCATAGAAAACAAACTAAAACAAATCATAAAACTTTCTCAATCAAATTTATATGAACCAAAAGTGAAGACTATACATAGTTGTAACTAGATCGTTAACACGCGCTATGTCATGGTTCATATTAATTTTTTTAATATATAAAAGAAACATCCTGACATTGCTAATATTTTTATAGTATTTTTTAAAATCATGTAGAGATTGACTTTATATGACCTGATTGACTTGATGGATCTAAACGTAACCTGGACAATCAGTAAAAACATAGTTTGATTAATAAAAATTCAAGACAACATCTTTTTTATTAAATAACATTGAAATAACAACATATCATATTGATCCGGGCCAACTCTCATGTTAACCCTCCAAATCCATGACCCGGATTATGAGACCATGATAACCCCATATAAAGAAAATAAAAATAAATTATGAAACTTGATTCTCCATCAACTCAATGTTAAAGAATGAGATTGAAAAAAATTAAATAAAAAATAAAAAAATACCTAAGTTAACCTGCCAGACCCGCGACTCGGGTCATGAGACTAGGATAACCTCATAGAAAGTAAAAAAAAAAAAAACCCAATTTTCAACATAAATTAACTTGAAAAACCTGCGACCAAGGTCATGAGATCGTGATAACCCTGCAAAAAACAAATCAATATAAATTATAAAACCAACTTTTTAATAAACTCATAGTTAAAGGTTGAAAATGAAAAAAAATCAATCTAAAAATAGGACACAATAAAATGACTTGAGCCTACCTGAGTTAACTAGCAAATACACATGACCTGAGCATAAGATCAGGATAGCCTCATAGTAAACAAAACAAAATAAATCACGAAGCGTAATTCATAATCAACTCAAAGTTGAAGGATGTAATAGAAAAAATTCTAATTAAAAAAAGATAAAATAAACTTCAGTCAACTAGGTTAACTCGCCAAACCCACGACTCGAGTCATGTGATCGAGATAATCTCATAGAAAGCAAATTAAAATAAATTATGAAACTTAATTACCAATCAATCCAATGTTTAAGGATGAAATTGAAAACAAAATTCAATTAAAGAAAAATAAAAAAGACTTGAGTCAACTCGCTAAACCTGTGTACGAATTATGAGACCGAGCTAATCATGAGAAAACCACAATAAATGAAGCCTAATCTCAAATATACTAAATATTGAAGTATGAAATCAGAAAAAAATAGATTTAGAAAAACAAATATCGGGATAACCTCATAGAAAAAAAAAAGACCTAAGCCAACCTAGATTAATCTACTAAACTTGTGACCGAGGTCATGGGACTATGATAACCCTATTTAAAAAAATCAAAACAAATTCTGAATCCTAATTTTCAATAAACCTATTGTTAAAGGTTAAAAATGAAAAAACATTTCAATCTAAAAACATGACACAATAAAACGACCTGAATATACTTGGGTTAACCCGTCAAACACGTGACCTGAATATAAAACCAAGATAAAGAAAGCAAACCAAAATAAATAATGAATCTTAATTCATAATCAAATCAATGTTTAATGATGAAATAAAAAAACACCAATTAAAAAAAGATAAAAAAACTCGAGTAAACCAAGTTAACCCGTCAAACCCGGGACTCGAGTTATGAGATCAAGATAACCTCATAGAAATCAAACTGAAATAAATCATGAAACCTAATTCTCAATCAACTCAATGTTGAAGGATGAAATTGAAAAGAAAATGTCAATTAGAAAAAGACAAAAAAAACTCGAGTGAACCCGCCAAACTCGTGACACAAGTTATAAAACCGAGCTAACCACGTATAAAGCAAGTCATAATAAATTATAAAATTCAATCTCAAATAAACTAAATATTGAAGTAAGAAATTAGAAAAAAAATAGATTTAGAAAAAAAAAACGAAATGCAAAAAAAAAAATTATTGAAATGAATAGTATTTTGTGAGATGTTGCACAGTAAAAACACCATCTTTTTAAGTTTATACTATAATAATTGAACATGCATAGGTTGGGTCAAAAAAAGTATGAGAAATATTTTATCAATAATTAATTATGATCTATTTATTTTTTAAATAAATATTAATATCTTCTAAAGTCATTATTAGATTTTATCCTATCTATCAATCCATTTTCTATTTGATTAAATTTGTTCAATTTTAATTTGAAGACTAAAGTGTATCTACTGTAGAGTATGAGGAAAAAAAGTTATGAATAGGAACTAATTTAAAAGAAAAATAAAATACACAAAGTAAATTATTTTTTTCAAAAGTTTTAGAGACAAGTGATTTGAGAAAACTTCATTTTTTTCTAACTTATATTTTAAAATGGTTCAAATGAATAACCCTTACTGAGCCTTATCACTTCCTTAATGTAAGTTATTTTTTCATAAATTAATTTAAATCTTCTAATGACCTTTTCTTATTCTTTTTTTCTTAAAATTGACGGATATGAACGGATTGGTGGGTGTAATGGAAAGGTTCCCAAGACACATGAGAAAAATGATCACCTCTAACTTATTTTTTATAAAAAATTTTAGTTGAATGTTTTTTTTGTTTCCTTTCATATATATATATTGATAAGGCCTTAAAAAATATGAATTTCTTGGGGAAAAACTTATGTCTTGGATAATCGATTAATTTCTTAGCCATGACAATTTGATTCATTCTTTTTAGTCAAGATGGTCTGTTGCTAGTGCTTAATATTTGTAAAAGTTCCCTTTTCATGAATTTAGAGACTCTATGATGCTTAAGTAAGTATATTGTTTTAGAGAACAGACAATGATATTTTTTAGAGAGACTCTAAAAATAAATATACTCTAGATAATATAGATTGAGAACCTGTATTTTTCAAGATCCATTAGGTTTTTATAACCAATCCTTCTCACCTTTCGGTGAAGGGGAGGACCCAAAAGTTCTTTTTTTTTTTTATGCATTAAAACATCTCTTATGTGTCAAAGAGGGAAAATATCTCTGACTCATCAGAGAAAAAATATCTATAACTTATCAAAGTCTTGTGGTCCAATATGGATCCTGGTAAGATTGTCAGAGCCTCTTGTATTGGGGTTTAACG
>Ga0325411_1009003_pt1 | contig 10723 bp, 8 predicted proteins | sample PopdelMetagenome_13_FD_206181 | JGI IMG/M metagenome (GOLD analysis project Ga0325411, IMG submission 206181) | Populus deltoides microbial communities from Bellville, Georgia, United States - Xylem-PdIQD-R4 | ecosystem: Host-associated > Plants > Phyllosphere > Stem > Wood/Secondary xylem...
TCATAGGCAAAAACTATTTGCTAGACACAATGATGTCTTGATAAAAATTAAAATTTAATTTTTTAATAGAAAAGTTTCATGATAAAATAAACACCATCAATTTTTTCCATGTATTTATAGATTTAAATAGGCAAGGAGTGCAAAACAAATATAAGACAATCTATTCCTTGTTCATGGACTTCTTGGTAACCGTGGTGGGAACGGGAACGGGAATGGGATGGAACAAATAATAAAGAAAACAAAAGCTAAGCTAAGCTCCAAAGCAGAGCCAATTGATCAGGAGCGTCCACTTCAAAAGCCGCAGTACATAGATTCTCTCAAAATATTTGTTTCTTAAAATGTTTTTTTTTTTAATATTAAAATAATATTTTTTAATTTTTTTTTAATAATAATACAGTAAAATAATCCAAAAATATTTAAAAAAATTAATTAAAATTTTAATTAAAAACAAATTAAAACTCACTCCCACCCAAACACTCCCTAAACTCTCTTAATCTCTGCAGAAACATATCAATGGTATCTTTGTCTTAAAACCAAAAGCAAAATTATTAAACTACAGCTGAAATTTATTCCAAATCTAAAACACACCCTTTTTTAGCTTCCACTCTACTGTCCCTTCCCTTTTTTTCTCTCACTAAAAATACTTTCCCTTTTCTGTCTCTCCCGCTCCCTCTACCCCTACTTTCCCTCTCTAGTTCTTGAACATTGAGAGATAAGAGAGCAAGAGGTACATACAGTGGCAGTGTGTGCAGCGAGATGAGAGGACCTTTAGGGGCTGTGATAGGGAGGTACCCTTCAAGTGATGGGAGTACTCAAGTTGGTGGAATCATTAGACACAACAGGAAATGTCGAGATGTTGCGTTTCTTGTTATTTTCATAGCATTCTGGGTTGCTATGATTGTTAACTCTAGCTTTGGATTCAACAAAGGAAACCCTTTAAGGCAAGTATCTTTTTTAGCTTTTGTTTATAAACATACTCACTTAGAAAACCCAAATGGGGTATCTTTATTTTCTTTGGTAATTTTTGCTTATTTGTGATTTTCATGTTAAGATTTGCTGTCTCTTAAATGGGATCGCTTTTTTAACATTTGTTAGTATTAATTTATTAAATTTGTTATTTTTAGCTGTATTTAGAAAAAAAAAAAGCAGCTATGCATTTGCTCATGTTATCTGAGTAGTCTTTACTTTCATGTGAAATTTAGAACTTCCATATGTTACGTAAGTCTCTCTGTTTTTTTTTTTTTTTAGCTTTTTTATTGTTTATCTGTTTGGTTGCAAAGAAAATTAATGAAGCAAAAATTGAAAATGGGAATTTGGAATGCCATCCCAAGTTTTAATGAAAATCTCTCTTCAATTTTGGTCAAGTGGTTTTGTATTTGACAGGTCAATAGAGATTTTCAACTTTTCTAGTGCCAAATTTGAGCTCTAGACTGTGAGATAATAAATTTCCCACTGAAGGTGTTGGCAACTTATAATACATGTTTTTTGGATAGCAAACGATACATTGCTTCACATTGACTGGTTGCTACTTCAAATCTGTGCAATTACTGTATGTAGATTTTGGCTACATTAAGCATCTTTGCTTGTGTGTATTTTCCAGTTTTGCTTTGATATGTTTTTTTTTTCCATCTACATTTTGCTCTTTGTTGTTCATTATTATGATTGCTTTTGCTATGGCTTATCAGGCTTACTTATGGGCTGGACTACAAAGGAAATGTTTGTGGTGACAGACATGCACACCCTGGTCTTCGTGAATTGGAGCTTACATATTGGTTAAATCCTAACCAGGTCTATCTTAGTGGTTTGAAGAACAGCCAATTCAAGTTGGCTAATGCTCGGACTATATGCTTGTTGGACTGTCCCATTCCCTCAGAAGATGCACTTAATTGGGTGTGTGATTATCCAGAAGGAGAAATCCGTCTCTCTGTGGATGATTGGATTGATAGGAACTATGACTATTTTGAGTTCCTCACTCCTGAAATGAGAAACACCTCTCTTCAACTTCAGGGTCCCTGTTACCCTGTGATATTCCCAAGTGTAAATGGTAAGTAAACTATATTCTGTTTGCGAGGCACAACTTTCTGAAGTACTATCACCAGGATATTAGGGTGCAACTATGTTGATTGATTACAGGCATATTGGTTCTTAACTTCAATTTTTTGTTTGCAAAATTGTGTATGTTTAATCTCAGTTTATTGGAGATGCCAATATGTTGCTCGTGCATCAAATGTATCTATGCGACATTGGCAGCAAATGGGTGGAGTGAACATCAATGAGGGCATTATACTAGACAAATCCATTCACAGGTCCATCAATGCTCGGTCATCAGTTTTGAAGGTTAGGGGACTTTCCCCTGCATTGCTTCTTTAGAATGATTATACCAGTGGATAAGTGAATTATATTACTTTATTCCTCCCTCTCTTTGTCATATGCATACTTTGTTTTTCCATGGAAACAACTATACATGTTGGGTTTCTGCTGTCAAAGTTCATCATTTATGTTTTGTATGCAGAGATACGTGGCTGACATTGAAAAGTCCTGGCCAGTATTGATTGTTTGTGGAGGACTCTTGCCACTATTTGTATCAGTGATCTGGCTACTGCTGATTCGGCATTTTGTTGCTGCAATGCCTTGGATAACAGTTGCCCTTTTTAATATTCTCATTATTGCAGTAACAATGTTTTACTACCTTAAAGGTTAGCTCTAATGCTTTATGAAACAGCAGTATGTTGGCAATCATGGTAAAGGTAATTCTTATGAGGGTGGACTTAGAAAAACTTGGAATCATGGATTTAGCCAATTCTTTTAATGTAGTGCAGTAGCACTGCTTAGCTTGACCAATAAGAAAACAAGTTCCTCTTCTTTTTACAATGCTAAACGAAATAAAGATGTCCCTGTTTTGGGTTGTGGTCGTTCTGGTAGCTTTTCTGCTCTTGTTGGTGAAGTAGTTCTTCCTAAGTTTTTAAACAAAGAGTTTCCTTTTAGCCCTTTTTTGTTCAGCATTGATTGACTCTCCAGTTCTAAAAGTTTAGTTTTCTGTAGCTAACTTATTTTAGTCTCAATGGTCCCAAGTATTATGACAGAAGTTTCCTTGTACACCTGAATGTGGCAATAATTATTGTGGAGATGTTAACCTGAGTTTATTCTGCTTTTGTCTAATTTAGCTGGATGGATTGGGAATGATGCGATCTCCCCTATCATTGGTGCACATGATCCGTACTACCACGTGTTTGGACGGGTGGGTTTCCTCATTAATGAGTATATGATTATCTCTCCCTCTCTAATATCATGATTTGCTGTGGTTTTTGCATGTGCATGTGTCATGTTATTTACTCAAGTAATTTTCATCTTTCAGGAGCTAAATCATCTCCGCGCTGCTGCTGTTCTGATGACTTTTATAATGGTTGTTTCCATCCTTACATCAATTGCCATAGTCCACCGCATCCTTATGGCTACATCTGTCCTCAAGGCTAGTATATATCTAACTCAAACTAAAATATAATAATGAATAAATGATTTCTAGAAACTTATGAGTTATGGAAGACTCACAATCGTAGGCCCATTCAATGGTAATGCAGATTTTAGTGCTCCAACCTCAATAACTTATAATCTGGTAAATCTAATTGAGGGAAGTTTTGCAGATGTATTTGCATTTTAATTGTGGTCCATTCCTGAACTAGATTATAGTGATACTGCCAACCAGATCTCAGCTTAATTCTTATTCTTTCGCTGGGAACTTATAAATGCAATTATGCATTGCCCGTGCAAGTGTTAGGAATGCCTGATTGTTAAAACACCTTTCTGGACTGGATTACCTTTCAGCTCATCTGCACCTTGGATTCCACTGAATTGTGGTGCCAAATCAAGATATACCACTACTATCAACTACTAGACTACCAATATATGCTCAATAGATGTACAGCACTTGGATGATCAATAATTCTAAATCACAGGACTATCTAGTACCTTGAAATCCGTACTCTAGAATTAGAAAATTTCCCAGGATTGCTTCTTTTGCAGATGGTGTGCCTGAGCATATGAAAAAATTTCTTTTTTCTTTGTTGAAAAGTGAGAATACCACTTTCTCAATAGTCTAATTGTGATGAGCTATATCTTCAGGCACAATTTGGTATTCATTATTGATCAACCACAGAATAGGTTGATGCAATTCTGAATGAATGAAGTACTCTTTTAATCTGTATGCAGGTTGCTGCAAAGGTCATAGGAGAAGTTCAAGCACTCATAATCTTTCCAGTGATGCCATATGCTATCCTTGGAATCTTTTATATGTTCTGGTTTGCAGCTGCATTCTATTTGTTTAGTTCCGGCCAGATTGTCCAGAACAATTGCAACTCCAATTGCTGTGCATATGATCTTGTATCAAAAAGGGTCAACTGTGATCGTTGCTGTGGTTATAGCATCCATTATACTCCCCACATATCAATTGCAATTTTTTTCCACCTATTTGGTTGTTACTGGGCCACCCAATTCTTTATAGCTTGCTCTTCAACTGTTATTGCGGGTTCTGTTGCCTCCTATTATTGGGCTCGTGGTGAGACATCGGTAAGACACTACATCATACGTCTAGTATTGAAAATTATGCAAGAATTGATTATGTGAATTCATCATATCCATGAAATGCTTGCGTTATATGCTTTTGATGGGATGGTCTCATTCTGACACAACCTTACTGCGACCACTCTGGACTTGATTGCTTTTAGTATCCATAGGAATAGTTTCTTTATGTTTGCATAATAATAAATCATTTGCTGATCAACAAAAGCTGCAATTGTCAGTTACCTATGGGTACATTACCTACATTGTATTCCAGTTTGGATATGGAGAGAAGTGGGATGCAGACTAACTGGTGCTTCTAGATATTTTTTACTTCATCTGTTTTATTGTATGAATGAATTTGGACCTCTACACTGAATTTTCCCACCTTACTATTCCATGGATTTCAACTATTGTATGTATGCCATGTATACTCTTTCCCTATGTGCATTCAGAAGCACTTGTGGATCTCAGATACTTTGTATGTGCAAGTTGTACTGATTGACTATTGAAATACTCATTAGGTACTACACAGTAGCTTTCTTTATTCAGATTGAATTCCTGCTGTTACACTACTCTGTTACATTCATAGTGAAGTTCCTGCCCTTTGGGTGGCCTGATGACTGAATTTGTGTGTTAGCTTTTTCCATCGAAAGTGAAGCACTTGTGGCAGCTCTGAAAGTTGAGGTAGTATGTTGACTGCCTATGGGCCAAAAAATCTGGACTTGTTTGCATGCATATGACAGATTCTGTTCATTAGTTAACTAATCTAGATGTACTTATAATCAATATTTTGCAAATTATGTTACCTGAGCAGAATTTTTTAAGCTGTTTATTTTTCACAATGCAGCCAGAGATTCCATTCCTACCTGTTTTTTCCTCTATGAAGCAGCTTATACGGTACAGCCTTGGTTCTGTGGCTCTTGGCTCCCTGGTGTTGTCATTTGTGGAATCTGTTCGCTTCATACTTGAGTCAATTCGTCGCAAACTGAAAGTTGCTAACACTACTCCTGAAACCTGTATGGGAAGGACAGCATATCACACTTCTCGGTTTTGTTTTCAATGTATTGAGTGGATTATAAGATCTGTGAACCGCAATGCTTATATAATGGTAAGGTTCAAAACTATCAATTTCTCATATCATGTCTTGCATGGCTGCTTGGGTACATTTTGTAAGATATGCCCTGTTAAGTCACGGTAATCTAATATGGCAATGGGACTTGCCATTTGCAGTACAGTCTCCAATTATGTCCTTATTGAAGGGTGAATAAGGATACCCATTGTTGTTCCAAAGACTTTACCTGCTTTATTTATTTAAAAAACTCCGGAATGGAATCAGTTGTTTTCACTTATTGGCAGTCACACAATTGTCACCATGTCATTATACATTTCCTTACTCCCAGAATTTATTTCAGGACTCATTGTCTGTTCAAGCATGGTTCTTTCATTGATCCGTATGCTATTTTCTTCTTTTCTTCTTTTACCTTTTGAATTTCACTGTTTATCCATTGTTTTCATGACTTCTGCAGATAGCTATAACAGGTAAAAGCTTCTGCAGAGCTTCTGCAATTGCAACTGAATTGATCATCAGCAACATCCTTAGAATAGGGAGGGTGAATGTGATTGGAGATGTCATTCTATATCTTGGAAAGTTATGTGTCAGCCTCTCAAGTGCACTTTTTGCTTTCCTGATGTTGGATACCCACAAATATAGATCGGCTCATAACAAGATTTCCTCCCCACTGCTTCCTGTGCTGGTATGTGCTTTAATTCCAAGCCAGACATCTAGATATTCAAATAGTTGCATGCACAATATCTTTCCTCGGTACTTTTTCCATGCTATAGAAACCAGTGATTCAAAATGTCTTTATTTTGTGTGTTTCTGTACGTGTGCAGGTCTGCTGGGCCCTCGGTTACGTTGTTGCGACTCTCTTCTTCGCTGTGGTGGAGATGTCAATTGATGCTATCATTCTTTCATTCTGTCAGGATTCTGAGGAGCACCAGGGGACAGCACAATATGCTCCTCCTCTTCTGATGGAGACACTGGGTGATCAAAATGAGATGCAGAGACTTACTCAATGAAACATCCTAATGTATAAGTTGCTTATGTCGCAGTTGCTCAGTAGAATTTGATAATCTAGTCAATATTACTTGGTGAATGAACTTGGAAAGTAAAGGAAAAAGTCGCCAGTGCCGTTTCTATTTATTGTCCTTACTATTAGTATTTTGTTTTGTTCTCCCACGTCTTGGACTTGGGAGGCTGCCCACTTCAGTTTCCGCCTCTAAAAACCGCAAATTGCTCGGAGGAGGCTTTGCCAAAAACATCAAAGAACATTTTGGAGGCATACGAGGTACTCTTAATAATGTCTTGGAGAGGAGATTTAGTTTTGATTGATATTAGAGGATATCTTTCTACCATGGAACTAAAATAAAAATAAAAATAATATCTTTTTGTAAAATATCAGTAAAGGGTGCTCTTGTACCAGTTTGAGTGTCAATTAACACCGTATCTTTTTCAAATAAATAAAAACTTCAAAATCTTTATAAATAATATTTTTTTAAAGAGAGAATTACTTTCGAAAGTGTTAATACTGTCACTGTGTTTTTAAAAATTACTCTTTATATTTTACTATTTATTTATATAATTGATACATTTTTATAGAGAGAGAACTTAGTGAAAAATAAAAATATTACAAAACCAATGAAATCAATGCAGTCTGTTACACCTCTACAATCATATTCAGGGATATTTGAGCTTTCGTGCTAAAACATCAATTTTGTGTTGACCGGTATATAGTGTATAAACTGTAATTTCTGAGAAATAATAATTAAAAAGATAAAAGTAAGGTGTTACTGCATTTAATTGTCGAGAAAGTGAAATAATATATATATATTTTTTTAAATCAAACGGTGGAGCTTAGGGTTCTTTTCACGAGAAATTCCCTTTCTCCAGCCACTTGCTAACCTAAACAGGCCTCATAGTCAAGGTTACCTACTTTTGGAAGATAAACACAATTTGACCATTATGACAAGGCAGACTAGAGTTTCTTTACTTTTTCGTTTTGCTTACTGAATGCCACGTTAGAGTTGAGCAATGACTGTCATGGTTTTCAAAGTTGCCGGCTGGTTTTTATTCTTAATCAACAAGCTGATCCTAAGTTCCAACGACTGACACAAACAACCATGCTTGGCTTTCTACTTCCTCCAAGGTACTCTTTGTAATAATTTATAACCCACCGTGTTTTATTCTTATAACATCATGTAAAGTTTGAAACTTGATTGTGCAGTGTAGAAAGTAGTTGCAATTTTTCCAAGTTCAATCTTTCCTTGCTTTTCTTTTTCGGGTTTTGTTGATACTCTTGTTATTCATTGATTTTATGCATTTGGGTCTACAAGATAATGTCATCATCTAAGCTTTCAAGCTAAATACTGTTCTTTCGTCCTTGTGATGATAGAGGAAGAAAAGTTTTGTATTCCTTTTGTTGATTGCTCTTTATTACTAGCATTTAATCTCTCATTAAGACCCCAAAGTCTTAATCTTGCCATTAAGAATTCTACCTTTTGGCTGGTTAGGTATTGGTTGTGCTTGCCGTTGCTAAAAAATTCACACTTTTGAAAGGTATGGGGAGTTTTCTCTTCAAGACTGTAAGCGATTATTATGCTTATTTGGAATTAACAGGGTTCTTGAGTAGCTGGGTTAAACTTGATACAAACTAAACAACCGTTGATGAACGTTACCCTTCCTTCCCAATTGACCTGCTTACTTTCCTGTTTCTCTCTGCTGCCAAGAACATAAAAAGCAAAGCAAAGCAAAGCTAAGCAGATAAAAAAATGTCTGATTATTTGTCTGAAGATTTGATACAAGAGATCCTCTACAAACTCCCCATAAAATCCCTGTTGCGATGCACAAGTTTGTGCAAGTCCTGGAACTCCATCATAAAGAGCCCAACCTTCATTTTCAAGCATCTTCAATATACAATTTCATCAACTGATCGTCAAAATCTTTTCCTACTTCGACTCTGTTCAAGGGAGAGAGAAGAGCAGTACTCTCTCCGTCTTGATGACCAGGATTTCAATGAGCACATGCAACTTCATTTCCCATTCAAGAGCTCCGAATCATATTTTCGTGTCATCGGTTCTTGCAATGGCTTAATTTGCCTTGCAAATATTTTCCGAAGTCTTATAGTATCCTTCATTCTTTGGAATCCATTGATACAAAAAATACGTGATTGTCAAACCTAGAATCCTGGGTACTGTATACTCCTTTGTTGGATTCGGCTATGATTCCCGTGCTAATGACTACAAGTTGATAAGGATGGTCAGTTTTCGGAAGTCAAAGTTTCGCAGCGAAAATTTCCCAGAAATAGCGCTTTACTCACTTAATGAGGGTTCATGGAGGGGTATTCCACAGACAGGACCATTGAGATATGACACTGATCAGCTTGTTTCATCGGCATTTCTGAATGGAGTTGTTCATTGGATTGCTTATCGGGCAGACCAACATGAAGGGATTTCTAATGTGGTTTTGGGGTTTGATATGAGTGATGAGGTTTTTCTTGAGATTGCGTTGCCTAGTTGTTTGGCTAATGTGAGGCCCTCATGTTTGTCCCTTATGGTATATAAAGAATCTTCCATCTCTGTATGCCAGGCTAGCTTTTTGTCTTCTGTTCAGTTCCATATATGGGTGATGAAGGAGTATGGTGTGGTGGAGTCATGGACCAAATTGGTATTGACTCTTGCTGCACAAGGGGAGGGTGTTCCCAGAGCATTGGGAATTAGGAAGGAGGAACTTTTAATGGAGAAGAAGCGTGGCTGGATAGTTTCCGGTGACCTGGAGAGCCAGCTAGTTCGGGATCTTCGAATTTGGGGAGAACCTTCCCGTACCTTCCTTGGTTCCTATTTGGAGAGCCTAGTTTTACTTGACAAAAGTAATGCAACAAGCTATGGATATAATTCAAGTGGTTTGGATGCATATTGATGATTGAACTGATAATGCGAAGCTATACGTCAATGGGAAGCAAGCCAAACTGGAGGAACTATACGGCTAGTGCTTTTACTTGAATTTGCACCACATATATGCATTATAGCCTGGTCTCATGTATTGGAATTCAATTGCTTGTTGCTGCTATCTCTTACCTCTAATAAGTTTCTTTGATTATAGAGTTTTTTTTTTTTTTTGACATTTATTTCAATGAATGAGATTTGATAGCTTAATACTTTTTAGGGTTGGGATGATTATTTGATGTCAAAGTTTTGATCAAAGTGGTCACGGTTTAAATCTTATTATTTTATTTTATTTAATAAAAATTAAGCATAAGATAATGTGAGTTTATATAACTTTCAAACCCAAAGAACTTTAATTTAAGCGAAGGTGAGAGTGTATTATAGAATAACATAAATCATGTCTTGAGATTTTATCTGACAACTTAAATTTTTAAATTAAAATAATTTTTTAATAATATTTTTACCGAAAAACATGAATGGTCCGTCCATTGAAATCTCCTTTCACACGCGCGCACACACACAGATATATATATATTTTTGTGTTAAAGAATTATCATAAAAGGGAGAGATTATCTTGAAATGTATTTGCCAACCTATTTTCTTCCTGTAAAGCAATGCTTCATGAGCACCATGAATAGCACTTGTTATGACACAATTTAAAATGCGACCAAGTAGATTTAATACAAATTCTGCCTAGATATTTTTTATTTGCCACATTTTAAAGGAATTTACACCACCACCATCATCTTCATCACCATCCAATGGCACCATTGTAGCATTTCCAGTAACAGCTTTCTAAAAATCCTCGTCTTTGAATGGGATCTACATCTATATCCTTCGAATTTTCTTATCAAAGTCAGATGACAAAACCCACACCTAAACTACTACCAAACACCTGAAAACAGCAGTCATCAAGGTTATGGCTTTTATATCATTGGAAGAGGGGGGAAATAAAACAGCAGTCATCATGTGAATAGTGAAAACAATTTCTTTTTTTTTTAATTTTCAAACTTTTTTTCTTTCAATCATACCCTTCTATAATCGTATTTGAATAAATCAGGCTTGAAATTATAGTAAAACTACATAATTTAAAGATAGAGGACTAAAATGTAAAATATGAAGAAAATATATGACTTACTACACATTGTTTGTAATTTTTATTTTG
>Ga0325411_1009009_pt1 | contig 10720 bp, 9 predicted proteins | sample PopdelMetagenome_13_FD_206181 | JGI IMG/M metagenome (GOLD analysis project Ga0325411, IMG submission 206181) | Populus deltoides microbial communities from Bellville, Georgia, United States - Xylem-PdIQD-R4 | ecosystem: Host-associated > Plants > Phyllosphere > Stem > Wood/Secondary xylem...
TAAGATCATTCATCTGTTTCTATTTTAAAAGAAGGAAAATCCATCTAAAAGGAGAAATTAATACAACTCATTTTGTCATCCAATTCTGAAATTTATTCCACCCTTATCTCGAAATAGTGAGAGACCTAATCACTTGGTCAATTGTTATTAAATTCATATTAAATATTTTAATCTAATTAAAAATCTAGTGTTAACCTGATTTATCCGAGTTAATATCGAAAGCCGGATATTCAAGAAATTTAGTTCAAATAGTTAAAAAAAACTTAGTCAAATTTAATTAGTTGAATCACTAAAATCTTATTTGTTTATGAAATGCATCTCATGAAATACCTTTTAAACAAATATACTCTAAATCAAATGAAGTATTGATATATTTAAAAAAAATAAAAAAAAAATATAGCTTACAGAGTTTCAACTTGGTACCCTCCTCCATCTACCTAAAACTATGCACCTAGCTAGTACAGTACTATCATACAAGAAGTTTTTCCATTTGAGTTAACCTTTTTTTTCTAACATATAAATACATGCCTTAGAGAAAGATTTTTAGAGAACGAAGGGAGAGACCAAATTTACTTAACATATAGTTAAGATTTGAGAGATAATTTTTTATATATAATTATAATGTCACTTAAAAATTTAAATTGTTTAAATTATTAGATTAAGATGATTTTTTTAATATTCTTAAATATAATTAAATTATTTCATTGTACTTTCACATTAATTATCCATCTAGTTGTTGCTGGAAAACCTTTTTGAGAATTTTAGCAATGAAATACTATCTTTCTTCTCTTTTTTTTTATCTCCCTTGGTTTAATTTGCTATAGCTCTTCATTTCGTGACTGTTCTTATAATTTGGTATGGATTCCTTTTCTTTTTTCTTCTTTTTTTTTTGGCAGTAATGTGGAAGATTATTTTCAATATATATTATTTTATACAGTGTCATAGAAATGAACAGATAGTTAAAATAATGTGAGAGATTCTGTATACTAATCTTTATTTGTTGGCATCCACTATTTTGTGCCTTTTAGATTTTTTTATGATTGTGATTAAATTTATAAAATGTAGAATGTTTCGTTTATTATTGATATAGAAAATATATATTGTTTTAAGTTTATCACATTTTTTTCAAATCTTATCATAATCCAATTTTTCCCTTTTTCCCTCGAGAACAATTTTTTTTAATGATCAATTTTCTTTCTTGCATTACCAGAATTTTTAGATTTATCGACAAAATTTTTTGTCGGTATTTATACTCACGGTTTATTGGCAAGAAACTTGCTGACGTGATCATGGAGAAAAATAATCCATCGGAAAAAATTTGTCTGTGATTTGTGGTCTGTTGGTGAGTCTGTCAGTAATAATTTTACAGATGGATATACTGACGGACAAACCGCGTCAAAAAAAACTTTATCTGCTTCATTCTGTCGGTACTTCCATCGCTAAATATAACATATCACCGATAGAAAAATCATATGTCATTCCATCAAAGATTTTTTTTTTCCTTTGATATGTCCAACGATGAATTTGAAATGTAAACGTCAAATAGAACGTCTGTTATTCCGTTGGTGAGTAAACAATGATAGTGATATTTCCAATAATTTTTTTCCAACTCTCTAGAATATATCGACGGACTATCTTCATCGGTAACACCATCAGTAATAATTTAAAAATCTATTTAAAAAAAATATATTAAACATAAACAGAAAATAATTTAAAAAATAAATTAATATAAAATTTAAATATTTATTATAAATTTTAACATTTATAAGTTTAAATACAATTAATCTAGAATATAGGCGCTAAAGAAGGAGGAGGAGGAGGAGGGTCTTTGCCTAGACCGTGGAGCCAATATGAGGGAGCACAACACCACTCATTTGTGATCTCATCTCCAATACCAATCAGTGGAGTTTGGTCGTCTCAGCACCAAGTCATTCATAATCAGGAGCAAGATGAGTCGTCCGATCTTTAACTCGTTGGTCTAAAATCGCCTCAAACTCTGGAGTTTCAGTACTTGGAATTGATTGCAAGCATCCAACTGTAGAAGCATTATGGGTCGTTTGCAAGTTCTTGATCGTAGTGTTAGAGAGTTCGTACACCTGATTTTCATTAGGCCCAATTGAACGATCATACATTCAACCACAAATCCGGATCAATATCTAGATGGGTTAAAGGATCATCCTCGTATCTCTCCTTCAACCGGCTATTATATGTATCTTGAAAAGAAAAAAAATAATTGAAAACCAATATACCATAAGCCGAGTTCGACTATTAATGAATTGCTACACTTTTTTTTTGTGGTTATCAATCCACACATGTGTTTCTAAAAAAAGATCCATTGGACTTGGTTCGCATTCAAGAACTGTGTCCTACAAGAGAAAATTGTTGTTAGTTAAATATATCTATATAAAAAAAAATGGATGTAATTAAAAGAGAATCTTATCATCCATTTTGTATAGGAAACGAAAGGAATAGAGTCATCGATGAGCGTGGTAATGAAACCGACAACATACTAGTTTTGATTCTCCATACCAGAGTGTGATCGTTGCACAAAATGATCGAACATCACGTGCTAAATATATTCCACCAATATAGCCTCTGAGACATACGGAGGTCTAAAATCCTACCTAACCACCACCTCTTTCTAGCCTAAAAGCTCTCTTTCTTTTATATATTTTTTGGTTTTTTTTTTTTGCGACTCGTACCAAAAATCACGCAACCTATATGGTACAAATTAATTATCTATTAGTAAATGAATAATAAAATTGAATAAAACAATTGAAAAATTTTAGCTTGATTTCAATCTTACATAATGGAAGCGTAATTCTCTCAAACCCTCATTGCAATATCATTGTCAGTTCTATCTCATTCAAATTTATCCTTTTTGTTAAGATTTATACAAGATATAATTCATTAATAAATTAATAAAATAAATAAATTAACATAATAAAAAATATTTAAACTAATACTAACCTTAAACATTTTGAACCACGCATCAATCATAAGTTTTCTTTCAAGATGTTTAGAAACCTAACTCCATTGAAACAATGAAATTTTCATCGACGATTTCATCAACAATGTTATGGTTCTTGCAACCTTAATGTTTATAAATCTAAAATTGCATTTATTGATTGAAATTAATTTTTTAAAAATTATTAACATGTCATTGTGAATGGAAAACAAACTTACATTGAAAAATCTTTTTTCCACTGAGATTGGTACTTTTAGGTAAATGGATCATGTTGTGAAAGGACACCCCTTGACACGGCAGTATCGCACTAGACAAGTTTGCGTTGTGAGTGGATACATGTGTCTCATGTGCCTGTTTTTGGTCGGTACCTAACAACTCATGGTCGTTAGAAGCACTGCTAAAAAAACTAGCAACGATCATGTTCGTATAACGTGCTATTGAATTTTTCCTAAGCATCTACATAAATTAAAGGATTAAGGTACTGTAAACCATTCATATTTAAAAAAAAAAATCAACAGCACCTCCACTAAATGGAAGACTACCCGGAATTTTAAACTTGTAAATACACAACAATTTAAATTGGATTTCCACAAACTAGTTGATTTTATTTCAATCTATGTCAATCGAATAATTTCAATTATTTTAATTTAATCAAATTTTCAATTTACATTGATATGGCTATTTGTATAATGATCATAGGAAGTTAATATAAATACTTAAAGGATCTTCGGTATCAATATTTCACATTAAAAACTATTTATTTATCCAAACTATTATCTTAGCTATTTTCACATTAAAAAATTAAAAAAAAATCAACAATCTATATACAATCATTAAATAACAGAAAATAAAAAAAATTAGAAAATTCCACCAATCAATATAAAATCATTAAAGAATAGAAGAATTTTAAAAAAATTAAACAAATTCCAACAATTTATGTACAATCATTAACAAACATAAAAAAATTTTAAAAATAAAAATTTCCCATAACATTTATGCAATTATTTATAACATAAAAATTTTAAAAAATTGACATCAACATTTATATAATTATTTATAACATAAAAATAAAAAATCATAAATAAACGTTAGTTTTGTTTGTAATAATAAAACCATAGTAACATACACAGCACAATAACATCAGTTTTGTTTGTAATAACAAAATCACATAAAATAAATATTTCATTGTGATTTAATAATAAATAAACGTCTTTTTCATTGCATTAAAGTTTATTTCATCTAGTAATATTACATTACAGTGTATAGCATTACACATTCATGTTGTGCAAATTAATCAAAATTGTTTTCTTCTTTAATTTCATCATTATAATATCCATCACAATCTTCTATGTTGATTTTATCGCTATCATCATCTTTATCGACTTGTGTATGCCTGCTAGTTCTCAAAACATCATTTAACTCTTTAATGTCAATATCAACAAAAGTACTCTCAGTGACATGAAAATTTAAATTTTCTTCTAAGTCATTAGATGGAACAACTTGATATGGATCAACTAATTCATCAAGTTGAAAGACATCATCTCCCACGGTTAATTTAGTGTTGCTATCCAGGAAAACCTAGACATGACCTCTTGGTTTGGTTTTCATTATGGATAACCAATAAACTCTTGAACAATCATTTCTAAAGAAAGTATTGTATATGTAATAAATTTGTTGGCATTGTTTTGTGAAAACTAAGACATCTTTGACGTTGTGGAGTTTAGTCTTTGTATTAACTTTGACCAAACCATGATGGGGATCTACTTTGATTCATCTGTCAGTAGTATCATACCAATAGCATTTGAATAAAAAGACTATATTCTGCTCGCTATAATATTGCAATTCAATAACCTCTTTTAACTTCTCATAGTAGTCAACTTCAAACTCATTAGAAGTCAATCTCTTAATACAAACCTCACTATTATATGTCTTTCTACCCTGACCATACTTTTCAGTTTGAAACACATGTTCATTGATAAAATACTTGTTATAGTACTTCACAGTTCTTTCAGGACCCAAACTTAGTAAATTCAATATAACACTAGTATTCCTACTCAATTGAGAAACCTGGTATATGAATTACATCTCTATCATAATTAATGAGAAATGTATAATGAAATTAAGTATGCTGAGAGATAAGAATAATTAAAGAATCCTTACATGTGTTCTAAGCCATGTGAAAAATTATTCAACTTGTAATCGAAAGATTTGAGATTCAGTCAGTTGTGAGTTTTGGGACAATAAAAATTAACGATGTTGCCTATGAGGAATTCAACAATCTATCAATTTATGATAGTATAAAAGATAAATTGTTTGAAAGTAACAACATATGGAGTTTTATACTTATTGAATAAAAGGTCTCAATTCATCGCAGTTAAATAGCATATTATTATATGCTTATCTGAATTCTATTTTTGTCAAATATCTTCTCCTCACAATATTTTTTGGTACGGGTCGTCAAGATGGGAGAATAGTGACAGGTTCTCACTTGAAGTCACTTTTTCACCGTTATCATGCCCTTTCACGTCCATAATCGTTTTAAAAATATTTTTTAAACACGTTCTTTTCAATATGCATGACATAAAGATTATAGCGGAGGATATTGGTCTTCCAACAAGAAAGCTCCTAGAAATACTTTGTTTTACCCAATTACGGATCAAACCAAAACCAGAAAACTTCTACTTACCGGATTAAAAATAAAACACAATGCCATCGTAATCTAACACCACGTCCTACAATTGTTCACTCGACAGTAATAGTGGTGTAACATTCCTTTCAACTCTGCCAACAAAAATTCATTTATATTCTTATTGTACTTGTGATCTATTGACAAGAACTATATATGGAAATTTAAAAAAAAATAAGAAACGTCTTTTGTTAATGTGAAGGCCTTGTTATTTTCTAGACAATATGGGCATGATAGTTTTGAATGCGTGCTCCAACCAGAAACCATTTCATATGTAGGATAATCATTGATTGTCCACATCAAAGTTGTTTTTATCTAGAAATTTTGTTTTCTCAATACATCATATGTTAAAGTCCCGGATGACCACAACTGCTTCAACTTATCAATCAACGAACAAAGATAAGCATCTATATTCCATCTAGAACTATTAGGATTGAGTATGACTGTAGATAAAAATATGAACTTCGACCTCATACACATCCATGGTGGCAAGTTGTAAATCGTGAGTGTCACCGGCCACCAAAATAAGAAGCAGCAAATGGCTTGAATGAATTGAATCTGTTTGTACATAACTTAAGATGCATGCTCCTCGATTCCACTAAGGATGTATTATATTAAAATATTTTTCCCTTCAAGTAAAATGTTTTTCGACCATTCAATAATTTTGTGGTAACTGACCTCACTTAACTCATGATCTGACTTAATGGTGAACACATGTGCAGTGATTGATAATTTACTGTGATTTGTGCACTAATCCCATAATGATTCATCGAAATCTTTCAAAATATTAAAAAAAAAAACATGGTCATGTCTGTATTAAATTCTTCATCTACTATTAGACATTGATCGACATAACCTTGATTCATTCTCATCACATCCATAACCATATTTCTATTGTCATCTACAACTTCATGCATATTGCTAGAACTAGAAGTTGACTCAACCATCATTTATGCTATGGTCTCATGAGGGACATGTGGTTCTCCGTGTGAAAACCAACACAGATATCTCTTTATGAATCTTTTTTTTACAGAAAATGCATCGTTACAACATCTAGATCGAGAAACTTTTTAATTTTACACCTCTTACATGGACATCTAATACTGCCTCCACTAATATTTCTCGGATTAGATAGTGCGTCATTAATAAAACTCTAAATCTCATTATAATAATTCATCTTATGCAACCTTTCGGGTGAATCTCAATACATTCATAAACGATCATCCATTACTTATGTCAAACATATATAGAATATTAATGATAACATGTATTAATTAATTACGTAAACTAAAAAAATAACAGAATATTAGTTTAACTCAAACTTATTCAAACTATTTTAATAGTGCAACTAATTCATTATCAATTATCTACATAAATTCAAATTTCTATACATTTACCGAAAATTTCAACTCAACAATAAAATTAACAAAATATAAAATGGACCCGTTAAATAAGTCATTATTTATTTAATCACAAGACACCTAAGTCACAAATTCAAATTGAATTTCATCAATTTACAAACAAATACATTTCACAAAACATCAAACAATCCTTAACATGTACAAATCATATATTCATACAATAAATTTTTATGGGAAAAAAACTATAAAACAAGTAAACACCTAAATTAACAAAATAGATATACTATAAAAATATGCAAGAAAAAAAATAACATTTTAAAATTGAGTTCGAATAAAAAAAAAGATAGTTATGCTTACTTGAAGTGGATAATTCTCAATAAATTTGAAATGAGAACAAGGATGCTGACAAACTTAGTGTTGGGGGTGGCTGGATTTGTGGTGGGGGGATGATTTGTTATAAAATTGAAGGGGGTGTGCTGTTTGTTTCAAAGAAAATATAGGAAGAATAATAAATGAGGGAGGGAAAGAGAAGAGTCGTTTATCACATCATAAATTAAATATTAAAGATAGATTTACCAATGAATTTAATCGCTACCATGCCACTATCACCGACGGATAGTTCATCGGTGATTACCATTGAAAATTCAGACGAACGTATTCCGTCTGTAAAATCGTTGGTGTTCCGTCGGTGGTTGGTTTTTTTATTTCCGATCGAATTAGCGACTAAATGGAGAATTACCGACGATTAGTATACCGACTTAGATCATCGGTAATAATTTGACCGACTGATGTCATGCCTTACACCGATGGAATTAATTCATCGGTAAAACTGTTTAATGGTTTAGTGAATTGACAGATTTAAATCTAACACGTAGTCATACTTCTTGGGGTTTTTTTAAATGACACAAAAGATCCATCTCACATTGTATTTTTTGTTTTATTTGAGACTTAATATGATCGGTTAATATTCAATTTCGCTACAAACAAGGCTATTTTAGCATGTCATAATTAACCGAATCTCTTTTTTTTTTTTTCGAAATGCAACAATTTTACTATTGCAAATTAATTGATTGATTTGTCTTTGTGTGAAATGCAAGAATTTTGTTATTGTGAATTTATTGATAAATAAGAATAGGTTCAAATTAGCTCCAGTCGACACCTAGCCTACTGGGGAGCTAGCTATTAATGTATCTAAAGTTTTGTTCTCATCGAATCCATTATTATATATTTTACAGAAAAAAAGACCACATATATATACAGAGATATAGAGAGATACACACCTAGAAAAACTATATATAAACAATTTAGCACATGCTTTTGTACAGTATTAACCATTACTTCTATAATAATAATAATTTATCTTTGTCTTTATAAATCGTATATAAATATTGTTACAATTTTTTAGCATTTGGTAAGATTAATTGACCGGGTAAAGAAAGAAAATGACATCATTTAAAGAAAGAAAAAGGTAAATAAAATGTAATAAATCTATTTTTTTATTATTAATATGGGTGTCTAGGCTAACTTATGCGTACCTCGACTAATCTCACGAACACTAAAGTTATTAACCATGCACCTCTCTAGTAGCCATGAGGTTTGTGGGATTCAAACTGGTGATCTCTAGGGAGCAAACCTAGAGCTTGATCAATTGAACTACACCCGTCAGAGTTGTAATGAATCTAATTTTAATTACACTAGTAATGACTTCATTTATAGTACAGATGATATTTAGATATAAATAAATACACATCACTAAGTTAATTATTCTTTTCTATCATGTTCTTTATGTTTCCTCTTATTTCATTTATAAGATAATTATTTTTTAAAAAACAATCTTTTAAGTTTTCAGGTGTCATTTTCTAAATAATTATCTTTTGATTAATACACTTAATTATTATATATGCACACAGTATGTGTTTTCCTAATGAATTTTCTCACACTACAAGATTTTACAGTTTTACTGACGGAACAATTCCGTCGATATGTGATTAGAAGTTCGTCGGTGATTTTTTACCGACGTTATCACCGACGGATTACGTCCGTCGGCTTTCCTCTCGTCGGTGATTCCCCCTTCCGTCGCTTTATTGGTCGGAAAAAAAAAACCATTTGCCGATGGTTTTACAAACGGAATTTGCGCGCCAAAAAAAAGATTCCCACTTGAAATATAACGACAGAGTTGTATTCTGTCGGTTAATCTGTCGGTGAGTGTATGAAATACTGACCGAATATATCCGTCTATATATTCGTCGGTACGTGTGGCAGCTACTGCTAAATGCCGACGAATTAATTCCGTCGGTAATTCTGTCGGTAAGTGTTTAAAATACCGACCGAATATATCCGTCTGTATATTCGTTGGTACGTGTGGCAGCTACTGCTAAATGTCGACGGATTAATTCCGTTGGTAAGTCTGTCGGTGAGTGTTTAAGATACCGACCGAATTAATCCGTCGGTAAAATCCTTGGTAATAGTTTTTTTTCTAAATTTGTTTTTAAAAAATTATTTAGGATATATAATATAAATCTATATAAATTAATTGTAATACAACCAATTATGAAAATAAAATTTATATTAAACATAAGAAAAAAAAAAAAACAAAGTTAAATAATATTCATTACAAACTGAATATGTTTCAAGAAAAATATTAAATGAAGTTTTAAAGGTAAATAATGTTTATTACAAATTAATATAAAGGTGGAGCTAGAGGAGGAGGAGGAGATCCTGGAGGAGGCTGGTGGTTATACGGCCAAAAAAGATTAGGTGCACATGTTCCACTATTTGCCATGTTCATAATCATTTCGCAAAACTGTTCATAAGCCGCTTTTTGTTGTTCATAAGCCGCTTCATACTCCGCGTTTTGTTGTGCTTGAGATGCTTTGATTTGCTCATACTCCGCTCTTGGTTCCGCTCTTTGTTGTGCAAGAGACGCTTTGAGTTGTGCGTACTCCGCTGATAGGTTATCCTATTTCTCAGTGAGCTGAGCTGTGTGTTGCTGCAAGGCCACGAACTCCTTAGATTGGGAGCTCGATATTGATTGGGAGCTCCCAACGGTTGAAACACTACGGGTCGACCGCAAGTTGTCGGCCGTAGTGTTGGAGAGCCCGTAAACTTGATTTTTATCGGGTCCACCTGACGAGCCAACCTCCATCCACAAATCCGGATCGAATTCCGGATGGGTCAAAATATCATCCCCATATCTCTCCCTCAACCGATTATTATAGGTCTCCTGAAAATAAAATAAAAAAGTAATCATCATATTCAATACAATAAACATAATAACTTACATAATAACTTACAAAATAAAATGGTTGAATAAACATACCACGAAATGTTGAGCATGGTTATCAACGAACTGTTGCGTCCCCTTCTAGCGGTCTTGACTCCGCACGTGCATCTCCACAAACAGCTCCATCAGGCTCGGCTCACGTCCAAGAGACGCAGCCTATAATGAAAAAAAATATATTAACAACAACTAAATTTAATGATATATTTCATTTAAATTAATCTTATCATCAGTTTCGCATGTGCAGCAAACGGAACGGAGCCGCCAGTGTGCGTTGTCGCCCCGCCATGAATTGGCAGATTCCGGTTGCCAGCACCGGACTGTGAGCGTCGTGTGAACCGCTCAGACGTCACGTGCTCAAGATAGTGCGGCCATATATCTTCCGGGATGTATATCGGTTTGAAATCCCTCCAAACCGCAACATC
>Ga0325411_1009010_pt1 | contig 10719 bp, 9 predicted proteins | sample PopdelMetagenome_13_FD_206181 | JGI IMG/M metagenome (GOLD analysis project Ga0325411, IMG submission 206181) | Populus deltoides microbial communities from Bellville, Georgia, United States - Xylem-PdIQD-R4 | ecosystem: Host-associated > Plants > Phyllosphere > Stem > Wood/Secondary xylem...
AATACTAGGTGGCGACTCCTTAAACAAGACATTTTTTTTTCCTAAAAGAACCGGATGCCAGAAATCTGTTCCTTTTCCATAATTCAAAGAGAATTATTTGTGGGCCGCCGCGATGTCGGGTGCGACAAGGGGAGCAGGGGCAAGAGAAATGTAACTTGGCTTTGTGACCTTGTGTGATTTACTTTATTGTTTTTAATGGAGCTTTATATTATTGAAATGAATTTGGTTGAAATTCTTGAATGCTTTCATCTATTGTTATTTTGTTCTCAAAATATTTATAGACTTTTTATCATGTTAGCTTACCTTGTTAAGAATAAAATAATAATGAAAAATAATAGTTTTCTCCTGTAACTATCCTGAAAAGTTTGAGTCATTGGTTGTTATATCTTGTTTTGCAATTAGTGAAAATGTTGATGCTTGCCATTAGTTGCGGTGTCTTGTTATCCTATTACTAGAGAGGTTGATGCTTGGTAGGTACCATTTGAGAAGACATGTAGGATGGAATTTCCATTAGCTAGGAAATGTGGTGCCGTACTAAAAACTTATGTTTAAGCGTCAGTCAGTATGACACCATATCAAATTTATTGGAGGTCACAATTTTACCTTGAGGTGCATGCCTTGTTGGGCTTCCCTTGGGTTGAGTGGGTTTCACCTAAAAAATGGTTTTTAAAAGGCCTAGGGTGTTGTGGACAAGGTCTCTTTCCCCATGGCAAGCCCATTTAGGAGACTAGAGACCAATCTAATTGGGATGCCCCCGCAGACTAGAGGTGACCAACTCGGTAGGATTGACCCAATCAAGCTGGTAGTGACTAGCTTGTTTGGTTAGCCCAAACAATGGTTTGTAGTTTTTTTATTTAATTTTATGTTATTATTTGCTCCTTTAATATTTTAAACATTCATGTTTGAAAAACTTTACTCATAAAAGTTTGATGGAAAGAAAAGTTACGCATGTCAAGTTACCTTCTTGTGGATTTTGTTAACATGCCATGATGAATATGCAAATTTTATTGGAGACATGGAGATTTCGTTTGGATGCATGGAGATTCTCATGCAGACACGGAAAATTTTATTAGAGATATACAAACTTTAGTTCAAGATATGGAGATTATCAGGAAGATTTTTGTTGGAGACATGAAAAAAAACATATGGAGACTACTTGGAGAGATAATATTGTTTTATTTAAATTTCAAAATATTTTCTCATGCAAATGAAGATAAAATCATTGGAATCTATTTAATATTAGGTAATACATTGAGGGATGTATCAACCTCCTTTTGTTTTGGTTGCATTTTTTTCCTTACAAATTGTTAGAGGTGACCCCTGATTATTAGTCTTTCTATCTCTATTTTAAAGCATGAGATTTCTTAGTATAATGACCATTATTATGGTCAAAGAAATAAAATTCATTGGGTTCCTTGTGTTCACGCAATCCACTCTTCATAAGAGGTGGATATCATTGGAACTCTTTTTTCTTAATGGCTATCAATACCTCAAGATGCGTGGTTGTCAGAGGTGTGGTCAAAAGCTTATAAAAAGTTAGACGATTACAAATGGATCCTTTGGTGTTCCTCTTGAATGCCCTAAGGCTATTAGGATATCAATGATGTTTAAGAGATTTTGTTTTTTGTTGTTAGAAATGAGAGTGTTCTAGTTTGGTCACACTTATTTTTTCTACTTGAATATGGTTTTTCATTTCATGTTTCACTTTGAGGAGAGTTCGGTCAAGGAAATTATAGAGTCATTCCTATAAAGAATAGTTGTAGACCTCATTGATTAGGTCTTTAATGATAATGGGTTCTAGTAAAGTCTTGACGTTAAGCATTTCCTTATTAAATCTTTGGAGATATGCTCTTTTACTCTTATTTTCTTGTTATGTGTTGGTGAAAAGCTTAATGATGCTCTTTTTATCTAGTATACTTATGTTGAAGCAGGAGATGCTTTTGGTGAAGAGATCATGAAAGTTTAGGATAAAGTCAAGTTCCAAGTCATGGTACCACACTCAAGTAAATCCGTTAAAAATGCTTTTATGAGAAATTTACACATAACATCGTTATCTTATGTCACAAGATCTAGGATACTTTGCATGTTTTGTATATTTTTCCTAGGGTCTGTAAGTCCATTATAATGTCCAGGTTGGTTTTGATGGACACGTAATTTTTGAAGAGAAAAGTGTATCAATTATTGGTAAAGTGAAAAATATCTCACCTAATAAAGGCAATGTTCATTCTTAGAAGCTTGTATAGTTATTAATCTTGTCTCGCATCAGAGATTTTTTTATAAGGAGTGTATGAGTGAGATTCAAAAAAAATTGATAACAATAACCACTTATATGGCATTTGTAGACTCGCTAATAAGTGTTTTTCTTAGTGAGAGAGACTCATTCAAAAAGTTAGAGTACGAGTATTCTCACAATTACTAGCTTGCATGTCATTCTACCCTATTCCTTCAAGGAACTGGAGTTTCCTTTGTGCATTCAGTGGTGCATGCAATAGAGCTAAGTGTTGTATTTCTTATTAAAAAAATGGAAGAGTGTGAAGCTATTGTTGTTTAGCTAAAACAACATCATTGTGTACCTTCATTTTATGGGAGAGTTTATCGAGATCTAGAAGAGCTAAAGCATAAATCGTGGGGAGGTCAATTACTCTCCCATATCCTGGAATTTCTAAGTTGTCAGCCTTGGAAAGAAACTAGTGGGTGATGAAGTGTGAAACAAGAATGAACTAGCCTTTATTCAGTTTTTCATAGATAGCGCTACAAATAAAATCGTGAAAACTATTAATTGAATTAGGATTTTTATAGCTATTTCTTAGGTCGTTGGTGTGACTTAGCTTGACAATTGTTTGGTAGATTGACAAGATGACTTTTACACTCACCTGCAAAACAAGTCCCCTATTAAAATAGTTGACCCTCTCATGTTTAAGTCAACAAATATGGGAGGGGAAATAATTTATAGAAAGTAAAGGGGGCGTGAAGAACATAGGAGAGTGGGGGGGGCGTGAAGAACATACGAGACTGGTGTGTAGAACAATAAAGAAACATCATAAGTTAAGAGGGGAGTAGGAGTCAAAGAAATATAATATGGCTTTGTGGCCTTGTGTGGTTTGCTTTTTCTATTCTTAATGGAGTTCTGTATTGATAAAATGAACTTATGTGAGGTTTTTAATTGCTTTAGTCTGTTTTAACCTAGTGACCCGAGGTATTTATAGACCTTGGGTCATGTTATTAGCTTACCTTGTAAAGAGTAAAAAATGATGAAGAATAACTGCTTTCTCTTATAGATAACCCGAAAAGTTGAGTAATTGGTTATTATACATTATTTTTTCAGTGGTGAAAAGGATGGTGCTCACCATTGGTTGTTGTGCCTTGTTGAGCCATTGGTGAAGAGATTGGTGCTTGGTACATGTCATTTGAGCTGACATGCTGGCAGGAAATATCTATTAGCTAGAAAAAGTGACATCGTATTGACAATTTATGTATAAATGTTAGTGAGTAAAATGTACACCAAATTTATTAAAGGTCACAATTTAGTCTTGAGGTACGTGTCTCACTAGGCTTTCTTTTAGGTTGAGTGGGTTAAGCTTAAAAATGTGGTTGTTATAAGGCCTATGATGTCATGGATGGAGTCCCTAGCCCATGACAAGTCTGTTTGGAGGACTAGAGACTAGTTTGGTTGGGATGCCTAACCAAAACGTTCTGTATTTTTTTTATATATAAATAAAATTGTATCATCAAGATTCTATAACAAATAAAAAATAATATTTTTTAAAATCTTAAATTCCATGGCAGTGGGAATCATACAATCTCAATACCAAATTGCTTTTAGGGAGCTACTAGATCATTATCATTTTTTTATGCGTGCTATAGATAAAATCAGTTTTTTAATGTAAAATAAATATGTCTAAGCATTGTTAACATTTTTTTAGCAAAAAATAAAAATAAAAATAAAATAAAACCATGTAGGGGTTGATCCTTTATGACTTGGTCAATTTGGTAGGTACAAAAACAACCACTAAAAATATAGTTTGACAAAAACAAATTCAAGATGACATATTTGTTTTGATTCCTAATTAACTCAGGTTAAAAATCAACTCAGGTTAATTTGTCAAGTTTACAATCATGGTCATAAGACCATGATGATTTCATATAAAATAAATTAAAACAAATTATGAAGCTTGATTCCTAATTAATCCAATGTTAAAGGATAAAATTGAAAAAAAATTAATTAAAAAAAGAACTAAAAAACAACTCGAGTCAACCTGGATTATCTGCAAAGTTGCGACCCCATTCATGAGACCGAGATAATCCTATAAAAAGTAAATCAAAACAAATTATGATATTCAATTCTCAATCATCCCAATATTGAAGAATAAAATTTTAAAAAAAGGACACAAAAAAACCCGATTCAACTTAGATTAACATGTTAAACACATGACTTGTGTCATGAGAACATGATAACTTCATAGAAAGAAAATAAAAAAACCATCTCGAATCAACTCAGGTTAATCTACCAAACCCACTACTCGGGTCATGAGGCTAAGATAATCATATAGAAAGCAAATCAAAACAAATTATTAAGCACAATTCTCAATCAATCCAATGTCAAATGATAAAATTGAAAAAAAATTAAAAAAAGATAAAAAATAATTACCTGAGTCAACTTGGATTAACCATCAAATCTATGACTCATGTCATGAGATAGAGATAACCTTATAAAAAAAACCAAAACAAATCATGAAGTATAATTCATAATTAATAAAATATTGAAGTATAATTCAAATTTGAAAAAGAAGTCAATTAAAAAAGAAAAAAAAAAGGTTAACTTGAGACTCGGATCATGAAGTTAAGATAATCCCATAAAAAAGAAATCTAAACAAATCATGAAAACCCAATCCTAAAAAATTAAATGTTGAAGGATAAAATTGAAATTGAAAAATAAAACATAGATTTTAAAAAAAAAAAACACCATTGAAATAAATTGTATTTTGTGAGGTGATGCACAATAAAAACACCATCATTTTTAGTGTTTTGTTAATAAAATATCATTTAAGGGCTCCCCTTATCTTAAAGGTATGCACAACGAGGGGCATTAATGCCAAAACAATGACTGTCACATGAAAATATTAATTATATTATGACTTAGAAATATTTTGTATTGCCATAACTACTGTTTTTTGCTCTACTACAAAGAAAAAACTTTTTATTAGCTAAATAATTTTTATATTTTATATTCGATCTCGTATATAATTGCGTTTGAAATCTTAATTTTATAGAAATTAAAATATTTAACTTTTTATTCATGCAAACTTATTTTTCATTTATTTTACGTACAAAAATATATTTCATAATAGTTCATAATATATTTCATTTATTTGTTTTTTAAACCGTGACTAAAAATGCACACTTAGTTTGCGATTTTCGGAGGATGTGTCAATGGCTATGTTACTGGGAAATAGTTCAAGTTACTCCTTCAGCTCGGTTGAAAGCGATGGGACAGGGCAGGGTCACGCAGGATATATGCCTTGAGCACAATGCTATGATCACTTAGCCAGCATTGATTGACATTAAGAAGAAAATATAGAGGCTACAAGCGTTTGTTAAGACGTCGAACTAGTAGAGGCTCGAATAATCGGGAAACGGTTTATTTTATTTCAGTGGCAGAGATTCCTCGTGATGTATATGCGTGTTATGTATACATATATAAATATGAGTTATGAGTAACTTACAAATTATAATACATAAACTAATTTTCAAACAATTAAGTATTCTATATTTACAAATACACATACTCGTAGGTGATGTGATTCAATTGCCTATGTCAATAGAAATGGTTAGAGAATTTGAAAATTGAGAAGGCCAAAGTATATATATAGTTTTGTTGTTGGAGGTACATTTTATTTTTTTTTTTAAGTTCAAAGATAATTTTGTAAAAGTTCCAAACTTTGAGAGTGCGAGGGCCATCCTAACCACCCTCTAGATTCATCTATGCATATCAAGGGATGGAACAATATTTTTATCTTTATTTTTACTAAAACATAATATCATGATTGAAGAGCATGAATAAATTTCTTGAACATTCAAATGTGTTCGGCTGACACTCACCAGCCCCAAACACACCCCAACATAGACGCATTGAGCTTGGCCAAAGCACCAGACCCATGTTCGCAATTGGGTCTGGAGTGTTGCGAGGCCTAGTCGCACTGGGCAGGTGTGTGTCAAGCCTAAGCACGCTGACATGCCCGAATCAAGGCCTGACGCGCTTCCAGGCCCCAATATGTGAGCCTAATATGTTACCGGACCCCAAAACCCAATTTTCAAGTGGGGACTTGACATCCAAGGTATTTTCTCACCTTTACACTCTTGGTTTGGGCATAACATCTATAGATTTGAACACAATGCATAAAACCAACTCCTATCTAGGCTACAAGGAATTATTGTCTCTTTAATTATATTAATGGCGATAGGCTTACTCTCCATTTACACCCCTGGGTATGAGAAAGTCTTCATTGACCAACCACCCCATCTCTTATAATGATAAATCAACTAGATGATTTTAATGAAAGACATGTACGTGGTTGCAGTTACTTGGATAGGTTGAGTGTAACACAATCATGACTCATTAAAATGAAAATTAATATCCAATCATTCCATCCCATCAAAAATTATACTTAAAGATATCCCTTAATCTGTCTAGATAAAAAATTTTAAATTTCTTTATTTTTTATAATATATATATTTTTAGAGTATTTTTTTTAAAATATCAATGTATATTTTTTTCATTATAAAAATACTTATTTAAGCATTTTAGAGTCTTCTAACCTCCCTTAGAGGACCTTATAAATATACTTAGTTTTACACTTCAAGCTGCACAGAGAGGACTAATTAAGTAACTAATTATTTAATATATAATTTTTTTTTAAACTACTTGGATTTGATTTTAGGAGTGTCATTTTTTGTTTGACAAACATACAATGAAACGAACATATATAACATGTAGATTACAAGCGATTTCAAACATAAAGATGCAATATTACCTTACCTGCACGATGTTTCTGGAGCCTATCTATATGCTTATTTCTTGTCAAATATTTCTAGATATATTATTCACGTCGTTCGGCAAGTGTAACGGTGCTTCCATTGCGTTTTCCCCCCTCTTCCTTCCAAATTGCTCCTGCTACTTTGGAACCAAGCAATGGGTAACTATTGGTCACAGCTTAGCATCATAAAATGGGATCATGACTCATGAGCATGATAACCTTTGGATTGATTCAGTTCCACGCTATGATACAAAATTATTGTCGGAGAAAGGTGGTGAACACGAGCATGGCGTCGATGTTGAAATCTTTGAGTACGTCACAATAGAGCCAGTAAAGATCCATGCAGCTGCAGTATTCGAGATTTGAGCATTTAAGGCAAGAAGTGTGGATAAGCCAAGGAATTTTTGGTACTCATCCACAATGCATGAACTACAAGGAAAAACAACTAGTAGGTTACCGACAATCAAAAATATATTTACACAATAATGTTACCAACATTATAACAACTAGAAATTTGCTACATAGTAATGGATTTACCGATGGAATATGTTTGTCGGTAATTTGAGGTCGAAATTACCGACAGGCACCTTTCCGTCTGTAATTCAGTCGGTAACTACCGACGGAAAAGTTTCTGAATTAAAAAAAAGACGGGTTACTTAAGTGGACGTTTTGGCGGGTTATTTTTTCCGATGGAATCACTGACGGATTAAAAACGACAGCCCGTACAGTGACATGACCGATTCGCCGTTTAAATTACCGACGGACTCACCGAGGGATTTGAAATGGCAGATCCGTACGGTGACGTGTCGATGTTTCCGTTAGAATCACCGACGTAATCACTGATGGAGTTTCCATCGGTGAAACCATCAGAAAAAGTTAATATATAACAGCTCTGCCGACCCTCTCCTCCCCTATTTCTCCTTCTTCTTCTTCCTAATCCCAACTCTCCCTATCTACAAACAACTAGCCCCCCCTCCCCCCCCAAAAAAAAAAAACAAATCTCCCTCATATCAGCACAACAAGTTATATTTCTTGAAGTTTTGTGGTCACAGCATCCGTGTTCTGATTTACCGACGAATTTTATCAATTTTTGTAAGTAATTCTATCTTTTTAAATTTTAATATTTAATTAAATGTTAATTTTATTATTTTTTTAGTATATATATTTTGTTAGTAGATGTACGTGTTTTATTGTTATTTCTCAAACAAACTTGTAGTATATGGATGTATAATTCTATACTTGTTATGGTTTGTTTTAGATTTTGTAAGATTGTATTTGTTTGTAAATTGTTAAAACTTTATGGATTGTATTTGTTTGTAAATTGTTAAAACTTTATGGAACTACCGAAGTACATGTTCTATTTTGAAATAATTAATAGCTTGCTTAATGGGTCCGTTTAAAGTTTTATCAATGGTATTGCGGAGTGGTAATTTTCATAAATTTATATATTTTAATTTGTATGGACGTTGATAAATGATAATGAATATTTAATATTTATGAGAAGTTGTGATTGGTTTGTTGGATAATCTTGAGGTAAAGTAATATTTTTGCAAGTTTATTTACCTAACTTAGTTAATTAATACATTATGTCATCATAATTTTATAGAGGTTCGATATAAATCATGGATGATCGTTCATGGATGTATCGAGATTCACCCCAAGGATTGCGGAGGATGGATTATTGTAACGGGGTTCAGGGTTTTATTAATTTCGCAACATCTATTCCTAGAAATTTTACTGGAGGCGGTATTAGGTGTCCATGCAGGAAGTGTGAAAATAAAAAGTATCTGCATCAAGATGTTGTAATGATGCATCTTCTACACAAAGGGTTTATGGAGAATTACCAGTGTTGGTATGCACATGGAGAAGTATTTGTTAGCGAGAGTGAGAGGAGAATGGAAGAAACGGTGGTTGGGTCTACTTCTAGTGCTAGCAACGTGCATGAAGCGGCAAATGACAACACTAATCCTTACAGAAATATGGTTATGGATGCAATGAGAATGAATCAAGGTAATGTCAGTCAATGTCCAATCGTAGAAGAAGAACCTAATGTAGATGCAGCTAGGTTTTTTGATTTGTTGAAAGATTCTGACAAACCATTATAGGATGGTTGCACGAACCATAGTAAATTATCGGCCGTAGCACAGGTGTTCACCATCAAGTCAGATCACGGGTTGAGTGAGGCCGGGTATGACAAGATTATTGAATGAGCAAGAAGCATTTTACCTGAAGGGAACAGGCTGAAAAAGAACTTCTATGCTGCGAAGTCCATGATGAAACCCCTCGGTTTAGGATACCAGAAAATTGACATATGCCCTAACTTCTGCATGTTATACTACCTTGAAAATGCTGAGATGACCGAGTGCATTACATGCGGGCATTCCCGTTACAAACCTAAAATTGGCAAGGGAAAGACTTTAGTGGCATATGAAAAACTCAGATACTTCCCAATCACATCTAGACTGCAGAGGTTATTCATGTTACCAAGGATTGTTGAGCACATGGCATGGCACCAAGCACATGATGCGGTTGATGGAGTGATGGTGCATCCTTCTGACGGCGAAGCGTGGAAACTCTTTAACAGTGTGCATCCTTAATTTTCAGTTAAATCAAGGAATGTGCGTCTTGGGTTGTGTACAGACAGATTCAACCCATTTGGGTCATTTGCTGCTCCTTATTCTTGTTGGCTGGTCATACTCACAGTTTATAACTTGCCACCAGGAATGTGTATGAGGCCGGAGTTCATGTTTTTATCTACTGTCATACCCGGTCCAAGCAGCCCAAGGTGGAATATAGATGTTTGTCTTCGACCGTTGATTGATGAGTTGATGCAGTTGTGGTCCTTCGGAGCTCTGACTTATGATATATCGAGGAAACAAAATTTCCTTATGAGGGCGGCTTTGATGTGGACTATCAATGATTTCCAGCTTATGGAATGCTTTCTCGTTAGAGCACGCATGGGAAACTCGCATGTCCATACTGCATGGAAAACAACAAGGCATTCACGCTAGCAAACGGAGGTAAAGCTTCTTTTTTTTACTGTCACCGTCGCTTCTTGCCACTTAATCACAAGTATAGAAAGAACAGAAAAGATTTCTTTGTTGGCAGAGTTAAAAAAGATGTTGTATCCCCGCGTCTTTCTAGTGAAGAATTGCATGATGTTGTCTCAGAGTACGGTGACTTTGTGTTTTGCCTTCAATTAGGTAAGCAAAAGTTTCCTGGTTTTGGTTTGACCCATAATTGGGTAAAGCGAAGTATCTTCTGGGAGCTTCCTTATTGGAAGATCAATCTGCTTCGCCATAACCTTGACGTCATGCATATTGAAAAGAACATGTTTGAGAACATTTTCAACACCGTCATGGATGTGAAGGGGAAGACAAAGGACAACATCAAGGCTAGATTGGATATAGCTTTATACTGTAACTGTAAAAATATAGAGTTGGTTTATGATGAGTCACGGGTCGCAAAACCAAAAGCAAGCTTCGTGTTATAGAAAAACGTACAACTGTTAGTCTACAAATGGCTTAAGAGTCTGCGTTTTCCGGATGAACATGCATCGAACATATCAAGGCTGGTTAATATAGAGGACTGCAGATTGTATGGAATGAAGAGTCATGACTGCCACGTGTTTATGCAAACACTCATCCTATTAGCTTTTCGTGATTTGTTGCCAAAGGGAATATGG
>Ga0325411_1009012_pt1 | contig 10719 bp, 4 predicted proteins | sample PopdelMetagenome_13_FD_206181 | JGI IMG/M metagenome (GOLD analysis project Ga0325411, IMG submission 206181) | Populus deltoides microbial communities from Bellville, Georgia, United States - Xylem-PdIQD-R4 | ecosystem: Host-associated > Plants > Phyllosphere > Stem > Wood/Secondary xylem...
AAACTCTGCCACAAGGAATTTTCCAGGGTATCACCCTCCTCTTTCACAACAAGGTTTCCTGAATCCAGAAGTTGAGCAGCTGGATTAGAAGCAGATCTCGATGAGTTGGAAGACCAAATTATGGTCCTATTCTGATTGAGGATGACAAGAATTCCCAAGTCAGTTAGCCTTAAAACACCTGATGAATCATTAAGGGGGGTCTCTCTATTGGCAACCCAAACTATAGTCTTGACAGCTATCTTGCCATACCATATCCCTATGTATCGGTTTTTGGATTTTCCAGGGCTGAAAAATCCCAACACGTAGGTTCCTTCAGCTGAAACTATGGTATCACCATCTCTAAGGGATTGAGTTGTGTTTATGGTGTCAATAGCAGTTGCTGTTTCTACAATAAGCAATAAAGAGGAGCAAAAAAGAAGCACAAGAATGCAATGTTCCGCTGGTACTCCCATTGTTTTTTTTTTTCCCTGTAGCTCACTTTTTGATACTGATGGCTGCCATAGATGATGAAAATGTTCTTGCGAAAAACGGCATATTTGAGGGCACAAGTGGTCTGCTTTGAGATGAGGGGAAGTTAGGTGGGACGTCCCTTCGTAGAAAAACCGCTGACTATGCAACTGTGTTCTAAATTAAAATCAATATGGCAATTTACTCAACGAAACAAGATATTTTAAGTGATTTGTCCAATCATTCCGTCCTTATACTCTTAGAACTCTTTTATTGAATTCCGCCAATGACTTTTGATTTGATTGAATACCTATGATGTGCCCTTTCTTTGAAGTTTACTATTGTGTCCCTTTTTAATTAAAAAAAAAACATGTAAAAATATATTTTTAAAAAAATTAAAATAAGTAGTTCCAAGCCATTGCGAACCTTCACATGCATTTTCTCGGCTTCGAATCACCCCTTTTTTTTTTATATAAATTGTAAGTATCCCTATATTAAGGGTTTGTTCATTTAGACCCCTATAGAATGATTACTTATAATTACCTTTCGGCCCCATCTCTTTCACATTTGTTTTTTTTTTACCTTTATATATTGGGAGGAGGTAGATGGATATTATATATATCCCTTTACCTCCTCTCCCCACCCCCACCTAAAATAAAATAAAATAAAAAAACAATATGCTCCGGCTCAATCATTACTTCAATGCCTTCAATGCCATCTATATGTCAAAAAAATCCATACTAGATTTGAAATTCACATTATACCGTGTGCCAATTTAAATTTTTTTAATATAAAAAAATAATTAAATGACGATAGTATTTTTTAAAAAATAAGAAAAACTTGGCACTCAAGTTATTAACTTGATTATATCTAATAAAATTGTTTAACTTTATAATATGATTTAAATTGAAGACAACAATAACTAATGAGCATCAAAAACACCTGACAATAATTAACTAAAAAATAAGTCATTTATATCATACATATAAGGAGAAAAAAGAAAAGATTTTTGAAGATCCACTGCCACTCCATTATGGACATCTCACATGACCGGAAGAGTTTGTTGAGATGATTCAAACTTCATGGCAAAAGGATACAAGATGACATTAAAAGAACTTGCATGATTCACTAGAGCAATGCTTTAGAAAAGCATATCGAACAAAACACAATGAAGTGAGTATTCGACTATATTCAATCAATTAATTTTATTTAATTCAAGAATAAAAATTATTTTGAGAAAATATATTTAAAAAAGAACAAAAAATAAAAGGACCTGGATGACCCAATCAAATTAAAAAAACAAGGAATAAAACAAAAGATGTAGAAAGGATATAAAAAAACACAGAGCCTAATCTCCAATAAAATAAATATCAAATGATAAAATTAAAAAAATATTAGCTTAAAATAATGATAAAAAAATTCAAAGCAACCCCTAGCGAGCGTCCTTAAACTAGCTTAGTTTCTCAAATTGCAACTTGTGAAATTTTAAAATGAACTTAACCAAGAAGCTCAAATTCAAATTAACTCAATGTCGAAAGATGGAATTGAGTATAAAAAAATATCAAACTAAAAAATTTGGCAAAGCAAAGAAAAAAAACAAGGATAAAAAAACGAGGATAAAATCTTATAGGAAAAAATGATCGAGGGTGAAATCGCTAAAAAAATAAAATCATAAAAATTATATCAAATGATATTAATAGCAATTAAAAGAATAAGGACTAAATATGACAAATAAAAAAATTAAATGAGGATGAAAGTATAACTAATTTTGATTTTTATAAGTTATTTCAAATAAAACAAATAATTGAAGGTAAAGATGATGAAGGTTTTGCGAGTTATTCGGTTTTTTAATGGTGCAATTTTAAAAAATCATTGTATGGGTTCAATTGTGTTATATTGAGTTAAGGTTTTTATGATGGAAAATAAGGTGTTTGATGGAGATTTTGGTAATTAATAAGTGTTTCTACAATGGTGAGTTGTTGATGATGGTCTAAGAGATTAGTTTGTTTGGTTAAGATTGTTATGCTAATTGTAGCTTGTAATGTTTTAAAGGAAGAAGTTTTGACCAAAAAAAAAGCTTTGTAATGGTTGATTGGTTATATAGGTTCTTGTCGTTGTGGCAGGGAAGTTGTTGAGGTTTTCTATAGTGGTTAGGCATAACTTGAGTATATAGGTGGAGGTATGAAATAGATGGAATTTGGACATATTGGTGGATGCTTTTAAAATGGCTTGTTTATGGGATGTTTTGGCATAGTGGTGAGCATCTAGTTGATATTGGTGAAATAGGATTTCAATTTCGTATAAGTTATGGTGTTGTTATTGACAAATTTAGTTAAAGTTTTGTTTCTCATTTTCTCAACACAATAAACGCAAGAGGTTTTGGCTAAATGTGTTTTCGTTCCACTTCTTGATGTTGTTCATATGTGAAGGACCAACTTTATTATTTATGTTTGGAATTGTCCTTCAAAAAGATGACTAGAAAAGGGGTTGTGACCCATCATCTCTAAGATCAGCTAAGTGTTTAGCTCAAACTCATGTGGTTTGGCGAGCTACCAAACTCATCATCTTTAGGCTCAGCTAAACGCTAAGCCCAAACATATATGGGTATGGCAAGCTATCAGACCCATTACCTTCGGGCTTAACCAAGTGTTAAGCCTAGACATCTGTGGGTCTGGTGAGCTGTCAAACCTATCATTTTTGGGCTCAGTTAAGCGTGGATCCCTGATATTGGTGGGTCTGGCAAGCTGTCAGACCTATTATCTTTGGGCTCAGCCAAACACTGAGCCAAAACGTATATGGGTGCGGCAATCTTCACAACTCACCAGCGTTAAGCGTGCTCTTTTTAAACTCCAAAAGAATTTTAGGGGTATATTTTATCCTATAGATCAGAGATATTTTCATCCTAACAAGACAAATATTTTGCTGATACTTGAGTCATTTCCCCTCAAAAAAAGAGAAAGACCTCAATGGCTATAAATTGAACTGATGTAACTTCCAGTGAACGGGTTGAGATTTTCTCCATTACAAATGGCATATATATTCAAAGATATTTTCATCCTGACAATATAGATATTTTATTGATACTTGATTCCTTTCCCCTCAAAGAAAGAAAGAGATCTCAAAAGCTATAAAATAAACCACGTAACTTTCATTGAAGGGGTTCAATTTTTCTCAATTACAAATGATATATATATATATATATATATATATATATATATATAGTTGTCTTCTAAACTATGACTGTTTTTTCTCTCAAACAATGTTAACTTAATTATCAAAAAGTCCCCAAACTCAAATAAGGGGGACCTTTTGCAGGTGTCAAGCATAATCCACCAGCTACCTTGTCGAAGAAGAACAGATTAAATTGCCAGAACTAGAAGATTAACCAAATATCCTAGATACCAATTTGGCCCACATATCCATAAGATAAAATCAGACCTCGTCAATGACACTATTTGTGGGGAAATGATTATAAAGCCTTCAATTACTCTTTCATAGCCAGGCTATTATCATCCCCAGTTACCATAAGAGTCAGAGCCTCAAGATTTTGGAAAGCTTTCAATGGGTACTGGAGGAATGTTGGTTCAAACCATATAACTTCAAGAGTTATTGCCAGTCGAGGACTCCTTCCAAGTTTCCGAACCTAACAAGGTAGATGATCCCTAAGTATGAGGGTTGACTTCTCGTTTTTTAGTCATATTTTCATAAAAACCTAATGAATTATATTGATCTAGCAGGAGTTCTTTAGGTGACCATCCAAAAAACATCTATTAAAGTAAAAGTCATTCCCTCCCTTCTTTAGCGCCTAAAATATAATCTTGATAAAAGTGTTATTCTAGTTGATTATACCTCGATGGGAGATAAAAATGTATTATGGTCAATGACTAAGAATGAAAGTTTCTAATATTAATTATATTGTTCAAAGTAACAATACTTCCCTCTCTCCAAGTTCTCTCTCGGGATATAAGCCCCTCAACCTTCTAATGATGGGATTAATTCACTCTTCCTAGTGTGATAACATATTAACTTTGGAAGGAATGAGCATCTCCCTAGTGCTACAACTTAATGTACCTTAGAAGGGATTAACATGGTTTTTCTAGTGCGATCGCACCTCTCTTTAAGAATGAGATGAAAACTACATCTACAACAAGGATAAATATGTTCTTCTTGGAATACAAGCCCCCTAACCTTCCAATGATAAGATGGATTCACTCTCTTTAGTGCAATAACATATTTACTTTAGAAGAAATAAATGTCTCTATAATGTTCTAACATAATTTACCATGAAAGGGATTGACATGGTCTCCCTAATATGATCGCACCTCTTCTAATAATGGGATGGACACTAGATTGGCATGGTCTCCCTAGTGCGATCACATGTCTCTTCAAGGATGAGATAGGCACTGCCTCAGCTAAATTGCTATGTTCTTTTTGCAACAATAGTTGTAAGCCCCTCCATAGGTTAAATTTGAAGCTTCTCAATGAAAATTCCTATCTAAAGGCTTCTTGACAACCTATAACGGATAAATCTAAACTAATAAGAGGATGCTTGTAAATGACATTTCTTCTTGGTTCCATGAAACCAAAATCCTCCCAAACCTTGCTAAGGTTAGATGATTTGCCGCCCCTCGCCATAAATGTAAGACCTAAAGTTTTGGCCCAAACTCAAACTTAAGTCAGCCCAAACCCAACCTAAGTTAACCTAGATATATAAGAAAAAGTTACAAGGGAATCACTTTTTTCTTTTCAAATTCTTATGGCCGTCATAACCCTCCTCTCATTAAACCAAATATTTCAATTTTTGATTTTAAGTTTTGGATTCAAGAAGGGTGGAAATAGCAAGTAAGTCATTTTCTCTCATATTACTTTTGATTATGGTTTGTTTATGAAAGGATTAAATAAGAGATTAGGGTTTATAAGGATTTTAAGTTCATGTTTTTAAAATTGATTCATAATTATTAAGGGTTTAATGTTAAGTAATTGATTTTGAGTATATTGTTAGAAATAAAGATTTGTGAGTTGATTTGTTTAAATTGATTTTTATGGGTTAAGAAATTCATTTCAACCTTGCTGAAAAATCTAGAAAAAATGGTCTTGAGGTTGAAGATGATAAAATTTTAATTTGGTCCTTGATTTATGAAAATTACAGTTTAGTCTCTAAACTTTGAAAAAATTATAATTTGAACCCTAAATATATTTTGAGATTCTGGACAGTGTTATTATGAGGTTAAGTATGATGAATCTCAGTTTGATAATTGATTTGGAATAGTTTCAGTTTGGTCCCTCAATTTTGGGAATTTACATTTTAGTCCCTGAACTTTGTGAAAATTACATTTCAATCCCTGGTTTGTTCTAGATAGAATTGAGGATGGTTTATTGGTGAAATTTTAGTATAGTTATGTATTTACAGTTTGATCTAGTTTTGGTAAAATTACGTTTTGGTGCCTGTTTTGAAAAATTATTGTTTTAGTCCCTAAACCTAGGAGAGTAAACCTGGTTTTCTTTTATGCATTGGAATCTTTTATTTTTGTTGTTTTGAGTTGCTTTTAAGTATATTTCGTATATTTATTGTAGGTTCTCCTAACAATCCTCAATAGAATTTTCGGGTTTTTTCATCTGATATTCCTTTTAATCTATATTTTTTCGGGTGAGTGGAATAATTTTTAATATGTATATAATATAAATAAATATGTATGTTGATTATATCATGAGTACGACTAGTTAATCTCTTGAATATTTATATATGTTTATTTTTCAAGTACTCATTTATTCTTGAATTTACACTCGCGTTTTGTTGAACTAAATTCTATTTGATATGATATACATTTTTTTGATGATTATATGAGTATCTATTATGTCTTGATATAGAACTTGTCAATAACTATATGCTAACAGAGAGTAGTTAGCTTATGTGCACATGATATTCTGTATACCTAGCTGGCGAGAGAGGCATCAGCCTGTGGCGACTGATCATCCCATAGTAGTCACATTCGGTGTCATCTGGTCACCTTCAGGTGTCATATAATCTCTGAAATGTATTCTACTACTTTATGATAATATGTTTAGTACGTATATGTATATGTATATCAAGATAAATCGACTTGCAAACTATTAATATAAAAAATATCTAAAATGTATATTAAATATTTTTCCCTTACTAAGTTAGTTGAACTCACCCCTCATTCTTAATATTATTTCAAGTTTTTAGTTTTTAATAGCAGGTGAACTTTGTTGAGTGTTCCTGTTTCTTCAGTTTTGTTTGGTATGCCTTGTTTATTTTGCAAGGCTTTCCTTTTAGTTTTGATTCGATATCTTAAATGCTCCATTGTTACCATGTTTTAATCAAGTTTGGATTTTTGACAATGTAATGAGTATTATGTTTTTTTTTTTAAATTACTGATGAGAAGTTTTGAACTATCATTTAATTTCATTAGTTTTAAATAATATAATATTTCTAAAGATTATAAAATGCTGCGTATTTTTAAATAACTTGTTCTTTTGATATGTCCGTTTTGAGGCTTAGCGTAGGTTGGGTGTCATTTTGACACTGCTCCTGCGTTACCGGTCATGGACCTGGGATTCGGGTCGTAACAATAAATGTTTAACTAAATATAAACATTAGGCCCCAAAATCTTCAATTAAGTATCCATGTTAGACCTAGAAATGTTCAACTAAGTATGGTCATTGGACCTAGAAATGTTTAGCTAAATATAGGCGTTGGACCCAAAAATGTTCAACTAAGTATGGGCATTAGACTCGGAAATGTTTATCTGACTGGGAACAAGTCTATAAAATGAGGGACTAACACTAGATGGTAAGTTGTACTGAAATCCACCTGTATTCCCCTTGAAAGATTAAAGAAGTATAATTTAGACATGACAAGGAATATATTATCTCCCACCATCTCAATCGAAGCCACCAACCCTCTAAAAAAATCTTGGAAATCCTTAAAAAAGTCCCTTAAAGCCTCCAACTTCACACGAGAATGCTAGGCTTCAAGGAGCTTCCGTCTTAGGGGAACCACCTAATCATAAAAGGCTTTGAGTGCTTTTTCCCTAAATCTTAACTCAAGGGTAAGGCCTTGTGCTTGGTCTTTAAGCATGGAATGAGCCATCTTAATGCTATATAGTTTGGCCTCCACATTGGCTTTTCCCCCTTGCAACTGCTCAAAGTTAACTTGATTTGCCTTGTTCACATACATGGCCTCTCTCACATAACCTCTTTCAGTCACCCAACACTTTCGAGAGTGGGAGTACATCTTGAAGGTCTACTAAGGATAAATGTTAAAAATAGTAATCATCAAACTAAATCAGAAATAAAAAGAAACAGGAGAATTCCTTAGATTAAAAGTTATCTCGCCAATTAAAGCCAAATAGTGGTGGAAGTTTTCATCAGACATCTCGAAGATATCTTATGGGATGGTAAAGACTTTCTCCAACACTCTATCCACCTCAAGATTAGCCTCTATGAAGCCTATTTTTCCTCTCACCATATCCTTCATGAGTTGCCTCTCCTTATCTGTTAGAAGTGGAAAATCAAAAGGATTACGACTAAGAGTCAAATTAGAGAAAACATCTTTGAACTCCTTAGTGCCTGGCCCGGTAGAAGTCCTAGTTGTCGCTTTATCAGCTGATAAGGTAAGAAGTTGAGGCAGAGAAAATACCATCATAGAAGCCTCTATCGGTGGGATTAGAGCATGAGCAACCACTGGGGTAGAGACTCTTCTCCACTTAAAATGGGTGGCAACACCATAATCACCATGGAGGGTCGGATTTACTACTTTTCTGGATAAGGAAAGATCATGACCCCTACCTTCTATAAAGGTTATGGACTATCTCTCTAGAGGTAGAGCCCTTAGTAGAAGGGAGATCCTCAACAATGAAAGGGAAGTATCCATCACCTCTTCACCTCTGCCTCCACTAGCTTCATGAGACAAAGACCCTAAGACAAATCCTTTGTCAGAAGGTTGTCCTAAAGCTTCTCTTTCTCCTTCAGCAATTAGTCATGTAGGGACAAACGAGGGTCTGATTTTTGTTTATAAAAAGTGAAAAAATAAGAAGAGGAAAAGCAGGGTAGCAACATACCTTGCAAAATAGCTTGATAATATCATTTGCCCATTCTATTGACTTCATAATCAATTAAAGTCGAATCCAATATGACATGGTCTTTCTCCTCATTCGAGCTTAGATGAGGCTTGTTGTTTACTTCGTGAGGGGAACCTTTTAATAGTGGGAATAACCCCATATTGATTATAGTCCTCCTGTGGGATCGACTGTCACAACGTATCTTATGACCAACCATCTCCCCTTTCACTTCTTGATATGTGTTGGCTTCCTAGTTAATATGTTTTTCATAGTGTCATTATTTTTATTAGTGAAAGTAAGGAACCATCACATGTCCTTGCCACCATTGGTGTTGGTGAGTAATTGATAGCAAATCCTCAATGATTATGCATAATTTTTCAAAGAAAGATGGGATTGTCCACCTGTTGGGATGCAACTAGTCTAAACCAACCTAATTATAGCTAAACACTTCTCTCGTGAACCCTTGAAGAAGGAAAGAGTATCTCATTGAATACATGTGTATAGGGGTGGTGATTTCAAAATAACCCTGTGTGGAGCCTAAGTTCTGCTTGTTAATACACTCAACATGGAGGGTATTTGAGCCATGTACTCGTTAGGTTGACGACGAGTCATGAATTTCATGTCCATAGCACATACACTATTGGGGACTTCATCCCTAAGATTCTAGGGCAACCTTTTTCTTTCTCATCAACATCTTTGTCGGGCACACGAGAAGGACTCTTACGAGACCTTCTCTCTTGAGCCTTTCTGGTAGGGTCAGAAGATGGATTCCTACGAGAAGATCTTTTATACTCCCTATCAAAGGAGAACGCCAATATGACATCTCCTCTCGTCTGAGGGCCCAGTCTGGGGACCTCTGTCCCCTACCATTTCTTTTAGGTTTTGTTTGAAACCTGAACTCCTCGTTAGGGATTATAGTGCTTTTCTTTTTAAAGATAAATTTTATGTTTATATGATCCATTCGTTTTGATTCATATATATATATATATATTGAAAAAAGTCTTGGGAATGTATCTGTAGGACTTTTCTTGGATTAAAGGAAAGGTGACGAGGGATCTTCTCTGCAAGAGCAGTTTTCTATCAAAAATCACTAAGTAAAAATGAAAGAAAGGTAAAAGCAAGAATGACTAGGGTTATAAAGAAAATGAATCTCTTCATACCCACTTTTTGATGAAAAACTTTCATGTCATCACATATCTCAAGAAGACTACTCAACTACTGCATTGAAAGCTAGTCGTCATTTCATTCTCCGACATAAATCCTATCCCTGTATAAAAAAAAAAGCCACCTAGACTTGAGGATCCTAATAATAACATGAGGGATGCATAAAATCTTATGGAGAAGATAAAAAAAAAGGTCTCATCTGATGCTGACAAAGGCTTTTCAAAATCTTTGTGTATAATACCCTAATATGTGGGGGGCTATTGATGGATTAGGATTTATTTTTTTTGGAATTGTCCTTCAAAAGAATGACTAGAGAGGGGGTTGTCTCAGCCAAGCACTGAACCTTGTCGTTTATGAGTTTAATGAGCTGTTAGACTTATCATCTCTAAGCTTAGCCAAACACTGAGCCGAGTTGTTTATGGGTCCAGCAAATTTCTAGACTCATCATCTTTAAACTCAGTTAAGTGCTGAGTCCAAGTATATATAGGTCCGACAATCTGCCCGACCCATCAGCGTTAAGCTTGTGCTCTTTTCTTAACAATAGTATGGTGTAACTTTGGTTAGTTGCGTATTCACTTAATAGCCTTATTCAGTTAAGAATCGCACGCACGCATGCACGCACGCACGCACGCACCGACAGAAAAACTATGATTTCTATTAACACAAGGTTGAAACAAATAATAGTAGTGCAAAAATAAATTCCCGTTCAGGGAAAAAATATTCTGGTTCCATTGGCTGAGCAATGTGCCTTCACCACACAACATTGGAACTACAGTTTCTAAGATACAAAATCAAACCCATCAAGACGAAACAAAAGATATGAACACAAAATGGGATCTACCTTGGCTGTAATAATGTAATCGAGCATTTGTTAGCTGAATATGCTGTGCTCTCGCCTGTTGAACTTGCTTCAGCTGGATCCCTTTCAATAAAAAATCCTGGATGTTTAGGCTGAGGTAATGTATTGTCATTACTCAACATCAAAACCACATATGACATGTCTGGCCTATCTTCTCGATTATCT
>Ga0325411_1009016_pt1 | contig 10716 bp, 8 predicted proteins | sample PopdelMetagenome_13_FD_206181 | JGI IMG/M metagenome (GOLD analysis project Ga0325411, IMG submission 206181) | Populus deltoides microbial communities from Bellville, Georgia, United States - Xylem-PdIQD-R4 | ecosystem: Host-associated > Plants > Phyllosphere > Stem > Wood/Secondary xylem...
TAAGACTAGACATTAATTAAAACTATTAAGACGAGTACATAATATGTTCTTTATTTTTATTAAATCAAGCAGTTGTTCTCTCAAATTAAGGTATGAGAGATACTTGGAACTAATATGTAAGTACTTGTTAAATGACATGTACATTGAACTGACCTGTATGAAAATTTCATATGCAGAGATCACTTGTCTCTATGGAAAGGTTCACATGATGGTTATGTAAGTGATCCTTAGACTTGAGATCACTAAATTATATTATATAAAGAGTGTTATGTTTTGATCATATTACATGTTGTCCTAATTAAGGGTAAGAAATGAACAAATATTAGATATAACATAAACAATATGAAGGTATTTAAGAAATCAAGAGAAAACTCATCATCCTAGGTGAAATGAAGAAAATATTTCATTTGTTCTTAAATAATATTGATTATAAATCCTTACATAAGATGAAATAAGATTTGAAAATCTTTCAAATATAAATCAATCGATGATTATGGTATTGAGAACAAATATAATTTGACATAGTAGACAAACTTCATGCTGTAATGTCTAAATCAAAATATTATTAATGAAAGAATAATAATTACACTAAAAACTGATCACTTAAAGGTTAAGTCATTTCACTTATGACTTTCTTAATATTTGAAGAATCATGAAAAATTGTTATATTTTATACTTGATCTTCAAATATAAATCAATCGATTATTAAATTGATAATAAATTAATTTATTTTATTTTATTTAAAATTGTGATTTATTTTAGACCAACTTATTAGGAAACCTAAAGTTACACACACATAAGAATCAATTGTCAAAAATTAAATGAAATGATTAATCAAGTGTGACTTGATTGTAAATAAATTTTAGAAATTAAAAATTAAAATATAATTAAAACAGGAGATTACAAATCGAGACCTAGAAACAATCAAATAAAAACTTGATTGAATAAATTTCTAAAATTATTCTAAAATAATATATGTGATATTATTTCAGAGGTAAATTGATAATTAATTACCCATTTTCCTTTTTCTTGCATTTTCACTTACTGTAAAAATAATCTAAGCCACAAAACAGAACGCACGAAAAATGCAGCCATTTAAGCTTGAAATCAAACAGAAATTAGTGTCTCAAAATACAATCCACTATTATCATATTTAGCTGAGCCGGAGAGGGAGAGAGAGAGAGGTACAGAAATGGAGCTGTGGAGGTTGAAAAATTGACAGTGGAATTTGTTTGTGAGCAATGGCGTAAGCTTCAGATCTGTGTCTTTTGAAAAGAAAGAGAGGGTTTTAGAGCACAGATATAGCATGAATCAAAAGAGAGGGGGGGACTTACGTGCAGTGAAGTTTGAAGTCTTCACTGGTAAGAATTTGAGCTCCAAGGCATACGAGAAGAGAGGAAGGGAAGAGAATGGACATAAAATTAGTTTTTAGAAAATTATTTTTTAAACTTTTCTATATTTATTTGTCATTAAAAAAATTAGTCAATAGAAAACACTTTCCAGTCAAAGAAAAATTTGGTTTAGTTTCCAGGAAAATATTTTTCCTTTTGGCTATGTTTGTTTTCCGGAAAGTGGTTTTCGGGAAACCACTTTTCAAATTTTCCTGTGTTTGTTTGCCACATTAGGAAAGTTAGTCAATGGAAAATACTTTCCAGTCAAAAGAAAATTTGGCTTGGTTTTCAGGAAAGTGTTTTCCTGGAAAATTTGAGCGGAAAACACTTTCCGGAAGTTATGAAAAATTTAGAAATGTCATTATTTGCTGATTATATCAAATTTGATCCTCAAACTTTTGATTGCTATATATAATTTGTTTTAAATATTTATTTTTCAATTTCATCTCGTAAAATTTAATTTTTATATTAATTTTGGTCCTTATTTTTATAATTGCTATTTGCTTTTTCCTTATCATTTTTTTATTGAAATTTTTTATCTATCAAATTTGGTCCTCATTCTTTTGATTGATACTTATTTTATTTGAAATAATTTATGAAATATTAATTATTATTATTTTAATTTCTTCATCTTTCTTTTTTTTTTAATTTTTTAGATTTAATATCTATTATTTTGATTATATTTATTTTATTTGAGATAATTATGAAATTATATTTTTTTTTAATTTCATTCTCATTCAACTTTTTAATTTGTAAGATTTGTTCCTCATTATTTTAATAAACTTGAGAAAAATAAAACATTAATAAGTTATTTTCCAGCTCATTTTTCATAACATAACTAAATACTGGAAAGTGTTTTTCAATTTATTTTTCATTACATTACCAAACATCAGAAAATATTTTTTCGGAATTTATTTTTTCTATAATTCACTTTTAAAATAAATTATTTTTCAGCAAACAAACGGACTGCAGTGTAAAATATTACTGAAAATATTTTACTTTAACTTGTGTTTTTTTTAGCAGAGACAAACATGTAAAATATTGACGCGAAACAAACGTTTCCTTACTGTCTTACCATTAAACAAAACCTCTCAAATTATTTTGGCACAATTCTGAAATCCCTTAATAAGACTGAAACGAAAAATTCACGAAAAAGAATTGATTGACCATGAAATAACAGCACTACTTTTTAACAGCATCGCCTGTAGATTCGTGGCTTCTCTAGCCTCCAGTGACCGAGTCTACGCTTCTCTCTCTACTACATACACGGTTAAAATGAAAAGACAGCCACTGCCAACCACCAGCGGCTACGACGGAAACAGTAACTGTGACGGCTTACGAATACCACGTGGAATCAGTACATTGAAAGTAACGAAAAACGAGGGAGGGAGGGAGGGAGATGGATCACGAGTGCGAAATGACACAAAAGTCAAGGCTTGGGGCCAAAGATTCTACGTTAGATACGGGACGTTGACAGGACCCTCTTCTCCTATTTTCTCTGCCCAGATCTCACCCTGAAGAACCAACCCTAAGTCCCGACCCTAGCTATTCTAGCTAACTGAGATCTCGACCGTAGCTTCCAGGTTTGTACGGACGGCTTAACATCCCTCGCGTCTTGTCGTCTCCTGTTTAACAAGTAATGCTCTAGCAATTGAAATGCTGCAACGACGAGGTATTTTTCCTTTCTAACATGCTTTGTCAAGATTTTTAATAAAATAGCATTGATCAAAAAATATATTTAAAAAATAATACAGACGTGGTGATTAGGAGGAATAGGGGGTCTAATAAATACGCGCGGCTTCATGTTCTCGTGTCCTAGGGAAAAAAAAAAGAATTTAAAAACAATCAAGACAAAACAAATGCAAATAAATCTTTGTTTGTTGGTCCTACACAGCCACATAAACCTAGAAAAAAAAACAATAACAGGGAATACCATGGAAGTTCTCTGATGCTGCGAAGAATCGGTGCATGCTTTAGAAAAGGTGGTGTTGATTTTCTCATATTCTTCGATTTAGTCTTTCCTTCTCATCCTTCTTTCCTTTTTCTCAGCAGTCTATATCATGCATATCCTTTCTGACTTCATTCTTAATATGGTGCTTTTGGGAGAAAATTCTATTTTGTAAAACAAAATTTACGGTGGTACGTACTACTTCATGGAGTCAGCAAACAGGGCAGATTTGTTCTTCATGTCCCTTTGGCATCACGTATTTCTGTCTGCTAATCACTTTTGAAGTGTTATTATTATGGTAATTTGACCCAAATACCAGAGCTTCTAATTTGTTCCACCCTTTTTACTACTGATAGATCCTTTCTTGAAGCCGGGCTTCCAGTACGTCTTTGTGAAAACCGTGAATTCTAATAGTATTTTTATTAAAATTTTGCTATTTTTTAAATATATTTTTAGTTTATTATTTTATCAAAAAATATAACAAAGTATGTAAAGAAAAACACTCTTAACAACACCACATTTTATAAAATTAGACTAGATAGGTGGTTTTTATTTCACCGCAAGCCGCGTCGGTTTTTTTAACTTAAAAAAGATGTTTAGACATCCTATACAAAAATTATATGACCTGAGTTATATGCATTATTAGATCCAACAAGATGGTTTAATTTAATTATATGATTAAAAAAATAATAAATGTTAGTCTAAAGAGAAAAAACAATAACCATGACCGGCAAAAAAAAAACGAATGCTAGAAGAAGAAAAATTTGGAAGCTAATTCCAAGTTAATTCAATGTTAAAGGAGTAAATTGAAAAAAATAAAAAAAAAAACAATTTTGAGTCAATCTTAGTTGGCATGACAAACTCATGACATTAGTCCTGAGGCCAAGTCAACCTCATAAAAGTAAATTAAAAAATAATATAGAAACTCATTTTTTAATAAAATCAATGTTAAATGATGAAATCAAAAAAGAAAATTGATGCAGAAAATATATATATATATATATATATATATATAATGATTGATATCAATTCGGGTTAACATTCATACCTTTGACCTGGGTCATGAGACCGGAATAACAACATTAAAAGAAATTACGAAACTCAATTCTCGATAATTCAATGTTGAAGAATAAAATTAAAAAAAGAAAATCAATTTCAAAAATAGATCCAAAGCAAAGAAAAAAGCAATTAAAAGAATGGAGATTAAATTTGATTTAAGAATAAACTTATGTAAAAGTCTCGAGCCAATCTGAGTAAGCATGTTAAATTTGTGATCGGGTCGTGAGGCTGGGTTATCATCAAAAGCAAATAAAAAAAACTCAATTTTCAATAAACTCAATATTAAAAAAAATTTAAATATATGTAAACAAATGTTTTTAAAAAAAAGTATCGGTTGCAATATGGGTTAACATTTCTTACCCGTGACTTTGATCATGAGACGAAGATCATGACACCGAAAAATATTACGAAGTTTAATTCTTAATCAATTTAATGTTGAATGATAAAGTTAAAAAACAAAAATCAATTTCAAAAAAAGATCTAACACAAAACAAACAAATAATTAAAAGAATAAAGATCAAATCTGACATAAAAATATTATGAAATAAAATGACAAAGGATGTAATTGAAAAAGAATAAGGATCATATTTGATATAAAAATCAAATAAAATCAAGTGGTAAGGGTTGAAATTGAAGAAAAAAAATCAATAAAAAAAGGATTCAAAACTAATAAAAAGCAATCAAAATAATGAGAATTACAATTAACAGAAAAATAAAATTTTACAATGAGTCTACTAACACATAGTCTACTAAATCATTAGATAGAGAGTTAGAGAGAAACTAGAGAGAAAACACATTGATGGTAGACATTACGACAGCCATATCACTGCTTTCCACTATTGGATTAGGTTGAGTTTTGGATATGTTGTTCTGCCCAATGTCCTCCACTTTCTCACTGGTGGGATATGATATATCATTCTCAGTTTGAGAGATATCTCTAGAGTAAACAATTACAGAAAAACACCCTTCTGGACAATCTTAGTTGCCAGTTGTTTTCTCCTTCATCTATAGTTGGATCAAGTTCATGTTTGGATATGTTGTTATTCCAGTTGTTTTATAAATTCTAAATGGTGGAGAGCAAAAACCAACACTCTGACTAGAAAGTTTTCTCCCAAAACAGTATGTCTGTAAATTTTTAGATCAATCCAATTTGGTTTCTTATATAGGACAATTTAATAGTTGGATTTATCTTAAGGTTGGATATGTTATGCTAAACATGATAATGGATAACTTCACCATTTAGATTAACTAAATAATGAGTTTACAAAAAAAATATTTTAAGCTTGGTTTGAGAAATACTGAATGAGAAATTGATTTATCATAAAAAGCATGTTTTGAACCTAACGACAATTATAATGGGTTTAAAGGAAATTAAAGTGTTTTACTTATAATATAAGTTGAAATGTTTTGTTGAAATATGCCACATGGTTGAATGAGTTAATGCTTATCATTAGGTATAATTATGCATTATAATATGATTAATATGATTATTGGAATGAAATTTAACATTGAAATTGAATATAATCGAATTAATGGGATAAATGCTTTATAATTATGTTGTGTTTTATAGAAAGTATAATGAAAGATGATGAGTTATTGAATTTATATCATTAAGGTGTGTATGAAGCACAACCGAAAGAGAACATACAGTAGCAAGAGATGTGCACTAAGAGTTTAAGGTAAGAGATTGACTCATCCTGCCCTATTTATTTAATTAAACATGCTTTTGTAATTATTGAATTTATAATGATTATTTGGTTATGTTGTGTATTATTATTAATAATTGAAGGTTCAAGCCTTTGAGATAGAAATCAGTATGTGTTGTAATTAAATGCATAGGCAAAAAACACATAATATGTTATGAAAGGTGATTGATCACAATGATGGTAAAATATTTATAATTGACTTTGACTGTAAAGGCAAAAAATTCTACATTGAAAAACTAGTTACCCAGTAATGGGCTATGTTGTGAAACTAGTTACCCGATAATCAAGCTAGTGCCTAGTGATGGGCTATGTTAATGAACTAGTTACCTAGTAATAAGGCTAGTGCCCAGTAATTGTTTGGTAGCATCAATTTGTATGATGATTAGAATATGTAATTTGATTTAAATAAACTTGTGTGGAGTTAACATTGCATAGAAAACCAATTTATTTGACCGTTAATGAAATGTTGGGTGAAACCCAACTGTTAAATAAAAGTGGTTAATTGCATTTATGACATTGAGTGTTAAGAATTTTATGATTAAGTGCATGATATAAATTTTTTTTGTTGAATTCTATTATTGAATGGTGATATAATAGTAAAGGTCCGAGATAGTTGAACCATGAATTTGTTTGGAATGGTTGTGGATAAATAAAAATAATAATATTTTTGTTAGGATTTTCAAAAAAATCCTTAGGTCTATAATTATACTCGCCATATAAATCTCTCTATCTAATTCTAAAAAGGACAGCCATAGGTCTATAGTTTTTGTTAGGATTTTGTGAAGTTCATGAAACTCAAAAATAATATGCATGCACATTTAATCTAGCAAATTAAAATAAATGCAATAGTAAACAACTCAAATTAAATAAAATCATAAAATTAAACAACATGAATAAAATAACTATGAAAAGCAATAAAGGTATTAAAAGATAAAGCACATATATATAGGTTTAACCCTAGTATTCCCAGTGGAGCTATCATGTTATTGCCACCCAACATGAATATTGGACCTTCAAAGTTAAAACAAAATAAAGTCACCACCCAACATGAATATTGGACCTTTAAAGTTAAAAGAAAATAAAGTCACCATCTAGCTTTTAAAAAAAAAAAACTAAGAATTCAAAAATATACACATGTTTCATACAGTCAAGAAGGGGTTAGTTACTGTAAACCCTGGCTTTTAATATATATATATATGAATAAAATAATAATGATAATAAATAAATAATGAAAAATGAAGAAACCGAATGGTTTCCTTAAGGGAGGTTGAATATTTGTATAGAAGGGATAGGTTGGTAGAGAAGAGGAACCTACTCTGTAAGTCTTCTCTGATTAAAAAATGAAAAAAAAAAAGAGGACGAGGAGGAGGGAGATTCCAAACCGTAGGTGAGGGAGAGAAATTTTGATTGAAGAGCAAGTTTTGAAGGAAGAAGAAAGAAGAAAGAACAGAATCATGGCTAGGAAGAAAATAAATAGGGAGAAGAAGAAGGATTGGTAGAAGCAACAATTAGAAGGTTCTATCACTTAAATAATCCTAGGTAAGTTCTCTAAACAATGATGTTATGAATAATCATGTGATTCTTGAATAAAAATAAGAAAACCTTAAAATTGTGAAATTAGGGTTCATATAGAAATTGGGAAAATTATTGATTCTTCAAAAAAAATACATAGAATGATGATTATGTGTTGTTAGTGAGAGAAATTTTCACAAATTAAAAAAGAAAACCCTAGGAAATCATAACCTTTAGGTTCAGTGAACTTTAGGTTTCATATGGGGAAGGATGTTCTTATATTAAATCATGTGAATTTAGGCTTACCAACGTTATGTAATGAATTAGAATGGGTTTTTGTATGCTAATTTGTAGAAAGATGAGGAAAAAAAAACCCAAATCTTGAATTCTAGGGTTCATGCAAGAATTGAAAAAATCATTAGTCCTTTGGAATTTAATAAATAATTGAGTTTGGGATGTGTAAAAAGGTGAAAGAAACAAGAAAATTGAAGAAAATCCAAGAGAAACAAGGATCCCTTGGTTTGGCCAAGGGAAGAAAATTGTAGGGGTATTCTTGTTAATTCTTGTATGTAATGAGGGATGTTAACACATCACTAAGGAAATTAAGTTAATACATGAGAAAGTGTGGAAAGAAGGGGTTTCTTGAATTCTTAAAAGATTCTATTATTAAAAATTAGTGAACATCATGTTTAGTTAAGGAATTAAAGAATAGACATGTTTAGGACTAAAATTATAGGTATTGCTGATATAAGAGGAAGAAAAAATCTTAAAGGGGGAGAAGTGGTGGTTACAGCCACCATGGGAAAGGTGAGACCTATAATTTACAATGAGTTGTTAATTCATTATGATTGATCAAGATGAAAGAACTCTTACAATTGTGTAAGATAGATGGATGTATTAAAGTAATTTGGGGTTAATTCGTATTACAATATTTAAAGGGGTGTAAGGGTTGTTATTGATGAGTATAAATATGTAAATTTTGATGTGTTGAATGCCTCTAAAGAATGGAATAGGGGTTGCCAAAACAACCCCATAATTTAAAAGGAAAAGGAGTTTATTAGAGGGACTTACTTTTAAGAGACTTTAGGGCTACTGTAACAACCCTGAAAGTTAGTGTTTATGGGACTAATTAACCCTCCAAAATGATTTTAAAAAAAGGGGCTAGAGTGATAGCCTTGGGTGTAAAGTTGTTTAGGGATAAAAAATGTCTCCAAAAAACAAAAAGCAAGGCTACTAGAGTATGAAGGGGTTGATTTGGGCTGCCACAAAAATATAAATAATAAAATATAGAGTCCTATATATAGTAATTAAGATGAGGTCAGCATGGGTTAAGGTATTAGCTTAGAAAAGTCTATGCATTTCAGGTAAATGGAAAGCCATGTGAACATGAAATAATGGTTTAGTGTAGATATGAAAATTTTATATACATTTGTATGATGATGTTTGTAAGTTGATAAGAAACGTTAAAAATGAATTAATGTGAATATAAAGAATGATGCGAAAACCTTGAAAATAAAGAATGATGTTTAATGATGGCCTTGTATGAAATAAAAGAGGCATCGGCTGCGAGATCACAGGCTAGCGGAACAAGACCATTAAGAGGAACATGTAGGTGTATACCACCTCATCCTTGTCCTTTCAAAATTTTGTTATATTTTTAATTCTTATTGATTATTACCGAATAATAATAAATGAAAAGGGAATATCTAAGAGTTTAAGGAATTAGACTAACGTTGACATAACAGTTTCATGTCATAGCATTATATGATGACATTATGCATTTTGCATCATTGTTATCAGGTTGGATAAAAAGAAATTCAAAGATTAACTTTGTATATGAATCTTATTGTTATAAGAGTTGACCACATGAATAGGGGCAGATGACGATTGTCAGCCACATAAGTAGGGGCAAGGATGTGTATAGCCGACAATAGGAGTGGGGAAAAATAAATAATAATTGGCCATACGAGTGGCGGAAACATATATTAACCAGCCACAAGAGTGGGGGCCACTACCAGAAATTCGCTTAATACCAACAGAATTGCCAACGGAATAATTCTGTCAGTAATTTGGGGTCGCCATTACCGACAGACTTTACTCCGTCAGTAATTTCATCGTTACATACCGACGGCAAAATCCATCGGTATGAAATTACAGACGGAATGTTGAGAATTTAAAAAAAGAGGGTGGTTCGCTGACGTGGAGGTTATTGCAGGTATTTTTTACCGACGGAATCACCCAAAGATTCAAAATGTCAGCTCCGTACGGTGATGTGACTGATTCACCGATGCAAATGCCGACAGAATCACCGACGAATTCAAAACGGCAGCACCGTACGGTGACGTGTCCTGTTTGCTGACATAGTAGCCGATGGAATCACAGACGGAATAGTCCGTCGGTGAAGCTGTCGGCAAAAGTTAATATATCCCCTCTCACTCGACCCTATCCTCCCATATTTCTCCTTCTTCTTCCTCATCTCAACTCTCCCCAACTGCAAACAACCAGTGCCCCCAAAAAAAAATACAAACAAATCTCCCTCTTCTTAGCACAACAAGTCATATATCTTGAAGTCTTCTTGTCACAGCATCCGTGTTCTGATTTACCGATGGATTTTTATAAGTTTTTGTAATTAATTCTATCTTTTTAAATTTTAACATTTAAATATCATGGTTTTTATTGTTTTTTTAGTATATGTATTTTGTTAGTAGATGTACATGTTTTATTGTTATTTCTCAAACAAACTTGTAGTATATGAATGTATAATTTTATACTTGTTATAGTTTGTTTTAGATTTTGTAAGATTGTATTTGTTTGTAAATTGTTGAAACTTTATTGAATTACCGAATTACATGTGTTGTTTTGAAATAATTAATAGCTTGTTTAATGGGTCCGTTTTAATTTTATCATCAATGGTATTGCGGAGTTGTAATTTCTGTAAATTGATATCTATATCTATATATGTGTGTGTGTGTGTGTGTGTGTGTGTGTGTGTGTGTGTGTGTATTAATTTGTATAGACGTTGATAATTGATAATGAATATTTAATATTTATGAGAAGTTGTAATTGGTTTGTTGGATAATCTCGAGGTAAACCAATATTT
>Ga0325411_1009017_pt1 | contig 10715 bp, 6 predicted proteins | sample PopdelMetagenome_13_FD_206181 | JGI IMG/M metagenome (GOLD analysis project Ga0325411, IMG submission 206181) | Populus deltoides microbial communities from Bellville, Georgia, United States - Xylem-PdIQD-R4 | ecosystem: Host-associated > Plants > Phyllosphere > Stem > Wood/Secondary xylem...
CTATTTTTATCAATTATATCAAACACTCCCTCCCCTATTACAGTGTAAGTAAAATTATTTGATATTTTTATTTAATTACTAATATTATAGTACAATTATATATTACTTGAAAAATACAATAATTTCATCTAGAAAAGAAAATAGATACTATTGGAACAGTAATCTATGCATCAATATTGTTGGTCATATTAATTGTTTTAGTATAAAAACAAAATGTGTAGATGTTGTTAACGTGTTTTTTAATAAAAAAATTTCATAATAAATTCAAAACTCAATGAACATTAGACAACATTTTTTTTAAAATATTAAAATAATAACATATTTAACAAAAAAAAACAAATTAAATACGTAGACGAAGACCTATTAAATTAACCTGTGCTAACCTAGCATAACCTACTAAATTTAAAAATCCGAGTAATAAAACTCTGATAATCCTATAAAAAGTAAATAAAAAAACTCATGAAACTCAATTATCAATCAAAAAAATATTAAAAGATAAAATTGAAAAAAAAATACTTAATTAAAAAAAATAAAAAAACGATTCAAGTCAACTTGGAATAACCTTCCAAACTCGCAATCAAGGTCATGAGAATGAGATAACCCCATGAAAAAAATTTTTAAAAATAATTATGAAGCCTAATTCCTCACCAATCCAATATTGAAGAATTGAATTAGAGAATAAAAATTAAATTTTAAAAAAAATATTGGAGTCAACTTGAGTTAGCCTGTCAAATTCACGACCCAAGTTAGCCAATAAACAATGTACATCGCATGAGTCATCCAAGTGCAACAAACCTTCTCACACTCTAGCTTCTGAGTTACATGCAACAATCACTTCCCTCCATCTCATTCAATTCAGTCCCTCAATACTAATCTCAATTTCAAATTTGATCTCTAAAGCTTCAATTATTCTAAATTAATGAAATCAAATTGCATTTTGCCAAATCAAACATCGATCGATCATTAATTTTATTTATTTTTTTTTTGACATTGTGAGAACCCAACTTGAAGTCAATCGAAGCAAGACACTAAGTCGAATCTCATGTAAATTCAAGATATGTTTGTTTCCCGGAATTCACTTTTCGGGAAACTATTTTCCAAACTTTTCTGTGTTTGTTTGATATTAGGAAAGTTAGTCAATGAAAAACACTTTCCAGTCAAAGAAAAATTTGATTTGATTTCTAGGAAAGTGTTTTCCTGGAAAATTTGGGAAGAAAACACTTTTCGGAAGTAGTGAAAAATTTAGAAACGTCATATTATTTGCTGATTATATCAAATTTAAAAAGTATTTTCCAACTTATTTTCCATTATACTACTAAATATCAAAAAATAATTCACTTTTTCGGAATTCACTTTCCTGAAATTCACTTTAAAAAAAAAAAACTACTTTCCAGCAAACAAACGGGCCTCAATTTGAAAAGATAAAATTAAAAAAAAAAAAACTTGAGTGATAAAAAAAACAATTATAGCACTATTAATTCGATTCAATCTGTGTCTTGATTTACAATTGTTATCTTAAATGTTTCAGTTTTTTTATAATTATAATTTACGTAAGTGATTTAAGAATTATTATGTACGTAGATCGATTGCCTCATTGCACATTTTTCTTATCATTTTACCATTTGTCTACTTCCATAATTTTGACAATCATGAATAATCAAGTATAATTTTCAATAAAGTTAATTATTTTGTTACCTTCAATAAGAAAATATTTTCTATTTACTTCCTAAGAAATACGAAACGAGATTGATTTGTTACTACTAGCAGGATAGATTTGAAGGTGTTGCGGTGATCAAGACTTTCGAGCTCATTAATTTTGATAATCTTTAACATGCTAAAATAATAATTCCCCGAAAGAATGACATCCAAAAACAACACTCACAATATTGTTCTACATGATAATTGAAATAAAACCAGTACATTAGCAGTACCACGTCCATGCCAACAAGAGGGGGAGAAGAAGCGGAGAAAAACAAGGCAGCGCCTTAGCTTAGCCCAATGATCCATGCCGTACGAGTCACAAAACTGCACTCTTCATGTTCCTCATGAAATGGTAACCATGGCACCCATTCACGGCTTTACGTTTAACATCATAACACAAAGTTGAAATAGGTGATCTAAGGCCATGTCCATCATTGTCATAGTCATCGTCTCTTTCATCAAACCTGTAACAGATAAGCGATCTTGCACTTGAAAAACCGTAGCTCTTTTTAGATTTTGAATTCATGAAGTTTGATTGTGATGAATAAAATGACGAACAAGATGACGAGGAGGAGGAGGTTGAAGACATTGAAGATGATGGCGACATACGAGTCCTTTTAGGGACGAGCCTCTGGAATAAAGTGGTCAAGATATTTGGGTTTGCATTATTCTTGTGCATGGAGTTTGATTTTGAAGATGAATGATATGAAGGAGGAGGTGTCAAGGGAGGGATGCAGGTATCAGCAAGCGTGTGCTTTGGAGTACCTGGCCTTGATTCCCACATGAATGGAATTGCACCTGAAGCACCTCCATAATATACCCTGTTCGAAGAATTGGCCATGGAGGATTCTTTTGACATAATCCTTGTGAAGAACTTGTCATTTTGTTTGATTTCAAGTGATTGTTGAGATACTTGCTGCCCATCACTTGGCATTTTGGGGGATTTGCTAGCTAGGTAGGTAGGCAGGCAGGCTGCTGAAGTTCTTAGGTCTGCAAATCTGAAGGATTCAAGATCCGGGAATGAAGCTGATGATCATAAAGAATGGAATACCTCCCTTGCTCTCTCTCTCTCTCTCTCTCTCTCTGTGTCTCTGAATGAGTCTTTGGCAGTGTTAGCAGATTACGGATTAATTAAGGTTGCAGAAGACGGTTGGGGCTCATTAAATACGCCGAACAAAGAACACGTGTTAGCATTGATTTGTGAAACCTTGTCTCCACATGGTGTCAAGTAACACCAAATGCTTACATCAAAATAATGTTTTGAAAATATATAAATGAAGTGAGACATCCTTATTTATTACATTACATTATATTATTATGAAAAACTTAAAAGAGATTGTTCTTGGAATAATATTTTGTTAATTTTTATTAATCTTTAATTTTTTTACTTTAATTTTAATTGTTTATATTATATTGACTGAAAATTAAATTTTATAATTTATTTTTTTTATAAGTTATCACGGTGTCAAAACAACATCTCAATATTAGATTGGTGCTAATTAAATTTTATTATTTTTAAAATATTAAAAATAAATGGGAAAAAATTGAAAGTGAGAAAAAAATACATCCCTTTCTTTTTTTTTTCGTATTATGTTGTCAAGGCCTTTTTGGATAAAAAACAATACCTTCATTTTTTTTTCTATTTCTTTTCTGATCATTTTAGTTTGAAAGTTGTACTTTTTAATTCAAAAATTTATTTTGTTCACATCTCAATCCCTGAGTTTGAGAGAAAAGAAAGAAGGTCATCGAAAAATAAAAGCGAGATTACCTTAACAAAAAAAATCAAGTTTGGCATCAAAATATTCCTCTTAAAGATAGTAGTCTCATTTAAGTGTTTTTTACCTTTCATATTGTCAGAAAAATTAGATTGAGGTTAAAGATAATTTTTTTGATTGAATTTTGTGTTTTTGAATTGATTTGGATTTTTTTAGATGAGGAATGAGTTTATTGAGGTTATTAGAGTTTTTTTTATGTATTTTTAGGAGAAAAAGTCAAAATTTGGTTTTTTGGACTAAAAATTCCAAAACTAATTTTTCATCAACCTCTCTGGTTATTGAAAACTAGGCAAGCATATGACACATTGTTTGCTTCTTTTTTTTTTTTTATCATAACCCAGTTTTGACTCCCTATTATTTTTTAAATAAAGAATTCTAAAAAAATTATTTTCAATAAATCCAATCAATTTTAATTATTTTGTTATTTTTCATCACTTTTATTTATTTTTATGTGTCAAGTTAAGTTAGGAATAAAAAAAAAAGTTGCACACTTTTTACAATGATTATAGTATGAAGTCATAAAAAACATTTTTTTCATAGGCTCAGTTTAGTAGTAAGATTGTAAAGAGAATGATATTTTTGAAAAATCTAAATTAGATCAAGTTAGAGGTGATCTTCTCTGTAAAAATTTAAAATTGGTTCAGTTTAGAGATGACCACTCATTTTTATGGGAAAAAAAGAAGAAAATTGGGTAAACTTGAAGACAATCACCCTTTTTTATAAAAATAAAAAGTAAAAATCGGGTCATCTTGGAAACAGCCACTCTCTTTACAAAAAACTAAAATCAAAACACGTTGGATTCAAACAAGTTAAAGGAAACCTTTTGGATTTAAATTTGTTGGAGCCTTGCTAGGCTAAAAAAATAAAATGAACCTTGTTGGGTTCAAATTTGCTAGAGTTTTCTCGATTTGAAATTGCTAAGAACCTTGGTGGGTTCAAATTTTTTTAGAGTCTCGTTGGACTCAAACTGGTTGGAGCCTTATTAGGCTCAAAATTGCAATGAACATTGCTACATTTAAATTTGTTAGAGTCTTGTTATACTTAAATTTATTAGAGTTTTTCTAAGCTCAAAATTGCAATGAACCTTACTGGGTTCAAATTTGCTAGGTTAACATGTGGGCCTTATAAGATCATTGCATAGTAATAAATAAATACTTATTTGTTAGAGATACAAGTCTCTTTTTTTAATTTCTCCATTGATGTGTTTGAGTTTGTTGCTTCCGTCTTGATGTCCTTTAGTTGTTTAAATCAATATTACGCTCATGTCCAAATACACAAATTATCTATTCATTTTTATAATGCTTAAAGAATGGTAGTATTGCCCCCAATTATAATTCTTCCTACTTGTTGTTTTAAGAGACTTTACACCCACTAGTAATGTTTGGAGAGTGTTGATTTTGCCCTTCATCTTGGGATTTGGCTGCACAATTTTATTTTTATTTTTTATTATGAGAATATTGACTTCATATACAACTTGCCTTTTATTTGTGATTTTACTTCTTATTCACTCTTCTGATAGATTTGACACGTTCAACTACCACTTGGAGAGTGACAATTTACTCTCTTCCCAGTTTACTTTGATTTTAGAAGACTCAGCTCCATTTACTGCTGCTCATCTTTAATAATAATAATAATAAAAAACAGGGTTGTTAGCTCCACCAATTTCAGTTCGTGAAGTTCTTCTTGCTAGCATTCTGTAACAGTGTCAAATGTGCATGGGATGCACACTTCGGCAGGCTAGCCAAAACTGGCCTTGAGGGTGCTGGCAGCCATGCCAACAGGGGAGAAATTGGCAGCGCAGATTTGTACGGCTGTAGGTTCGTCAAAGGAAAATCGGCAGCGCAGATTGTTGACGAACATTGGCTTGATGATGGACTGTCTAGGCCACGCAGGAAAACTCGTCAGGGGGATAGGCTGACGAGAACTGGGGCCGTCGAGGAATTCGGCAGCGAAGACATTGGCAGCCTGCACGCAGAGGCGAATTCGGCAGCGCAGGAATTGGCAGCCTGCACGCAGATGCGAATTCGGCAGCGCGCGACAGCTTGTGCAAGTCAGGGGCTTGGCTTGGCACGATGTAAAACTTGGACGAGGGACTGTCCAAGGCATGTGAATGACTCACCAGATGACGCAGCAAGAGCTGGCAGTTGGGGCTGCCAAATGGGCATGCAGAACATGGGTTAGTGGCAGTTATGGATATCCAAGATCATGGGATCATGGGGGCTGAAAAAGTGGGGGCTGACCAGGGGTTGCTCTCAACCCACTAAGATCATGGGAGATCATGGGGGAAAACTACCCACTACTTGGTAGATAATGGGGCCACTATGTTCATGGGTGAACATGGGTGAGATAGTGTCCCACTACTTCCTTAAAAGTAGGAATGGGGGGTGTGCCTTGTAAATGCTTGTCTATAAATACTTGTTGTAGCTTTTGGGTGAGGGGGCGGCATGTATGGGCATGCAGCAGCATGCGTTGGGAAAGTTCTTGCATGTAGGGGCATGCAAGAACATGTAGAGCACTAGTTAGAGGTAGCTTGGTGTAGCATGCAATCTTTGTGCATAGCATACATACGGAATTGTGTATAGTTTCCTTTGTTAACGAGATCAATAAAGGTTGGGAAAGAGTTCCTATAAAGCTTGTTGTGCACTTTGATTCTTATTCTTGCTTGTGTATTCCGCTTGCTTAGTTACTAGGCAAACACGAGTGGGATTGGCGAGGGAAGGCTGAGTCTAGCGAGGGGCTAGGCTGCCGCACGGGTTTCTTCGCGGAGCAAAAAATTACCCCGTGACAATTTGGTATCAGAGCGTGGTTGCTTTCTTGGCAGAACGACGAGAATGATTCTGTGGCCAAATCAACTGACTGATTTGGGAGAGCTACTGCAGTTGCCGATGGAGAGGCAGATTTCAGCGCAATGATCAGCGACGAGAATGCTGTTGTTTCTCTGGAAAAATCGATGGGACTGATTTGGGAGAAGCATTGCTGCTGCCGATGGACTGGCAGAAACTTTGGAGCAGAGCGCAGTTCGCGTTCTTGATGAAACGGTGGGCTGTTTCGTAGCACAGACGATGGGCTGTTCTGTGGAGCAGATCGAAGGGCTGATTTGTTCGAAGCCATTTGGGAAAAGCTTGCTAGCGTTTTGGGCAGTATGGTGTTCAAAGGCCTGCGAAGTTTAGTGGCTTAACTAATCTATGGGTGACGCAAAGAGATGACAAAGGAATCAGATCAAAATGGGTGCTGATTCGGCCATCGAAACTGTCGATAGAATGGCAGAATTGAGAGCAGGGGCCAGCGAAGGGACTGCTGGGAGTTTCTAAGTTTTCATCGAAGCCTAAATGGGAAGGTTGAGGCGAAATAGAAGAAGCAATTCAGTGGGAGAGAGCCCAAACTTGCTGCTGACGATGGAAGGTCAGACGAGAAGGCAAATCGGTAAGGGTTCGAAACTGAAATTTACACTGTTTTTCTCTTGCGATGGAATTTCTTTGTGTGGAATTGTTGCCCAAGGTTGGGAATTCGAGGCACCTTGACGATGAGGATGGATTGAGGTGAAGAATTCGGCAGCCAAGTCATGGAGAGATTTGGTTGAGGAGCTGAACTAGATGGACTTAGTTTGGTGTGTTGCTTTGGTGGGGAGGCATCACAGAGGAGGCAGTACCGTGGGGGTGTGTCTCAAGAGTTTGCACGTTGACGAAGGACAGTCTAGGTGACAGATGCGGCAGCTGATTCAGTGGGCTCGGCTGGGAAGCCAAAATCGTCGACGAAGATGATTTTGTGTGCTGTCTTGGAGGCAGTACAAGTGGCTATTCTATGCATTGTGACGATGGATGGTTCGCAGTGATGGAAGCAGAATGCTAATGACCAGAATTGAGTTTCGTAACTTTGACGATGGACAGATCATGGTGACGAAAAGGGAATTCTAGGCGCGAGGATGCGCCAACGAAAAATACACTGCATAGAATTCGGCAGCGATGGACAACGGCAGCCTTGCAGGGGCAGAGGCGAATTCGGCAGGAGAGTTGATTGCTGTACGACGGACAAGTAAGCAATACTGAAATTTTATACTTGCATTTTTGGGGCACGCAGAATGGTTGGAGAACTAGATGTTCGTATGGGAGCTCATATGGTTCTTCGAAGGGATTTTGTGTGGATGTTTTTTGTGAAGAAAGGAACGGATTCCTTGGGTGCTAGGCGTAGCATCTAAACTTTGTGAAAACATGCTTGCGAGTATGATGTGTTTGACATTTGTGGAGAACTAACGAACCAAAACAGAATGTTGTCGCAGCTCAGTTTTGAAACAGGTTGACGAAATTTGATGGACAAAATTGTTGTTGAATGTGGGCAAAGCTAGAGGTTTCGTGGGAGAAAAATGGGCTGTGACGAAGAACAGATGCGGTGCAAGGGTACTACGAATCTGTCCGACGAGGGCGTCGGGTTCTTTTGGTGGGGGTGGTTTGTAACAGTGTCAAATGTGCATGGGATGCACACTTCAGCAGGCTGGCCAAAACAGGCCTTGAGGGTGCTGGCAGCCATGCCAACATGGGAGAAATTGGCAGCGCAGATTTGTGCGGCTGTAGGTTCGTCAAAGGAAAATCGGCAGCGCAGATTGTTGACGAACATTGGCTTGATGATGGACTGTCCAGGCCACGCAGGAAAACTCGTCAGGGGGATAAGCTGACGAGAACTGGGGCCGTCGAGGAATTCGGCAGCGAAGACATTGGCAGCCTGCACGCAGAGGCGAATTCGGCAGCGCAGGAATTGGCAGCCTGCACGCAGATGCGAATTCGGCAGCGCGCGGCAGCTTGTGCAAGTCAGGGGCTTGACTTGGCACGATGTAAAACTTGGACGAGGGACTGTCCAAGGCATGTGAATGACTCACCAGATGACGCAGCAAGAGCTGGCAGTTGGGGCTGCCAAGTGGGCATGCAGAACATGGGTTAGTGGCAGTTATGGATATCTAAGATCATGGGATCATGGGAGCTGAAAATGTGGGGGCTGACCAGGGGTTGCTCTCAACCCACTAAGATCATGGGAGATCATGGGGGAAAACTACCCACTACTTGGTAGATAATGGGGCCACTATGTTCATGGGTAAACATGGGTGAGATAGTGTCCCACTACTTCCTTAAAAGTAGGAATGGGGGGTGTGCCTTGTAAATGCTTGTCTATAAATACTTGTTGTAGCTTTTGGGTGAGGGGGCGGCATGTATGGGCATGCAGCAGCATGCGTTGGGAAAGTTCTTGCATGTAGGGGCATGCAAGAACATGTAGAGCACTAGTTAGAGGTAGCTTGGTGTAGCATGCAATCTTTGTGCATAGCACACATACGTAATTGTGTATAGTTTCCTTTGTTAACGAGATCAATAAATGTTGGGAAAGAGTTCCTATAAAGCTTGTTGTGCACTTTGATTCTTATTCTTGCTTGTGTATTCCGCTTGCTTAGTTACTAGGCAAACACGAGTGGGATTGGCGAGGGAAGGCTGAGTCTAGCGAAGGGGCATGCAAGAACATGTAGAGCACTAGTTAGAGGTAGCTTGGTGTAGCATGCAATCTTTGTGCATAGCACACATACGTAATTGTGTATAGTTTCCTTTGTTAACGAGATCAATAAAGGTTGGGAAAGAGTTCCTATAAAGCTTGTTGTGCACTTTGATTCTTATTCTTGCTTGTGTATTCCACTTGCTTAGTTACTAGGCAAACACGAGTGGGATTGGCGAGGGAAGGCTGAGTCTAGCGAGGGGCTAGGCTGCCGCACGGGTTTCTTCGCGGAGCGAAAAATTACCCCGTGACACATTCCATCTATAACATTAAATTTTCAGAAGGCTAACATGCATTATCATCATTCAAAATATTTCAAACTAAAATATTATCAATTGATTTAGCCATGTTCTTTAAACAACATCTCCCCTAGTTGAGGAGGTGCACACCCATCATCATCATTATTCAAATTCTTTTAGATAGGCGTTCCACCTTCATTATCATAAAATTACTCTTAAGATAATTATTCACCCACATGAGGTACACATACATCAACATTATCTTTGCCATGAACTTTGCAAAATTATTTTTCATGACTTGGGATCAGACCATAAATTTTAATAATTGATTCATTCAAGTTTAATTATTGAAATAAATCATCAGGATTTAAATTTGAAAGTATTTTCATGATGATTATATTTTTTTGGTCGAGAACCTAAAACACCATTCAATACTAAGATATACTTTTGGATATTTAATTGGCATATAGAGTGAGGGTTCTTTGAGCTTGAGGGAAAGAAAAAAAATTGGTTAGAACTGCTCAGATAAATTTTTGCATAGCAAATTTGGAAAGAAAAGGTTTCAAAGGTATTTTTTAGCTTTCAAAACGGGGAGTATCCTGCTTTGTATTGCGTTAAACTTGTACATTAATTGGTAAATATTGCATGACATACATTGTATATTCAGGTTATGATTTTTCTCTTCTTTTTTTAGAGACTATCATATTTGAACCCAAAAAAGTTTTTTTTTTTAATCAGAAAAGACTTTTGAAAGCATGTAATATAGGTTATGATTCAAAATTATGAAAGAATTGATATGTATAAGACTCAAGTGGTGTTTAAGGGTTAAAAGATGCAGAATCATTTATTTCATACATGGATCTTTTAGGCTTGCTGTCTATATTTTATCTTTTTGATGACCGTTCTCATTATGGTCTTAATTCTCCATGTTTTTTTTTATGTTTCATCATTCGAGATTTATTTTTCAATTAGGGACATTTCGAAGAGCTTTTATTTTTCTTCCTCTTCTTCTTTTTGTCTCTTTTTTGTGAAATTTATCCCCTTTTATATTTTGCCTTTAATTAAAGATGTTTTAGAGAGTTTTTTTTTTTAATTTTTTCTTGCTCTTTTTTGTGACACTTCTATCTTTTTTGACATTTTTCTACTTGGAGAATTTTAAAAATTTACCCTAGTATGTGAGGTGATCCTAGTCAAGGGTTATTATCCAAGAAAGAATTATTTATAACTCAAACGGGGACAATAATGGGTGATTTTTATAATTGTGAAGGGATTATTAAGATGACATTTCTTCATTTTAAATCCAAACTTGCTTTTGCTTATAAATATATTAGCCTCATTTGCAACAATTAAAAAAATCATATGGTAAACTTTAGAGAATATGTGGTGGGCATAGGTCGGACCACAATCCAAATGCATACTAGTTGCAATCACCAAATCATTTGATCCTGCTTTGGACATAGTGGGTCTCCTC
>Ga0325411_1009018_pt1 | contig 10712 bp, 5 predicted proteins | sample PopdelMetagenome_13_FD_206181 | JGI IMG/M metagenome (GOLD analysis project Ga0325411, IMG submission 206181) | Populus deltoides microbial communities from Bellville, Georgia, United States - Xylem-PdIQD-R4 | ecosystem: Host-associated > Plants > Phyllosphere > Stem > Wood/Secondary xylem...
ACAAAAAGAAGATGGCATACGGTAGTCTTTGTCGGTTGTACAAGAATGTCCATGTGTGACAAGCAGTAGCATACATGTATAACTATACGATGGGCCCACACCAAGCCATGGACGGATCGATCATTTTTCAGGCATATCTTTTATAATCAAGTTTTGTATCCTTTCAGAAACGAATCAGTGAAATTAAAAAATATTTATTTATTTAAGAAAAACGATATTAGAGCGAGTAATTCGGTCACATTAAAATAAAAATATTAGCTATATGCATTAAAGCTCTTTGTTTAAGGGACAGCTATAATTTTAGCCATGCATATTGTAGTAGCTAAAAATAGATCTTTAAAATATCTCCCTTGTATCTATATATTTTATAATTTGGTCCGAAGGAAATATTAAATTCAAAAATAAAATTTTACTAAGTTTGACATAATATCAGAGTAATGATTTTGGGATTTCTATGACATAACCAAGAAAGGAAACCAAACAACCCAAACTCCATGACTAATTCCACAATTTGATACAATTACCAAACACTTCCACATATTTCATTCTTGACAACCTGATGACCAAGATGATAGAGGTTTTGACAAAAGCCCAGGCTACATTACAATCACCTATCATTGATTCATCTACAACACTGGTCAACATTAACTTGGATTGATCCAATTATGCCCTATGGTCCTAGGTGGCTGAGATGTATATCTCATGCAAGGACCAACTAAGATCTATTGATGGAGAATTACCTCAGCCACTTGAAATAGACTCGACATTCTGTAAATGGCGCATTGAGAATTCCATAGTGAAAGGATGATTGATCAATTCAATTGATCAATCACTTGTCACAATTTTCATTCACTTTCCAAAAGCCAAACATGTTTGGAACTTCATTGCTACTATATATTTTAATGGAACTAATATTTCACAAGTTTATGACCTTTGACGTAGGGTAACTTGGATGCGGTAGAAGGGAGGATCAATTGAAAAATACTATAAAGATTTACAAGGGTTGTGGCATGACTTGGATGCGGTAGAAGGGAGGATCAATTGAAAAATACTATAAAGATTTACAAGGGTTGTGGCATGAGATAGATTTTCGATGCCCTAACCACGTAGATTGTGCAACAAATATATAAAAAAATATAACTCTTTACTACAAGAGAAAAAAATTATATTTTCTTGGATAGATTGGATGACCGACTCAATAATAGTCAGAGTGATATATTCCAACTAAATCCATTTACCATAATTAAATAAGCTTATGCTTATGTTTAGAGGGAAGACACTCGTCAGGGTGTAATGACATCAAAGACAAAAATTATAACCATTGGTGTTATTATGGCTACCAAAGGCTAGAAACTTGTCAAATTACCAACACTAGTGATAAGGAAACACAAGTTATCCTCCAAATCAAAGGGCCCATCTGATGGAGGAAAGTGCACACATTGTGGAAACACTAAACACACTCGTAAAACATGCTTCAAGTTGAATAGGTATCTTGAATGGTGGCATGAATTATAAGCTAGGAAGAAAAGAGACACCACAACACTTGAGAAAGGCATTATTAAAGCTATATTAGTAAAAAAAAAGCCTCAACTCTCATTTATCCCTTTGACCGATTTCTCAACCTCTGTGGAACAATGTTACTTAGGATAAGGTTTCTGTATTTTTAATTCTCAGGATGCAAGTGTATAGATTATTTACCTTTGGAGCTACATACCATATGGCTTTTAATCCTAAGAACTTCTCATATACAACTCAACCACGAAGGACTTGTATTGTGAATGCAAATAGAGTTGCTTATCTAATCATATGAGATGGAACAATGTTATAATCACCCTCACTTTTTTTATCCTATATTCCTTTATTGTCAAACAAATTAATGTCTATTAGTCATGAAATTAAAGAACTCAATTGTGTGGTATTGATCTATTCTAGTTTTTGTTTCCTTCAAGATGTTCTCAATAAGGAAATTATTAGGCATGGTACTAAAATGGGAGGTTATACTACTTAGATGATTTCAACAGAGGGATAACACATCACGTACATCACCATATTAGTAGCAAATAAAGGGAAATATGGTTATGGCATCGTCACTTGGGGCATCCATCATTTAAATATTCAAGACATTTATTTCTAAATTTATTCTTACAATTAACAAATGTTAAGTTTAATTATAATACATAAAACCTATTATTATGCAAGTTTGAATAAAAGTATTATTCCTTTTACTCTAATACATTCTGTTGTATGGGGACCTTTCCTATGAACTACTATATCTAGTTATTATTGGTTTATAATATTTGTCAATGATTACACTCGAATGACATGGCTTTACCTGATGAAGACAAAAGATAAGGTGTTTCCAATTTTTCAGGCTTTTCATGCCATGATTCAAAATCAATTTTCAACCAAGATTTAAGTTCTTTCGTCAATTAATGGAGGGAAGTTTATAAACCATCATTTCAATGCATATTTTCAGCAACAAAGTCTCCTCCATAAAACCTCATGTGCTCAAACCCCATAGTAAAACAACGTCGCCAAACAAAAAAATCATCATATCTTGGAGATAACCCATGCTCTTCTTCATGGTACAAATGTTCTAACTTGCTATTGGGATGACACTGTAAGTAGAGTTGTATACTTGCTCAACTGAATTCCCTCTAAAGTCTTGCACTTTAAAACTTCTTTGTAAGTGCTCTTTTCTCATGTTTCTTTACCTATTATGTTAATGCTCCAACCTTGGGTGTTTGGGTGTGTGGTTTTTATTCACTTTCATAAAAATTAACATTCCAAACTTGATCTATATGCTGTTAAATGTTTGTTCCTGGCTTATGGATTACATAAAAAGGCTATAAATGCTTCGATCCTACTACTAATAGACTTTATACTACCATGGATGCCTCTTTTATTGAATTTGAGCATTTTTATTCTCCTATGGTATCTAATTCAGTCCTTTAATGAGAGTCTATGAATGAAGAGTGGAATTGGTACATGATGGCTCCAATTATAACCATGACTCCTCTACTACTGTTGACAATCTAGAAGCTCCAACCATTGATGATAATCTAGCCCTTGGTCCAAGCATGGCTTTAACTATAACCACAACTCCACCTACTATTGACAATTTAGTAGCTTCAGCCACTAGACAAATTATAGAGCATGGAACCAAAGTTGATGGAATACATCATAGTGAAGAGGTCTTGATTAATAGAGAGCTTATAAATTAAAAAGCTCAAGAATCCCCTCTCTTTATAATACTTGAATCTCAACTAAGAACAATCCTAAGGGAAGCTCTCCTTTCACTCCTCAATTTACTACTAACTTGAATGCTCTAGTGGAATATGTGTTGCCTTTTAGACACAACCAAGGAAAGCCACATAATAGGTACTTTCCTGGTATAGAAAAAAAAAGGTTCAAATACCCTATTAATAATTATGTGTCTACTCAACATTTATCTAATCCTATTAGGACCTTCATAGAAACATTATCTTCCTGTCACATTCCAAATAATATAAAGGAAGCCTTAATCAATTCTAAATGGGCACAAGATATATAAGAGGAGATGAAAGCTTTACAGAAAAATACTCATAGAGGTTGATACCACAACTTGAAGGGAAGAAGACAATGAGGTGCAAATGAGTGTTCTTAATTAAATACAAAGCTAATGGATCCATTGACTGATACAAGACAAGGTTGTTGGCAAAGAGATTGACTCAGACATATGATATTTGATTATATGAAGACTTTCTCACTAGTTGCTAAACTAAATATTGTTAGAGTTTTATTATCTCTTGTAGTGAATTTAAATTGGCCACTACTCCAGCTCAACATAAAGAATGCCTTTCTCCATGATGATCTTCAATCCTACTAAAGTTATTGGTGTTCGTATATTAAATCAAAACTTTTATTATAGAATCAAAGATACTACACACACAATATTATATAAACTCTTAAAAAGGTTTAAAACTGTTTAACACTTATTATGACCATGTGTTAAAATCTTATTTTCATAAATATTTATAAGAGAAAACCCTAACTCTTGTAAAAAACAACATCACTTCTATATTTATATAGGTGGAATCATACATGTATTTATTAGATTAAACACAAACTTTAAATTTCATTAATAGCCATCACTCATCCTCTTTTTTGTAATAGAATGCACTAAATATTATCATAATAGGGTCCAAAAATAATTATCAGTATCCAACAGATACTAAACAGTAACTTGCTATTACCTATTAAACTTAGAGATAGGCTTTTTTCTAATCCAAAGTTGGGTTCCTATTATCAGTATCTTTAATAATGGGTTTTAATCCCATTCCACTAGTTTTTTTCCTTATCATGTTTCTAAATAGTCTTTTTATGAGCAGATCCACTAAATTATTCACAGACTTCACATAGACAATGGTGATTACCTCATTTGTAATCAACTTTCGAACATATCCATGTCGAATACTTATATGACTTGATTTACCATTATAAATATTTCTTTAAGCTCGAGACATAGTTGCTTTACTATCGTATTGTAAAGATATAACTGACATAGGTTGTGGTCATAACTTTATATCTAACAATAGATTTCTTATCCATTATGCTTTTTACCTGCAGCAGTCATATCAATAAATTTTGATTCCATAGTAGAATGAGAGATGCACGTTTGTTTCTTTTATGCCTAAGATATTGCACCTCATCCAAGTGAAAAAAATCCATCATAATGTGGATTTATTATCACTTGAATTAGTTAACCAACCTACATCACAATATCCTACCAATTCAGCTAAAAAAATAGAATAAAACAAGCCCAAATTAATCATTCTTTTGAGATAATCAAAGACTCTTGCAATAACCTTTCAATTATTTGTATTCGACTTGCTTGTATGTCTTGATAACTTGCATATAGCAAAAGAATATATTCAATTTTGTACAATGCATAGCATATATAATATTTTTAATGACACCAACATATTCTAGTTGTGCTATTATTTTATCACAATTATCGTTTAAATTCATATTAGATTCAAATATTGGTATTTGCCTCTTATATAATAAGATGCTTAAACTTATCAAGCATTTTCTCAATATAATGTGACTGATTAAGTGCATAGTCACTGCTATATTTTTTAACTTTGATACTTCAAATTGTATCCACTTCACTAAGATCTTTCATTTTAAAAATAGAAGTAAGATACCTTTTGGTTTCAACTATTCCAATCATATCGGTGCTAAAGATTAGTATGTCATCTACGTAGAGAAAAATAATCACACTAAAGTTTTTTGTAAATTTGGAATAAATACATTTATCGATATCTTTGTGATGAAAACCATTTAACAAAATTTCACTATCAAACTTCTCATGTCATTGTTTTGGAGTTTGGTTTAAACCATATAAAGACTTTACCAATTTATAAAATTTTCTCATTTTCAGGAAGTATAAAACCCTCGAGTGGCTCCATATACACTTTCTTATTTAAATCTTCATTTAAAAAAGTCGACTTAACATCCATTTAATGAACATATAATTTATAAATTGATGCTAAAGCAAATAAAACTTAGAGGCGTGAAAATACTGTCTTTAAAGTGTTTATTTGTCCCACACAGAAACAACATATCTAAGATACAACTAAGCCCTCTAAACCTCTAAAAGAACAAGAAGAAAAGACAAAGGAAATAAAATATGTTTTTTGTATGTTTTTTTCTTTATGTAGTAACAGATTTATATATACTTGAAAATAGGTATGGATTAATTAACCCATTACAAGTATGAATTAATTACACTAAAAATAGCTAAGAATTAACACTTTGTTGACAAATCTACCAAAACAGTAACAACAATTTCAGCTAATTTAAATAATATGTAACTGAACTCTGATTGATCTACAATTATAACACAATATAATCACATCTATTTAGTATCTTCATGTAAATTTTCAACTCAATTTGATATACGATTTCAGAGAGATATTTGGTCTCGCAAAACTAATCAGTAGGCATTTTATAGCAAAATTCAGATCTAATTTAGTTCGTATTATATTTTTTAGGGTTGTCATGGATGAAAACTACATCGACAGTAACCCTCTTTCTCCCTCCTTGTTTTTTTCTAACTTTTTCAAAAAATCTAGATGATAATTATGGAGTATTTTTGTATGATCTAACATTCATGGTTTTATTCAGTTTTTTATGTTTGAGATTTTTTTTAATTTGTATATATAGATTTATTCAAGGATACATGATAAATCAAAGAACACATTACTATTATGTTGGGGTTAAAAGTTACAAAATTATTAGACCTCTTTATGAAAAAAGGATCTCAATCTTGATTCTTTTATTAATAATGCTTGTTAGTGCTGCCATTTCTTTTATTAATAAATGGTGACAAAAAGTTTCTAGAATTGAAATAGATGTGAAAAAGTTTAATTATGGACAACTTAAAACAAGAAGTTTTTAAAAAACTCATTGAAAAATTCCTAATTTAAAGAGGATGAGATGCTATTAAATCTTAATAAATTACTATTTAATTGTTGACTATGTTCACATTTCCATTAAATTCAAGTTTCATGATATCTTTATTTGAGTCTTATAAAAATGCAATGATGATGATGTGTGTGTGTGTATATAAACCTTCACCACAAATAAATTCTCATCATTAATAATGTATAAAATTCATTTTAAAACGTTGATTATTTAGGATTAGGAAAATAAATACCAAATTGAAGCATCATCAAGAACAAGAAAAACCTTTAGGATTCAATCTCTATGAGCTTATTGAGCAAAATTCTTGCAAGTAAATTTTGCCTTGAAAACCTATCCTTCATTTTCAAGTAGACATATTTCTTTTTTCCTCTCCATTTCCATGTTATTAATAACATCAATATCAGAAGATCACAACGATGTGATCACTCTCTTATGGCTATACATACATTTTTCTAGTGAAGTGTTGAGCCTTTGAAAAACTTCAGTGCTTATCCCCTACCACTGCATATTGATAATTACATGCTAAAAGTTAAGTTTTCATTCCAATACCTCAACTCTTGTCATGTGGTGTTCACTTTCAATATGTATATTATTTTCCACATGTTTACCTGACGCATCACTCAATTACCGAGAACTAAATTCCTTTTTTTTTTTTGAGAAGCCTCAATTTAACCCCTAGGATTATAATCCACATCTTAATTAAACTCATCTTCTTTTTTTAAAACTCAATTGATCTCTAGAGTTTTCAAAAATTCAAAACCAAGTTTTTCATCCAAATTGTGCACAAATTTGGAACAAATTATTTTTAAGTCTATTTAAAATGGTATAATTTCTCATGCATAAATGTAGATTTTGGATACAATATACTATGAAATGCCAACAAAAAGTACCCAATTGAAAAAAAAAATTAAACATATTTGAGAGTTAAATTGAGACAAAAAGTAAACATGTTTTACTTTGGATGATATTTCAGTATGAAAAATGTGATAGATTTTATAAATTCCATGCTTAGCTAACAACTACATGTAATAAATCAGGAGATCATTTCATAAATTTCTACTCCCATTTAGCACTAGGTTTCAAGGCATACTTCATCAGTATTGGATTGGTCTTGGTGCCTATCGTCAATAAATGATAAAAACATGACCATGGTTGAATTTATTGGTGGTATACATAAAAAAATTCCTTAGTGATTAGGTCTATTACAAGTCTCATGCAAGATAAAAATACCTCCAAATAAAGCATTGCTCTTTTAAGCTTAATGATTTCAGATTTTCATTTGCCAATCTTCTTTAAATTTGATCTAAAGTTTGGGTTCTAGTAACGAGGCATCCAACCAAGTGACCAACATAAAAACTGCCTTTTATGTACCAAATGGTCACCACCTGTGGATAATAATGCCTTTTAGATTGAAAAACACCTTTTTAAAATTCCAAAAAGCAATGACAAAGATTTTCAAACTAATCATTCATTCAATAATTGTTTACATAAATGACATATTATTATTCTCTTCATTTTCATAATGCGCTTCTACACTAGTTTCATACCATCATTCAGCATTATGTTATTACGCTTTCTCATAAGAAAATGCAAATTGGTAGGCCCTTCATTGAATGTTTTAGGCCTTAACATTACAAAAAGTGAGATAGTGTTTCAACCATACATAACTAAAGCTTTACTAAACTTCTCTATTCATAATCTTAAAAACAAAGGTGTAACAATTTATGGGCATTGCTAACTATATTTTTTTTTATTTCATTCCTTATATTTTCCAACTCAAAAACATATTGTCCACTTTGCTTATAAAGGAATTCTTGTAGTGGTCCACCATTCATACCAATGCACTTCAACAACTTGAACAACTAGCTCAATAACTTCCACCCTTATAAGTCATTTCTAATGGAAAAACAAAATCCTACAAATGGATGCTAGCAATCATTTTTGGGATGTAGTCTAATAAAGAAAAATAATGGTTAGTATAGAATCTATGGTTATAAGAGTGTAGCTTTCAAGAACTCTAATTGTCATTATCATTTCACTTTCAAAGTAATGCTAGTAGTCAAACAAGGAATTGAAGAGTTTGAATCCCATATTTAGCATGACAATAACTTTATATTGAAATGGATATGTCCAGTTTCCTAAAAATACTGAAAACCAAGCAAAAGTTCCTCCCTCAATCACAATTGCTCTAGTAGTAACAATGGTTTGACATACACTAGTTTGAAATTAAACATGTCGAAGAAATATATAAATTTCTTCCTAACCTATTATCTAAAACTCCTATAAATCCTAACACCTAACATAAAATCTAGCATTTTTCTAATGTTTTATTTTGAGTCATCCAGTCCATCTTCTCTCATGATGAAAAAAATCCTCATTCTTGATAAGTATTTAATGAATCACTTTTTATCACTCTTCAACAAATTCATTCTATTCTCCTTTGTAAATATGGTCTCAGTAGTTGTAATTTTTAGCCTTCTATCATATACTTCACTTATCCTTTTCTCACTTTTTTCTCTCTGCAAAATCACCTTTTGTTTACATAACTTGAATTGTTATTTTGGATTTACCTAACCCATATATACAAGATTGGTTGTATATTTTCTAAGAAAAATCTTTTAGCTTTTCTCTTTCAATGTCAGTTAGCTCATTTTAGACTTGATGACCCTCTTGTTCTAAAAAAATGATTCAAAAAATTTGACTCCATTAAGAATCAATAACAGGGTGATCTCTCAAATAAATAATTATAAGACTCTAACATATTCGATCATGAATGTCATAATTATAATTATGTTCAAGTACCTCAGATAACATAAATGCAGTGACATCATTTAGTTCATTACATAGCTTTACTCAACCAGCTAGACACCACCTGATATGGACACCTCCCAAGATACGCTAAAATCAGATTTGAATGGTTTCCAATTTGACCCAACAAGAACTTGTCTTTAAGAATCAAAGTTATACGCAATGATCACCATTACCCTACATCTATAAAAAGACACGAACGAGTAGTATAAAAGTACAACAAAGTTGATCAATCATTTGAAGAGTTTGCAAGTTTAATCAAGAACTTATTATGGGAATCACTCAACCACATAAAAGATAGCAAACAATGCCAACTTCTTTATTAAAAATAGTTTCTTTTAAAATAGTCAAACCTCTAAAAGTCTCCACGAAATAGTATTTATACTAAAGAAAATCCTAAGTTTAATAGGATATCCTTAATAGATAAGGATAAACCTTATAATAATAATAATAATAATAATAATAATCCAATGAACTCAAATTTAAATAAAGGCCCTAATATATCTAAAAATCCTAATAATAACTAAAATATAAATAAAACAATAATCTAACTAATTTAAATAAGACTAATGTATTTTTTGTAATAAGTTGGTAAATCAAAGCCCAACTTAAAATGCATGGTTATCTCTTGTCTTAATGAATTAAAAGGTATGTCATATATTACTGAAAATCTATAAATGTCTACTTTTCAATGCAACTAGAATCGTATTAAAATTTATTTTGTAGCTCCAGGTATGACCAAAACAATAGTCAAATGTTAAAATTAACAAATTTGAATCTTTTATTTTAATTTTTTTGTAATGTCTGAATACCCACTAACAAGCACTTTTTGAACATGAATTAAATTAATCAATGATTGTTCTTCATTATTTAATATCTTCATAAAGTTTACCTTGACCCATTTGTCTTGAAGAAGTCCATTGAAAGCCTTTTTGAACATCTTAGCTGTAAATCTTATCACTAGACCAATTGAAACTTCTAATAGATCTCTTTGTGTTACTTGGATCACATCACTACTACTTTGGATCAACATTTTTTTTATTCCAAGTATGTACCATGATTTTCGCAATACAGTATTTCTTATGGAATATAAGAATCACGTGAATTGTCTTTTTAATCTCTATAATCAAGATAATTCACCTTCAAAAGATAATGTTAATGATGGTGATTTAAGCTCTTGAGACTTCTCCTTTAACCTAGCTAGCAAAAGCATAAGATCTGATGATCATGGTTTTATATCTCTTTAATGATATTGTAAGATCTTTTGTTTTTCACTACTTTTGTAATTATTGTATGTTAAAGTAGTCAAGTCATTTCTACATTTTACTTTTATGTTATCTAGTGTGTATTTACTTTAGTTTGCTTTTATAAACAACCTGTACCTCTTGTCAGCCATGTTTGTAAAAATCCTTTTATAAATATATGTTGAAGCT
>Ga0325411_1009019_pt1 | contig 10712 bp, 7 predicted proteins | sample PopdelMetagenome_13_FD_206181 | JGI IMG/M metagenome (GOLD analysis project Ga0325411, IMG submission 206181) | Populus deltoides microbial communities from Bellville, Georgia, United States - Xylem-PdIQD-R4 | ecosystem: Host-associated > Plants > Phyllosphere > Stem > Wood/Secondary xylem...
ATTTGTCAAGCCAACAAGCCATGTATAACAAGCATCTCATAATCCAACATTGAGTTCTCAAATTAAAAACATACCAGGTGATGTATTGGAACAGCAGTTAATGTTCCAAATCTGCCATTAATGCGTCCAACAATTTCGTGAACCTGGCTCGTTAGCTTTTGATCTGTGAATATACAAGCAAAACTTACTGAATTATCCTTTTTGTTAAGATACAAAACCCACAGTTTGGTATGCAACACAAGGCTAAGAGTCAATAATCTATTTAGCATGGAAGCGACAAGATACAATGACATCAAAGTTGAGATCCAGCTTTCATGCTCACATCCCCATTTGCTTTTTGAGCACCAGCTCAAGGCTCAAGCTAAGTTCTACTTTTAAGGCCCGAGGTCAGGGTTCCACAGAGACATTAGGTTCAATTTAGAGTGATCCCCACTATAGCTAAAGAAATTGAAAAAAGAAAAAAAGAACCTAGTGTAGCTTCTACCATTTAGGAAAAATAGTAGCATACGCTATGCAATTTGGAACATTTTTGTACATACAGGGCATCACCAGTGCTTAAGAGCTAAGATCTAACTTTCATCCCCAGACCTTTTCTTTCGTAGTTTATATTGTTTAGGCATATGGGACCATATAACTCTTTCAGACATAAATAAATTTCAGAGAATAGTCAGTTTTAAATGCCAACAACATGATGAGCAACACTGTAAAAGGAACTGTATCAAGGGTGTCAGAAATCATACACTCAGGAACATCTGTTCTTGTTGGCACAGCAATTTGCAGTAGAACAACTTTATCACGCCAGTGAGAATTCTCCTCGAGAAATTTTTCAAAAGCAAGAATCTTCTGTGGAATTCCTTTAATCATATCAAGGCGGTCAACACCTAGCATCACCTGTTAATTATAAGAATTTCAGCAGTAATCAGATAGGAAAAAATAATTTAAAGACATGGTTTGTGCAACAAATGGATGACAGTAAAAGCGACAGTGTGAGAGAACCTAAACCTTAAAAGTTAAATTACATTAAAAGGGAAATTGAAAGATTCAAAATGGGTGTCTTGGCATTGGATTTGGTGTTGTTCAATTTTAATGCTGTAAAGATCAGAACAAATAACCTTGAATAACAACCCAACCTTCAAGGACAATGAAGGTTCTTATGGAGAAGCGTTCATTTTCAGATTATGCAAGTCTTGGTGCTGGATCCTGGACGTAGTTGATCATTTTAGAAAACAACATGGGTCAAAACAACTGACCATTCTTCTTCTTCTTCTTCTTTTTTCTTTCCTTAAATACTTAAATAAGGAAACATGAAACAATATTCAAGGTCTGACTGCTAGAACTGTTCATGAGAAACAAAATTCAATTGACATGAAACAATACAGAAACTCAAATAGCATGACTTGGCAGCTGGAGCTGGAGGTGCTCCCAGTTTCCATGACCAACAAAAATCAGAGTTCCAATGTCATGCCAGTTACATATGTTGCAAGTACTTCAAACCATATTCACTGCAAGTGCATTCAATGTCAAACTAGTGATACTTGAAAAAACTTAAAGTTTCAACCACCATAATGCAGCAAATAGTTAACTTAATCAAGTAAAGATCGCATCTACCTTTCGGCCAGCAAATCTTTCCTTCAGTTCTTTAATGTGATCCTGGACTTGAGGGAGTTCAAGAGCTCTTATGAACCGATCTGAGTCTATCCCAATTGGAAACTGATCACAAGAAGATAGAGCATAATTAGTATAACAAGAGTACAATTTATAACAAGATTACAATTTTGTTTGCTCATGAACATGTTAAAACTTTGACATGCTGTGCTGCTACAACAAAAAGAAAGGAGTGGCTTAGCGAAACAACACAAGGGGAATTCAAATGAATAGTTCTACTCAAACATACCGCTGCAACTCGTGTCAGCCTCCCTTGATCCTCAACGCCTTCAGGTGTGCCCTCTAGCCCAAGAATGCGAGTACAAGCACTAACAAAATGTCTTGCATAGTCATAGGTGTGAAATCTAGAGAAAAAAATTAATATGTTAAGTTATAGTGTTGGGAGTAGTGACACGAGTCTTAGCAGATACCGAAAGAATGCTCTTACATCTGAAGCAAAAAGCACAAAAGAAAAGGGGGTCCTATTCATGTTACAACAAGATTAATTTGCAGCAACAAAAGTTTATTTCTGAGTTTGAAAGCGACTTTCCTTCTGTATTTCGATCAATAATGATAGATTTAAAGATCCTACAACAAAATTGTTCAGAGCAATGAATTCCATGTCTCAGTTATGTATGGAACCTATTTCTGAATCACTGATTTCCTCTAGCTTTCCCCATTAACTGTAACTACCAAAAATCAGATGAAGTTCAATCTAACGATTTCAAGCTTAAATGCAGTCATATATACACATCAGCTTTTTGTTTGTTTGCCATAGCAGACAAACAAGTGAGATGAAGTTCACGGGATCATTCGTCGCACTTGACTCTAAACAGACAAGGGAGTTCAGCAAAGAGACAGAAATAAAGTCCCTTACATCAACCACATGTACAGTGAACATGAGATACTCACTCAGGTGAAGGATGCAATGTATGAAAATAAATGGACCATTCTAATTTAAAGTGAAGTCCAAACAATTTACAAATCCAGCCATTTTCCCTTGCCAATGTTTTAACCGTACCAACCATACTTGCAAAGCTAAAATGGTATGCTATAAATGATTTAAGACACTTGCATTACATAAGTGAGCATACCCAACTAAATCGGCAGCAAGAACAGAACGTAATAGGTCTGATCGAGATGGCAGTGTCCTGTGGATTTCAGAAGAAGGAAAGGGTGTATGGAGAAACCAACCAACTTTCATATTATTGTTGTATTCCTTTAGGCATTTTGGGAGAAACATCAAATGGTAATCATGGCACCAGACAACATCACCCTCCTCATAATGCTGGTGAACCACATCAGCAAACATTTGATTTGCCTTCTTATATGCAGCAAACTGAGACTGGAAACTTCTGGTTGTGGCGAGTCGATCTTCTTGTGGAAGCCCAAGATAATGAAAGAGAGGCCACAGTATATTGTTGCAGTAGCCATTATAATATTGATGAACAATCTCTTCATCAAGGAATACCGGAATGCACCTCTGCAATAATTGAAGAAGAGGAGAGAATCAGCAACTTTCGAGTTTTTAGGTATAATGTGCGAGAATGCGCAAGGAAGAATTCAAGTTCGAAAGGTTTCTGGAGACAACCTTTTCAGCCAAAGCTTTAGTAAGCGACTTCTGGCCAACTTCATCTGGCACGTTAACCCCAGCCCAGCCAATCCATCTCGCCTCAAACTCCTTCACACCTTGTTTAACATTGTCCAAAACGCATTAGGTACATGATCACAAGAGGAACGAGCAAATGCAATAAGGATAAAACTTCAAAAATGATGAAGTTTAATGAAATGGAGGACAAATCAGAGAGGATACAGAAGCCTGAACAGTAAGGATGAATAATTTAAATAACAAACCCAACTCAACCAACTCTTAGTCTCAACTACTTTAGGGTCCATGACATGAATTTTTTTTCTCCATTCCATAAAAAGTTTAGAACAACAATCAATGCATCAAATATTTTACTTGCTTACCTAGAAGAGCACTGACTAGGCCCCCAGCACTCATCTCCAAAGACCATGAGTCTTCACCTCTTCTAACAGCAGATACAGGCAGTCTGTTAGCTACCACCAATAGGCGTTGCCTTAAAGGCCTGGCATCTGGCTTTTCACATTCACATCCCTGCGCAATAGCCCCTTCCAAGTATTGTTCGATATAGGAATTGTTCAAGCTGTCACCTTCCCGCGCTCGTAAATCATATTCACATGGTTCAGTTCCTCTATGATTATCAGTTAACTCATTTGAATAGGCAGACCTGATGTTTCGCCTTAGCTCTCTTACTTTTAAGAGCCGTCCGACACGACCTGAGTTATGGATGGAATTACCGTTGTCCTGGTTTCCAGGCATACGCTCACTTTAGTAACCCAACCTCCAATCACCAATTTTATGGGCTCCTGGTGTTTCTAGAGCAATTGAGCCTCCTACATTTTTGTTTGAAAAGTAAATTGAGTGTTCAATAATCACTATAAGCCACACAAAAAACTTAAATCCTACTAAGTTGGACATTAAGAATACAACATCACATCATTGTCACATCTTAAAACAGTGAAACACTTTTCTACTGCTGTATAAAATTCAATTCTCGGAGTGAATTTAATTAGCATGAGCATCTTAAGCATATTCATCAAAACAAGACAAACACAAGATGACAGAAGGGCAACGAGAGAGATAACACAGAGAATGGGATCCACAGAATTGCATTGAAGCAACAAAAATGGGGTCTACAAAAAATCCTGGCTATTTAAGCCCAAATATTTGAACTTTCTCATTTGAAAAATAAACCTCAAATATCCAAAAAAGCATCACCAACCTTTTTTCAAGTTCATGAAAACAAGATTGGCAGATTGGCGGACAAGAAGAAACATAAGATCCACAGAAGCAATTTAATCCAACACACAAAAACGGAGCTCTCTTCGTTTATTTTCACACAGATGAAAAAGCGAACACATTGCATGAAAAGAACACAAAACACTTCCAACTTGAATATCAAGTTGAGCTCAAAAACACTGACACTAGTAAAAGAATTCCCTTGTAACCAAACACACAAAATGAATTATAACTCACGCAAGAAACACATCAAGAACCCACCTAGGCAGCAGGCAATAAAAGAACTGATTTTGAGCAAAAGACTCTAAAGGGGAAAGGGGGAAAAAAAAAGGATTCTGTCCAAAAGCCTGATTTTTTCACTCAATTTTGAAGCTATAATTGAATTTGTCAGAGAGAGAGGGGGGGGGGGGGGATAAAGAAAAAGGAGAAGGAGCACAATATCCCTGTGTAAGCTTGCTTTATAAGATGCACAAAAGCTTAGCCATGCAAAGATTTTGTTTTCAAAAAGACATGGGATCTTTTTACTCTCTGAGCCCGTTTATAACTGTGCCCGCGGTTACTTTAAAAAAATATTTTTTTAAATAATATATTTATTTTTATTTTAAAAAATTAAAAATAATTTTTAATATATTTTTTTAAAAAAAATACTTTTAAGAATAAGCAAAATGTCCCAGACTTCTCGTTATAGCAATTAAGCAAGTGGTTACGTAATCCATTAATAATTTTTACTAGAGTATTTAAATTCTGTTTATGATAAAGATTATATTTTAAAGTATTTATTATTTAGAAATATATTAAAATAATTTTTTTATTTTTAAAATTTATTTTAAATAATAATATATTAAAATAATCTATAAACATAAAAAAATTAATTTTAAATAAAAAAATATTTAATTTAAACAAAAATATTTTAGCCACATTGCTAAACGCCTCTTCAATCACTTAACCACTCTATAATCTCTTGTTTATTGAGAAAAAAAAAATACTATAAAGAAATAGAAATACTAGCACAAGTACACATGACAATTTTATGCATGGAAGGACGCATGATTTTGACACGTAACATCTTTCTTGGTGACCTTTTCACCTGCAAGGTAATGTAATGATTTTCGAATTAGTTTTTTCTCCCCGCAAGTATGGAAAACTTGCCACGTTTCATGTCTACTATTTTTATGTAGTGTTAATATCATTTAATTTTTAAAATGTTTTTTTAAAAAATATTTTTTATTTTAGTATATTAAAATGATTTAAAACAAAAAAAAATAATTAAATTTCTTTCATAAACTAAATAACAAGGAAAAACCTTGGAGTTTTCTCTGTTGATTACCCAAGTGGATTTGCATTGCAAGATTCATTTTACAACTATTTTATATGTGAAATTTCCGACTAATGGGTGCCCATAAAATATTTCTTAGTAGCTATTTAATGATTTACTTCTTTAATTTTGATTAAAAAAAAATATTACAAGCAATTATAAATATTACCACGTAAAATAACACTTACTTGATGTCTAATGATAAAGATAATTATGTTTAACTAAGATTTTTTTCATAAATGTTGTGCTAATAAATAATTGATGATTCCTTAGTTAATACATAGTATAATTATCAGTGCATTACTAGATATGATAAATTAACATTCTATATTTTAAGAATCTTTTCATTTGACAAATAATTACTTCTTCATCACGAACAACTTCTCAGACTTGAGGTCGTCTTGTTTGTAGCATCTCTATATATAGAAGTTGTTCTTGCTACTTCATCATCGACGCCTTGAAGAAGATATTATGTCCTCTTATTCTACCCTTTCTGTTATCCAGAATAGTTTTACCTCCTAGTTTGATCTTGCATGCTACAATAATATGACCTCTAATTCTGTTTTATTTGCTTATTTGAATTTGTCAATTTCTTTTCATCTCTCAACTTCTTTTTCGTTGTTTGGTGTCTTGTGTTTCCTCATTCAATTCCAGCACTTGACATTCTAGATTGGATCATGTTTTGTTTTCAAAAACCCATCCTTTAATTTCTCATGGCCTGTCACTTCATGCTAAAGAGCGTTTGTTTTGGGTAAAGTATTTTACCAAAAAAAAAAAAGAAATTGCAAGTAAAATGTTTTTTCGAAGAACAAGTTCTTACAATAACGGTATGAAAAAGATGATGATACTAAGATGTTGATGATGTGTTGTTATGATGATTATAATAGTGGTGAAGGTAATGGTGCTGGCGGCAAGGGAAAAAAGAAAGGGGTGGTGATAGAGTAATGGCCATAATGAAGGTGGTGGGAGAGCAATAGCGGTGAAGGAGTTGCCATCAGTGATAATGATGGGGGTGCGGTGGGGTGGCGGTGGCGGTGGTATAAATTCTACCATTACTAAATAACAATTTGGAACAACTTTAAGTTTAGTTTTCTTCCTAAAATCTTGCTTATTAAACATGAGATCTATTTACATTTGTGATGATAAAGAATGGAGATCTTAGTCGTCACAGCTATAGAGGGGTTGTACAAGCTTTTTCTACAGAGGACCTAATTTTCAAATAAAGTTTGTACCGTTACACTATTTGAGCTTTTTTGACACTACCGCTACCAAACAGATGCTTGGCATGATGTTGTGCCTATCCACTCTTCGGATTTGATTCTATGATAATAAAACCCTAAACCTTCCCACAGTTCCCCAACTGTGATTTCACTTCGCAAAAAAGATTCTCTAATCAAAATGATGTCAAGTTCAACCAACCAGACCCACATGCCAAAGCTGGGGATTAAAAAGGGGAGGAATCATACTATAGCCAATAGCTTGGAGCACATGCAATTTAAGCGACCAATTAATGGCTAGGAATATCGCTACCCACTAGGGCCTTGCTTCAAATCATGAACACAAAATGGACCCAAGAAGAACACAATGCACTTTCCTGGCCAGCAACAGGCTAAATACACTAAGTGAGTGGTATCCAACTGCCCCACCACCAATTACAGTTGCCAGAAAAGACATGGCCCTTCAGTGAGGAAGCATTTTGGGGAAAAAACATTTCTGAAGGAGACCAGGAAATATCTCTCATTGGCCATTACTGAGAAAGAACTAATAAGGAGACGAAATGCTTGGTTGGAATTTATTTCTCATCCAATCCCTACAGAGAGAAGGTTCACGATGACATTTTTGCTAATTTAAAAAAAAAAATCATTAGCAGCCAACTTATCTGACAAATAGAAACTGACCTGTGCCCTACCACCTCCTCTATTGAAGTCATGAAGACCAAAACTACCTCATAATTTCTTACATATTTTATATTCCACTTTATCAGTTTATCAAGATTGAACTATCATGCTTCTCCTTTTTATTTACCTATTTTTTATGGCAGCACCACTACTGGACGCCAAATGCTATGGCCCTATGGCTGCTGAAGCGTTGGAGAGGAAAAAAAAACTCACATGCCAGCATAGATTGATTACCTGAAAGCTAAGTGGACCACCCTAAGCTATGAGGCTATTGTTGTTATAATTGCCAATCAGATGATCTCAGTGAGCTTTTTGTCTGTTCCATCACTAATTGGCATCATTTGTTTGGTTTGTTTAAAGCATAGTGCATGTTGCCCATACACAAAGGCAGGCTTTAATTTTCCCTACTCTGGATTCCAGTCTTGGAATATAACATTTGAAAATTAGGCTGGGGTGCATGCGCATGCTCAGGGAAGACAAATGCCTTGGCCTAAAAGAATTGTTCATGAGAATGTAAAGAACAGGACGCAATCAAGATGATATCAACAATCCAGCAAGCAACGCATAAGCAAAGAAGCTTAGATCCCAAAATGTTAACAGAAAATACCATATAACCTGTTGAAGAAGCACGTACCTTCATTGACATGTTGATGCAGGGGAAAAACTCTTTCAGTCCTGTGAAGTGACAACAGAAATATCTCTGAATACAAGTAACACTCTTCTCCACCGCTTGTACTTAGAAGACAAGTATCGTAATACATGTGACTAAATGAATGAATAGGCCAAAGGAAGTGCAAACAAAATCAGATATTGACAGAAAAAGACTGGCATGCAGCTTGGTTTTTTCTCTGCTAAACGAAGGCAAGTGGACTTGAGTATCATTGCTGCTGTCAGTCACTTGGGATTCTAGAGTAGGAGAGCCCGTGAAGACCAACAAACACCCAGGAATTTGCAGCAAAACCATAAATTTGTCACGCATGCAAGAAGGTTTGGTGCTCAAATTTCTTGTGGATCCCACTAAGAAGATATCTTAAACCAAGTCTTTTGATCATCTGATGAGATGATCTCAGCCATTCATTCTTAAGTTGCCCTTTTCAAGAGTCAGATTTTTAAATTTCTCCGTAAAATCCTAGGTCTCAGCTGCATAATTAACCAGACGGGGAAAGAGAAAAATTGCTCAGGGCCATAAAAGTCTTGCTAAACAACGAGTGGGTGACGTGTATTAGCCAAAACTTCTTTAAAAAAATGTCACTGGTGAGGTCATGAACAGGCGACAGTACATGGCCTAACATTTATTTCCCTTGAGCTGTTGGGAAGACTATCAATTTAAGAAGACTCGTTATCTTATCCATGTTACAGAACAACCACACAGCAGCGTGATAATCAAGTTTGCAAAAGAAGGAAAATTTTCTACTTACACCAATAATTTGTTTTAGTCATTTTAGTACAATCCCTTGGCTCAATTATTGCAGACTTTGATGCATCATATATATATTTGAATCACATCATAAATGGATATTTTTTATCGCATAAATATAAAAAAAAAATATTTAGTAAAATATCACGGCACGAAAGTTAAACCTTTAAACCTACTCATGTTAAGGAGATATATTCAACTTGAGTCTCTTAAAAGTGGGGCGAGTTCGACCTGCATCTCCCCTCAAATTGGGCTAGTTTTACAATTAAATTTGGGGCTATGCTATTTTGCCAGATATTTTTGGCCACTTTGCTATTTTTTTTTATTTAAAAAAAAAAAGAATCTCAGAAATGAGTTGTGCTCCTAGCTGCCAATTAAATCTTTCAGGACCGTTATATGACCTGGAAAGCTGCAGCAAATCACTTTAACAGTCAAGTTGGAAAACATGCGAGGCGGAGCATCCACCGAGCAACTTGTGAGGAAACTTCATGGTCAATAAATACCTATTGGACTCGGATGGATCGCAGGGAAATCTTTGGTGTAACCTAGAATGACAGAGAGCCAAAATCAGAAATGGACTCCTGGCTGACCTGATAGCACTAATATGACACTCTTTTCTCTTCATATTCTGTTTAGCTATGACTGCTTTTTTTTTCCCCTTCCTTTTGATATCTGCAGGCGCACCTTGTCCTCCAGTGATTGGGACTCACTGTGCCATGTTACACCAACCCCCTGCCTAATATCCGGAATCATGACTACTCACTTTAACATCCCAACCCTCAAGATTGGACATGTCTTGCATAGCTTCGTAGGCACATGGTAAAACTATAAAAAGTTGATCTTCAAAGCAGGAGACTAACAAGCAGGATTTAAGAGTAGAAGGGACAGAGAAAATTCGTGTTCTATGTTCCAAACCCGAAGGGCATCATTACATAAACAGTCTAGAGGGCTGGCTAATAAGAAAAAAAAGGACTGGAATGGGATGAATTACGAGGAACGGGATTTCAGAGTTTAGACATTAGAAAATAGACAAAGTGCGAAATCTTAATGGTACAATTAATATTCTTTCAAATGTCTAAAGAATAGATGAGGACCGCCCATCCTGAACTCCATTATTGGCTTGCCCAAGCTTCTAGGTTGCAGACTTCGGAGGTAACAAATAGTAGCTACACGTTTTACATGACATATCTCCTAATAAGACAGTTTTAACTTTCTAAGATACGTGACACCCATGATAATAAATGTCATTTTCCAATATTAGGTGCATTATTAGGAGATATTTGAAATTTCCAAATAGAATATGAGGACAATGGGATAGTCCTTCTCCACGATAATTATCCTTGGGAGACCTTGGATTTCGTTTTATTGAAGAAAATTCTACAATAAAACTAACTGAGGTAACGTTCAATAATTGTACGAGATTTTTCTGATCAAAGGGAAAGGGAGGAGGACAAGGAGGAAGAAGATGAAATTGTCTTGGAAATTAATTTAAATTCAAACATCCCGAATCCGCAATCATTACTGAAGTATTTTAGTATCTTCGCGTGAAATAATTATCAAGGGCTAGTTTTATTTCTCTTTGAAGGTTATGGATTTATTTAAATTGTTGATTTT
>Ga0325411_1009022_pt1 | contig 10711 bp, 4 predicted proteins | sample PopdelMetagenome_13_FD_206181 | JGI IMG/M metagenome (GOLD analysis project Ga0325411, IMG submission 206181) | Populus deltoides microbial communities from Bellville, Georgia, United States - Xylem-PdIQD-R4 | ecosystem: Host-associated > Plants > Phyllosphere > Stem > Wood/Secondary xylem...
TATGAAAACCAATATTTCTACACCAGAGTGTTGATTCTCGTTGTTTTTTGACCTGTACAAAATTGACAAAACTACTTCCCTCGTCCATGTGAGTGGTGTAGGAGAGTTTTTTCTTCTCTGGTGAAGTAAATGAGGTGAAACCGTGGCATTCAGCATTCTTTAGTAGTTGGGATTATCTGGGGGTCGACATTGATTCTTGTTGCTGTCAATTTTAATGGCACGCAATGTCTGCTGTCATAGCTGCTTGGAAACAATCAACCAAATTCGTCTTTTAATGAATGCCTTCGTTTTTTGTTGCGGAGAAGTCGAACACTTGATGCTGATAGATGCTTATTATGGCAGGCTTTCTCAAGAGACATTAAAGGGTTTTTCAGGGAGCGTTTTGTATCAAGAGACACTCAAGAATTTGTAGGAGAAGAAATTTGAGATGCTAAGCATTCTTGTGCACAGTCTGTAAGTTTAGGAATCTCAAATTTTGGAGAATCGTACGTCTTTTCCAACTAAATACAAGCATCACATTTCTAAGAGGATATTTAAAATCTATAAACTAAAAGCCTCTTTGGAATAAAATAAAAGGAACTTGAGAAGATCGTTCTTCGTCATTTTAAACTATAAAAATTGAGAAATATATATTGAGAGTTTGAGAGATTAGTAGCGGTTGTTTTCTAAAGTGTTTTTTACTTGGAAAAACTTGAAATAATATTTTAAAAAAAATTATTTTTAATTTTAGCAGATTAAAATAATCCAAAAATACTAATAAAATTATTTGAAAAAAAAAATTTTAATAAAAAAACATTTTCAAACTCACTTTCAAATCAAACCATGTCTTAGACTCGAAAATATATTATGTTTTAGTAAAAGGTATTCCAACACTTGAACTTATACTCAAGTTGCAATACGATAGTAAATTAATAGATCCAAAACATCAACATATATAATTAATTAAATGAAATTCTAGCCTGCTAGAAGATCATGCAAAATTGTAATAGAGAGAGTTATTAATTTAGATTAAAATGAAAATAATTTAGATACTAACTTATATTTAAAGGCCTTATCAAAATTTAATTATAAATTTATATGCATGAAACTAATACTTGTTATTTTCATACGAATAAGTAAATAGATCAATATGAGTAATATTATGTGCCTATAGAATATATTTGATGCTAATAAATTAATTGGACCAAACTTTTTAGACTAGCATCAAAATATGAAAATTGTTTTTTTTTTTAAATATAATATGTTCTTGAAAATTCAATTCCTCCTATCCATGACAATGACGATGACGATGAAATTAATAGTGAATGTCAACATAATGATAATGACGATGATGATGATGTGTGAGTTGTATGTATGGTGTTAGCCAAAATGAGAAAATAAATGTCCGTACTATAATTATACATTTCAATAAGTTGTTTGATACTACTAGTACAATTGTAATATATGATAACTCTACAGAATTCTTTCGCTGCAGGATAATAGGATATTTTTCTAAGAACATGTATGTTTTGAAAAAAAATTGGCTATATTATAAAATTAGAGTGGTTAGACAGTGTGGTTATGGTTATTTTTTAAATGATTTTTCGTGTCAAAATACGTCCCAATGATTTTTTTATTTTTTTAAAATTATTTTTGACATCAGCACATCAAAATGATTTGGAAATATTAAAACCATATTAATTTGATGTTAATAAAAAAATAAAAAAAATTTAATTTTTTTTAAAAATATTTTTAAAACACAAAAACAAAGTATTATTGACTTAATCTTACAGCTTTGAAAAAGCAACATTTCTAGCCAAAAAAAAAAAAAAATGAATTTTTTATTAGACAGAAATTTCTTAGAGAAAAACCGAGCTGTCATGCCAAAAAAGAGTTTCATGTCAAATTTTATACTGTCAAAATTAGATTTCGGTGGTCAATGATTTTAACTCGCATACATATATTTCTTCTTTCTTCTTCTTCTTGAGAGAAAGCAACCTTCAATTCCCCCCACCTTACTTTTCTACTTTATCTTCGCTCTAAAGCAATAAGATCAGAACTGTTGAGAGAGAGAGAGAGAGAGAGAGAGAGATCTGGCCGTTGAAAAAAAAAGAAAGAAAAAAGTGGGTAATTGTTTTTGGTATAAACAGATCCATATAGTTTCTTTACCTACTGTGTTGATTGTCCGACATGTGCTCATAGAAAATTAAGATCCATTTCTTACAAAATGGCAAGAATACCCAAATCAGTGTTCATCAAGTTCAGCGACGCATGCTTGCTCAGTGCTCTGGCAGTAGTTGAACTTACTATACATTGGTTGCTGAGAAATGCTCATATTTCTAATAGCTGAGCTATACAATGCTACTGATGGATGCGGTCAGAGAGAAAGTTGCTCTTGTCTCCTGTCGTCATATATATACATGCACATACATACAGCAACCAAATTCCTGATTTTTTTTCTTTCTTTCTTTCTTTTTTTCTGAAGACGCTTTAAGGTTCGTTAACTCCAGTTATTTTACGGTTCAAATTCTACCTGTATGATCTACAAATATTATGATATCCTGTTTCATCCATTTAAGCATCAAGGGGACAGCTGCTCTCTATTCTCCATACCTGAACACTTTCAGTCCTTAAAACTCAGAAATCATAATACAGAGGTGCAACATCCTTGCAGAAATCCATAGGATTAAACATTACAGACAGCTAGAGATAAAAATTACAGAGTCATGAGAGTTACATAAACAGTTGCTGATTGCTAGTGTAAATATTACTCCCAGTGATCAAATCAACTCGGGGGAAGAGGTAGTTTGTTTCGTACTTTCTAGTTTCTAGCGTATGTTTCCTATCAGTAAGAGCAATGATAAGAAACAATTTACACGGACTGGTCAATCCCAGAGAGATCCGAGCCCGTTGAACATATCTTCCTCAGTACTGGAAGTTCCTGGGCCATTGTTAGCGTGTAGTTGCCCTGTAAGAATCAGTGGCTGGTCATAAAATATGAATCCATGGTTATAATCCTGCTGATCATAACCGGGGAACAATTGCAGATGTGGTGGTATTTCAAGGTCCACCTGTAGAGGGAATAAAGAAAGCATCAGGCTTAGATAGACATTAAAAGACTCAGCTATCGAGTCTCACCTCTTCTGGAATTGTAAATTCTACAGCATGGTTCGCATAAGCAGAAGCTGCTAAGCAACTTGTTCCACCATCATCACAGATTAAATTGTCAGTCTCCTGATCTGCATATCGATTTTTAAGATGATATTAGAACAGATGTTATTATAGGTTGAAAGATCACTCTAATCACATTTTCAAAACCAGAACCTTCATCAGATGCTGGAGGACTACTAGCCTCCTCCTCTGTCTCTTTAACCTTCTTATATGATCCTTCAGTCTTCTTGTCTAGCGTCTTCATCATTACTTTACAGAGAACCAGAGCCCTCTACAAAAGTTGGATAGGTAAATGGGATTCATATTAGAAGAACACAACAACAAAATAATCGTATGATTGATACGAATATGCTGCGTCTCTGTCTTACACACAAACACACACACTACAGACGTACCAGGTCCCGGCAATTAGGTAAATTGAAACTTGCACTGAACTCGTGCATCACATACTTGATTCCATCCTTTACACAGGAATGAACAAAAATCTTTTTTATACCAATTACTTCCCCATTAAGTTCAGATGTTACTTTACAATCCCTTCCTTTAGCTTGCCATGAACCCGTATTTGTTGACCTATTGATTCTCCCGTTATTTGTGTAGGAGTTCTTAGCATGGAGAGGAGAAAAGAAATACCCTTCTCGATCTTTTGAATTTATCCCTACAAAAATTATTTAAACGTACAAATTAAGTTCACAAAATGTTCATAGCAGGAAGAAAGACAAATATTTAAGATTGTCCATCTGCTTACCGGGTAAATCCCAGGGATCAAACTGGTAGATATCAAGCTGGGGGATTTTGCTGACTAGGTGATCATTTCCAAGTAACTTGTGCCTTAGAAAATGATTTATTAATTCATTGTTGGTCGGACTAAATCTATCTCCAACGTCATATGCTAAACATGTTGCCTTGCTTGTCATCTTTTTCCGCTAAATATTCATGCCTTCAAGAGATATTTAGCACAAAATTAACGAACAACAACAAGTAATCACAATATGCTACAAGTGCAAGAAGGAAAGGGGGGGAAAAAAAAACAGCAGCTCTCTCTAGCAACTTCATAAAAGCAAAGTAAGAGATATAAACTCACACGTTAGAAGCAATCCTTTCATTCCTCTTCCTAAAACAGGAATCGTAAATGGAGATGAGGCTTTAAATTGAAGAGAGACCGAGAGCACAGGGCTTTTTTAGATATAGAAAGTGGCTTACCTGGTGTGAGCTGCTGTGGCACCAAAGGAGCAGATGAAGCACATTTATATAGAGGGGGGCTGCACCAGTACTGCTCAGACCGCGTTGAGTCACGAGTCAAGATTCCATTCCCAGATTAAAGATAACATACGCAAGGACTTTGAAATAATAACACTACCTCCCTTCCCCCAGAATTTCTCTACAAGTTTTGTAGGCCCCATTATCGTCTTTTTCCATGCATTCCAGAACCTTCTCACACTCCCGCAGCAGTATCAACTTCACTATGTGGTAGACAGCTGAGTGGAGAGAAAATTTGAGAGAAAGAAAAGATACAATACTAAAATTTACTTTAGAGTTTGGGATTTTTGTTATGGATCTAACTTTATCTTTTTTGTGATTGTATTTGTAACGGCAGATATTGTTTTAAACAAATATTTGATTAAAAGAACAATGCATGATTTTGGCAAAACTCTTAAATTTATCTTTATATTTATTTTTATCTCTTTGTTTTTAATTTGGTCAATGAATTCTTAAATTTTTTTTTATTATGTTCATATATTTAAAAATATGATTGCGGTTACTTTTAAAAATACTTTTCATTCCAAAACAATTAATATGATCAATGAATCCATACAAGAATAACACAAACAAAGATCAAACAAGCATGCATTTTAACCATCTAGGTGGTCATCCAGTGGTAAGAGTTTTGGACCAAGAGATTTGTTTCCTTTGTGGTATCAGGTTCGAGCCCTATGGTTACTCATATGATGGCCACTGGAGGCTTACATGGTCGTTAACTTTAGGGCACGTGGGATTAGTCGAGGTACACGCAAGCTTGCTCGGACACCCACGTTAAACTTTTTTAAAAAAAAGCATGCATTTTTGTTTGAATATGATGAACAACAACGAAGAATATTATTGAAGAATCTAGAACGTGGGTTTTAAACCAAACCATATATGATAAGGTCGTATTTGGGAACGCCGTTGAAACCGTATTTTCTCAAAATTTAAAAAACAAATTTACTAAATTTTTTTTTTATGTTTTTATATCATTTAATACAATGATCTCAAAAATAATTTTTAAAAAATAAAAAAAAATATTATTTTGATGCATTTCTAAGCGAAAAACACTTTGAACTATAACTGCTATCACAATTCCAAACAAGAAGTATAGAGAGGTTCAAAATCATGCAACAATAAAAAAATCTAGTATCTATTCACTTCGATTATCACTGAATCATTATGATTTAGTTAAAGAAAGTTTCAATTCAAAAACCAAAACTCTAAAATTAAAACATTAAAATACACATTATTGCATGCAAAAGAAACCATTGCTTGCTAAAGAGGTCATGTGAAGTGGCTAATATAAAGAAAGAAATGGACCAAAACTGTTCTTTCCAAGAACATTATCTAGTAAAAAAAAAAGCCAAAAACCCTAGAAAAAACCAAAAATAACCTCAACCCAAAAACAACACTAAAACTCTGGAAGAACAACCTACATCCCTAAACATGTTACTATAATTGCTTTATACCGTCCATCAAAGAAAGATGAGATTAAAAGGAAAACAATAAACACAACATAGGCTACTAAAACACCTATTTTTATCCATAAATATTGTTATATAGATTATCTTTCACATTCTTAATCATAAACAACATACATTTGGTTGAGACAACTTCATCAAAAGACTAACAATAGTCTTATATTATTAAAAACATTATATTTTTCTAAGAAAGTTTATTTAATTACGTAGGCTTCGTGGGAATATAGAAAATCATCATATAATGAAAAGTTTAAATATTAGGTTAATTGAATACATTCGAAAAAAGAAAAAAAGAAAAAAAGAAAAGGGCTAACCGAACAAATTCAAAAGAATACAAGGGTTAATTAATTAAATTAAAAATATATGAATAAAAATGAATAATTAGAGAGAAAAATTGAGGAAAGAACAGAGACAATTTATGGGTTGGGACTTTGCTATGGACCTGACTTTAGTTTAATTGTAGCGATGGTTGTTATATACTAATAATAATAATAATAATAATAATAATAATAATTTTAAAGCCCATTCATACTACTATTTTGTATTTTGTATTTTAATAAAAATAGAAAATATTTATAAAAGTATTATTTAGGATACTTCAATGATAGTTTTAATATTTTTTTATAGAAAAAATAAAAAAAAACATTATAACAAAATTAATTTGGATTTCTATTTAGCATACTTTCTTTTAGGATAGTTTAAATGTTTTTTTTAGAAAAAATAAAAAATATTTATAAAAAAATTAATTATAATTTCTGTTTAGAATACTTCAATTATAGTTTAAATATTTATTTTTTTAAATAAAAAAATATATAAAAAATTAATGAGTATTTCTATTTAGGATACTTTAAGGGTAGTTTAAATTTTTTATATAAAAAATTAAAAAAATTAATTAGGATTTCTATTTAAAATATTTCAATGATAGTTTAAATGTTTTCTAAAAAAAAATAGCATTTACATTTAGGATACTTTAAGGATATTTTAAATATATTTTTATAATAAATAAAAAAATTAATAGGTCTCCAGACCCAAGGCTATTAGGTCTAGTTTAGCCGCCAAACCCATGACTCTTGGATTTAGCTTAGCAATCACACCTAAGAAAGTTGGGTCTAACAGCTGAGTCAGTCTCAAGACATTTAAAATATTCTTTATATTTTTAAGATATTTTAAATTTAGGTACTTAAAATATTCTCTATATTCTTAAGATTTTTAAAAAAAAATTAATTTTTTTTATCATTAACCCGTTGCGGAGCTCGACCAATATACTAGTAATTATTATATGTTGTAAAATTTCTCAAAAACATTTAAGAGATTGATGCTTTATTTTATTGTAAATATAGGTTACTTAAGTCATTTTGTCTCCAACCTATAAAATTTTATTCATATAGTTCAATAAAGTAATATTCAATGGTTTTCCAATTTTTAATTTAATTCATAAAATTTTTAAAGTGACCCACTGAAAATATTAACAAGAGATAGAATAAGTCAGATTCGAATATATGCTGCATTTTAAATTAAAGAATTATTTACACAATTTTGTTACCACATCAACTTGTTAGTCATTTACACCCACTTATTATATAAAATCAACTATTTATTTATTTTTTTTAAAAAGAAGATGATGATGCGTTGTTTATTGTTGCATGTGAAATATTATCTATACTGGTCGAAAAATTATAGCTATAGTTTTTTTAACTAAAAAGATTATTTTTAAATAATTTTTTATATCCAAAAACAAATATAAAACACCCTAAAGACCTAAGAAAATCCATTTATAATATCAATTGAATTCCTCTATTAAAAAGGAATTTATTGATATAAAGATTAATCTTATCAAAATTTAGTGACTTTCTCTCATCTCAAAAACTTAAATACTAAAAGAATAATTTTGTGTATCAAAATGAAAATTACAAAACTATAAGAACCGTAAAAAAGAGGAAAAAGTATGAGGATTAAATAGAACTTTACCTTCAAAATTATATATGTCACAAGGCTTCTTTTTATTTTAACTTTGGTTTATTTTATTTTATTTTTTTCTTAATAAAATTTGAGAAATTAATCATAAAATTGAGTATAGAAGAATGAAATTAAAAATAAAAACAAATTAAAGATAAAAAAAATACTACTACAACATTTTACCTAGGCGTTTTATTATAGTATCTAATGGTTTTAAAATATATGGTTAAAAGTCATATTTATGAGGGGAAAACTTGGCAAAACCCATTGAATTTACCCTTATATTTATTTCAATTATTCATTTATATCCTTAATATGTAGAATTAACTCTTTTTGTCTCTAAATTTATCTAATTAATCAATAACTATTTCTATCAAGTCTCTATTCTGTTATAAAAATTATGATATTATTAACAATATTTTGTTTATGAGATTATTTTTTATATTCGTGTAGATCATCAAATAAATTATTTTAAAAAAATAAATTTAAGATAATTTACTTTATGATATTGGCTTTACATGAGCATATAAATTATTAGATATTGAAAAATATTTATTTTTTATATAATTAGAATGCATAGTTTAACATAAAGACTTGATAGTAGTTATTAGATTAATTGAATACATAATTAGTTTTATTTGTTTTTACATTTCAAAAATGTTTTTAAAAAAATTTAAATTTTATTTTATTTTTTTTCTTCAAATTAATATGTATTTGTTATTTTTAGATCATTTTGATGCGCTGATATCAAATATGATTTTTAAAAAATAAAAAAATATTATTTTAATATATTTTTAAGTGAATAACATTTTAAAAAGACAGAAGAATTAATTGAACGAATTAAAAGAAGACATGGATTAATTTATTTAATTTAAAATATAGTGATAAAAAATAATTAACACACAGGTGTAAATTTAGAGTTTTGAAAAAAAAAAAATAAAGATGATGTGACGACGTAGGAAAAATAACACCGCTTTCCCTCTCGCAAAACTTCTCTGCAAGTTTTTGAGGCCCCACCATCATATTTTACGTGCATAACACTCTCTATTTCTAACAATAGAAAAGCAGAGTAGAAAAAAAAAATTGAGAAAACAAAAAAAGATAATACTAAAGTTTGGGCTGTTTATTTCTTCGTTTTAAAAGCGTTTTTGATAAAATTTAAATTTTTTTATTTTTTTATTAACTTCAAATTAATATATTTTTAGTGTTTTCAAATCATTTTGATGTGCTGATGTCAAAAATAATTTTTAAAAAATAAAAAAATCATTGGCATATATTTTGGCACAAAAAGCTATTTAAAAAGCAACCGCAACCATACTGCCAAACACACTTCAGAGATGCGGTTGTAGACTTGTAGTTGTATAACGGTAATAAAAAAAATATATTAAAACTCAAGAAAATCCATCCAAAAATATAAAAAAAAGTTTCAATGTTAAAAAAGAAAAAGAAAACCATGGATTTGACCACCTATTACATAGATGTTACTTTAAATTAGACATATAAAAAAAAACTAAGCCTTGTGGTTTTTTTTTATTGTAATATAATTTATTATTTATTTTTTCATAAATCACTATAGAATGGAATAGTGATTTTTTAAAAAAAATTTTAATTTTATTCTCAAATTTTTTCTTTACACAATTGAGTCATTCTGAGCCAACATTAACACTCAATTGCATATTTCTTTTTAAGAAAAGATTAGGTTGAAAGATAGATGACCAAAGTAAAAAAATACAGGTAATATAGGTGGCGACTTTGAATCTTATACAAAAAGTTTATTTTGATCTCCCATATTTTTTTTAATTTAAAGGTGATAGTTCTTTTTTAGTTTTTAGAAATTCAATTTTGACACTAAAATTCATTTACCTTATTTTTCAGTCTTTTTAGTCAATAGAAAAGAGAGAGAAAACTATCGAGTTCTAGTAAAGAGAGAGAAAGTGGTCAATGAGAACGATTTTACCACCAAAATATTTGAAGTTGGTGTTAATGGGTTCCATTTCATGATGGGAGTTTTATCTAGATATATAATTTTTTTACTTTTCCTTACATGAGGAGGCAGATCTAACCGTGACAATGTTTTTGGGTTCGAGTTGATTTCAGCTTCTTGAGCTATTTTTTTAGGTTTTTTTAAGGTCATGAATAGATTTATTAAGGTGTTTAGGGTAAAAAAAAAATGGATTGAAAATGAGTTTTAAGACCAAAAACTAACACTCCATATTATTGAACCCAATTGAGTTTATAAATAAGGTTATAGGTTTAACGAGTTCATCTGCAGTATTCGAGCTATTACTTGTTTTTCTTTTTTTTTCCCCTTAATTTAAAAAAAATAACCACTTTTAATTGATGATTTATTTTTTTTATTTAGCTCAAAACTAAAAAGATATAATTGATTAATTTCACAATTTATTACTAATAATCTACTTTTATCTTCTCAACCAAGTATGTCCATCATGATTTTATTCCTTTAAAAAAATTGTTTCATAGAAAAAAGTTCTCATGCACTATATCATTGTAGAATTAATTAAAAATAATTTTTGATATAAAAAATTTATTAAATCTGATGACTTACATCACAAGGTGGTTAATTTTTTTTTGGTGCATTAATTTTCTCTCTCTCTCAAAACCACAGCATGATGGAAACCAATGGACTAGTGAACTTCTACCATTGGTATTTAATATATGAATGTTAAGTTTCAACTTTAATTTTGAATTTCTTGCAATTTCAATTTTATGTTTATGTATTTATTTTTTTCAAATTCACTATAAAAAACCCATTTAACCAAAATACTCAAACTTCATTACATTAATTTACTTTAAGTATATCCATTACATCCAAACCATTTTTTGTCATTAGCTAATGAAATGCTTCTGGACTTCAAGCT
>Ga0325411_1009023_pt1 | contig 10711 bp, 7 predicted proteins | sample PopdelMetagenome_13_FD_206181 | JGI IMG/M metagenome (GOLD analysis project Ga0325411, IMG submission 206181) | Populus deltoides microbial communities from Bellville, Georgia, United States - Xylem-PdIQD-R4 | ecosystem: Host-associated > Plants > Phyllosphere > Stem > Wood/Secondary xylem...
GCTTCCGCCCCACCATCACTAAGATACTCGTCCTCTTCTTCAGAAGATTCTTGATTTTCATTTTCTTGATGCTGTTGGGTTTCTTCATTTTCATTTGCTTGATGTTGTTGGGTCCCTTCATTTTCTTCATTTGATTCATGCTGTTGGGTCTCTTCATTTTCATTTGATTGATGCTGATGGGTTGTCTCTCGATTTTCATTATCTTGGTGCTGTTGGGTTGTTTCTTGATTTTCATTCTCTAGATGCTGTTGGATCTCTTGGTTTGAAGTAGCAGCAGAAAAACCACCGGAAGTTGAAGAAACCCTCTGTCTCTTGCGAGATGGATTGCTGGGTCCATCTTCATTTTCTTCTGGGAACTTAACCATCTCTCTCTCGCTCGCTCTCTTCTACAGACACTGGTGAAAAATTTTGATTCTTTTAGACTTCCTCAGCTTGGTGGCTTTCGTTTTTATTATTTATTCTGGGTTGTCAGTAGAAATGGCGGGGAGCCAATTGGGCCTTCCCGCCTCCCAAAAAAAAATATTTATTTCTCTTTCATTGGGTTCTAACTATGTCATTACTGAATTATTGAGTTAACCGGGTGAATTACATGTTACTATTTGTCTATTTGGAAGAGTAGTTATTATTATTTTTTAAAGTATTTTTTATATTGAAATATATTAAAATGATATATTTTTTATTTTTTTAAAATTATTTTTAAGATCAACACATCAAAACGATCCAAAACATATAAAAATTTAATTTTTAATAAAAAACAATTTAATTTAATAAAAAACAATTTAATTCTCAGCTTAACTCACTAAATCTGCAACTCGGGTCATAGACTCCACAGGTTTTTTTAACAAGTTTGTTTTTAAAAATATTTCTTTTACAACAAAAATAGATGCTTACAAAATTAAACATCAACCAAATATTAGAACGTTTGTTTAGAGCTGTGATGACTTATAGAAAGAAAATTAAAATAAATTATGAATACCACTTCAAAATTAACAAGATATTAAAGGATAAAATTGCTTAGAAAGACAAAAAAGGATTCAATTGAAAGGAAAAAAAATGAAAGATGAAATTTAAAAAGAAAAACTATTTGGTATTGATATTAAACCTAACCCAATAAATCAACTTTAAAACCTCTCATCCTGACTACTTACTACCCCAGGTTTAAAATTAATCAATAAAAAATTTAATTTTACATGATCTAGTTGACATGATTGATTTGAAAACAATCTAGAAAAAAGATAAAAACATTGTTTAGATTTTTAAAAAGTAACATCTTTTTTAAAAAAATGTATTAAAACAACAACATATTATATCGACATAGATTTCATGGCTTAAGTCGCAATACCAGCGACCTAAATCATGAAATCCACTAGGTAGACCTCATATTCCACTGATTTAAAAACTTTTTTTAATTATTTTTTATTTAATAACATGATAAAAAATACTTGTTAAAATCAAGTACCAATCGGTGATAACCTTGTAAAAAATAAATTATGATGACTAATTCAAAATTAATATAATATTGAAAGATAAAATTATAATTTAAAATAAATCAAATATTAAAAAATGAAATTAAAAAAATATAATAAATAAGAGTTTTTTTAAAAAAAAAGAAAGGTTTGAAAAAAAAAATTAAAAAGCTTCCCTATTAATATGTAATTTTATAGCACCTTCGTTTTTTTAATGAAGAAAATATACATTATAACACCTTGTGCATGTAGAGTTTGGACGACATTTGATAAAATCTCAAGAGAATAATAAGAGAAGATTTTATTTTTTGGATGGGCCAAAGACATTGCTTTGGTAAACTTGACCCTTTTCTTTTCTGCTGCATGGTTTGGTTGATGGAACGGATTATAATCAGCAGGCCTGAATCCTGATCGCTGCTTGACTACAGACAAATCACACGACCCGAGTCTCCACATGAAAATCCAACCGAAGCCAGAGGAATCCAGGTCGACCTCACTCGTTACAGTGCCACCAGCTACAGTGATGTAGCCAAGCTTGTCATTATGTAGCCAAGCTCGATTTCATTCAAGTTTCCAGGTCGTGGCACGATCAGTAAAGAAAGGGGGGAAGAACCATATCATTTATTCTCTTATAGTTCAAGGAAAAAGAACCATAGGGCTTCAAAATTCCTTCCCTGGAACCACCAAATCTTTACTGATGTAGTTTTAATATCTTTATTGATGGTTACACCAAATATCTAAATACCATAAATTTTAATGATTTGTCTCATTCATATGACAAGCCATCAATAAAGATATTTGAAAAACGGGTTACACGGATTACTAAGAGGCCGGGTCAAGGTTACACGAATTGACCTGGATCAACCCGGAAAAAATTAAAAACAAAAGAGTTTTACTTTTAACTCAATTGCAAGCAAAAGAGTTTTTATTTCTCTTCTTAATTTTCCTTCGATGTATTACAATAAAAACATTGTTTATTTTAGAATTTTATTTTTTTTTAATTTTCCTTTGATGTATTACAATAAAAACATTGTTTATTTTAGAATTTTATTTTTCTTAATTTTCCTTTGATGTATTACAATAAAAATTCCAAGTTATTTTATTTTTAATTGTTTCATGTTGAGTGTTTATCCTTATTCTATTGCCTATAATTTTCTAAGCAAGTATTGTTTGATCTAATGAATCATAATGAAATAAAGAGTTCATTTATGATTAGAAGCTTTAAAATATAAAGATGTATTACCGTGATTATAATTAGTGTGATTTTAGATTAAAAAAAAATTAAAGCATTTAATGACTTTTTAAATAATTAAATTTACATAGAAATATGTTAAATTATTAAATGGGGATATTTTTAATGTTGTTCGAGAGAAAATACTGAATAATTAAAAGATTTTTTTAATTAAGATTTAGAATTTTATAATAAATAATAGACAAGAATATCGGTGCAATAACTAACGCGAAGGCACCACCGCTAGACTATAAAACGGGAAGGAAAAAAACACATCAGAAGTCCAACTACGACGTTATATTGATTCCCTTGGTATTATACCACCCAAATTCTCCGGCCCTATATTCGATCGAGAATTACGAGCTTTTCGTCCCTCAAGTTGTCTTTCATTGCCAGAGCTTAGCATGATAGTTTACACTTATATTTTATTAGTTAATTGAATAATTATTTGACATGGAAGTTTTCATGGAATGTCTAAAATTAATTTCCATTTTAAATATTTATCAATTATATTTTAATAATTAATTGCCAAACCATGAATCAGACATGATTATCAAATCTATTTCAATAATTAGTTAAAGATTGCTTGTTTCTCTATTTATATCGGACTGAAGTGCAGCTTCAATCAGATAGAAGGGGGGAAGAGAGAGATGGCCAGTGAGGAGAGTTTGCCAGAATCTTATCCTATGAGTGGTGGTGGAGATGGCCCCAACAGCTATTTTCAAAACTCCGTCCATCGGAGATTTGCATTTGGTTCATCATAACAAAAACCTTATTTGGTTTTAGTAATTTTCTTTTCCGTTAATATCTTAAAGCCCGTTTGCAGTCCAAGAAAAATATTTAAAACGTAAGGATTTTCTTATTTGGCAACACCTTTTAATTAGCTTCACCAGCATCCCCTCGTTTTCATGGAAGGATCATTCAATACAACACTCTTTAGGATTAGGGAAGGGATCGAGATGATTTATTAAAGAGCTAGTCTCCTTATTTCATGTGAGCTTCAGCAAAAAAAAAACTTTATTGGTATCGCGTCCAAGAACTGTAGCCTCTTTAGGAGGCTGACAATATTTTTCCAAGAGTGTGGGAGAATCACAACGCCACCAGGTAAGATTGAATTCAAAATATAAATGTTTTATTTTTAAAAATATTCAATTTTATTTTTTATTATCTTAACCGATAATTTATTTCTACGTGTTAGGTTGTATGATTTCTAGTACGAGGCGCTGAAAAAATCAAAAAAACATGCAAAGAAAAGCGGTCTTCTAAGCTAGGAAGACGTGGTTTTGTGGAGAAATTTCAGATCTCCGCACGTCTCAAAGGCTATATGAGAAGCTTATATATATCTAGTATGTGATGTCTGAGCATTTCGTCTATCAGTCGCAATCTGGTGCAGAAAATCTGAACAAGGAGATTCATGGTTCAATTACCACTTGTAGATCCATTCCGTTCATTTCACATGCGAATCAGATGATAAGATTCTGTTTTATTACATATATTTTTAAAAAATTATTGTTTTATATGGAAATATTTAACTAATACTAGCCTTTTTTTTGTAGGCTATAGTTCTTGGACGGATCCTAGACCAATAAAATTTATTTTTGTTGAAACTCACATGAAAAGTAAGGACACTAGCTCTTTAATATATCATCTCGATCCCTTCCCTGTTCCTAAAGAGTGTTGTCTTGAATCCTTCCATGAAAACGAGGGGATGCTGGTGAAGCTAATTAAAAGGTGTTGCCAAATAAGAAAATCTCTACGTTTTAAATATTTTTCTTGGACTGCCAACGGGCTTTAAGACTTTATTTGGTTTTAGTAATTTTCTTTTCCGTTAATATCTTAAAGACAACACTCTTTAGGAATAGGGAAGGGATCGAGATGATATATTAAAGAGCTAGTCTCCTTATTTCATGTGAGCTTCGGCAAAAAAAAAACTTTATTGGTCTTTGATCGCGTACAAAAACTGTAGCCTAAAAAAAAATCTAGTGTTTGTTAAATATTTCCATATAAAACAATAATTTTAAAAAATATATGAAATAAAACAGAATTTTATCATCTGATTTGCAAGTGAAATGAACGGAATGAATCCATAAGTGGCAATTAAACCATAAATCTTCTTGTTCTGATTTTCTACACCGGACCGCGACCGACATACAAAATGCTCAGACATCACGTGCTAAACATATATAAGCTTCGAGACGTGCGGAGGTCTGAAATTCCTCCACAAGACCACACCTTCCTAGCCTAGAAAACCTTTTTTCTTTGCATATTTCTTTGATTTTATTAGTGCCTGAAGAACCAGCAATGCTCATGTCCGTATTACTCTCTAATAACCTTATAAATAATATGAATTATTTATATGAAACTTATATAGAATATTGATGACAGCATATACTAATTAATAATATTAATTAAACAAATTATTAGTACCCAATCAATAATTGCTATATATATATATATATATATATATATATATATATATTAGTAATTTGCCTCTTACTTCTCACATAGCATAACTAGAATAATATAAGGCATTTTTTTATGCCCCGCGCATTATATTGTAGTTATGCTATGGAAGATGTAAGAGGCGAATTGCTAAAATATATAAATCAGAATCAGAAGCAGAGACACCACAGGAAGCAAACCTGCATCAAGTTGAGAAATAGAGAGATGGAAAATGGCGAGACCAAAACAGTGCCAAAATCATGGGCTATGGTTGGTGGAGATGGACCTCGTAGCTATGCCCAAAATTCTTCTTATCAGGTATACATTCTTTCTCTTAATATCTTCTACAGACTAACTTGAATAGAACACTATGTCTGATACAATTAATTTACTTGTTTCCAAATGCAGAGGGGAGTGCTGGTTATCGTGGATGAATTGATGGATGAAGGCATCAAAGAGACGCTTGACTTTAAAAGCCCTTGTTCTGATTCTTCAAATACTTGCACATTTCGAATCGCAGATTTTGGATGTTCGGCTGGGCCGAATACATTCTTGGCAATGGAGAAAATCATGGAAGCTGTGGAGCAGAAATACCATGCCCAGTTCCAAAACTCCCCACCCTTAGAGTTCCAAGTTTTCTTCAACGATGTCACGGCCAATGATTTCAACACTCTCTTCAAAACCCTTCCATCCTATCAAAAATACTTTGCTGCTGGAGTGCCTGGTACTTTTTATGGTCGTCTATTCCCAAAGTCAACGCTCCATCTTGCATACGCTTCCTATTCCTTGCAATGGCTCTCTAAGGTTCCAGAGGAAGTTGTGGACACCAAATCTCCGGCATGGAATAAGGGTAGCATACAGTGCAGTGGAACCGCAAAAGAAGTAGCGAAGGCGTATTCAGCTCAGTTCAAAGCGGATATGGATAACTTTCTGAATGCTAGAGCTCAAGAAATTATTGGTGGAGGATTGATGGTGATCATAATTTCTGGTCTTCCTGACGGAATCCTTATGTCTCAAACTGTAGTTGGAATATGCATTGAGCTTTTCGGGTCTTGCCTCATCGACATGGCGAAATTGGTAAGCAATAACATACGGCTTGGTTTAGTGTGCGCGCGCGCGGGGGTTCATTTTATTTTTTTAATGAACAGTAAAAAACTAAAATTCTCTTCGAATCTAAGAATAAATGTTTTGTTTCTTTTGCTTTTGAGTTCAGAGTAAAATTACTTTAATATCCTCGAAGCATAAAAAGCATTCGGTCAAGGTTTTCTTTGTCTTTCTATGTTGTATTTTTTTATTATTATTATTTGCTATTTTGTTGATGGCAACTATGGTCTTTCGAATTATAAATGCACAGTAAACTTACTTAAATAAATAAATAAAAAGCCCTTCGGTCACGGGTCTTTTTTGTCTTTTCATATCAATTCTTTCACCATTTGTTGTTTTCGTTAAGGGCATTATTGTTTTTTCATAAAAATTAAATAATAATAAAATTTTAAAAACTACTACCACATGCACACATCAACATATAAAAGGAGTTCATGCACTTCGAGCACAGCTAGTGCTCCTCCTCCTAATTGTCAAAACTGTCATTTCACTATGTGGTGGAATTGTCACTGCTTCCCTTTTCTCTTGGTATAGCATGTGTTAACGGAATTTAGGTGGTTTATCTTTAGTGGATCTTTTCTCTCTCTTTTTTTCCTTTTAAATTATAAGTTGGTCTTTTTTGTTTTTTATTTTTTAGTTTCAGTTTTTTTTTTTCTTGGCCTTTTTTTTAAAATTTTGTTCTTTTCAATTTAGTCATTTGATCCCAATTTGTCGTGTTTCAATTTTGTTCTTATTTTTTTGATTTCTTATATAAAAGTTTTATTGTTTTCAATTTCACCCTTCAATCCAAATTTATGGTATATTTTTTTTTAATTTGATTCTCATTCTTTTGATTTTTTCTTATCATTTTGTTAATGTTATTATTCTTTTCAATTTAACCCTCAATTTAAAAATTTCTGTTGCCCTGAAATTTATATTTTATTTGAATTTTCACCATCATTTTTTTAATTGATATTTTTATTTTGTATAATTTATTTTTTTATTTCGTCCTTAAGCGTTTCATTTCTTGGGGATTGGGCTTCGTGTTTTTTACATGTATAATGCTTCCGGTGTGATGAGTTAATGTAAAATATTTAAATTGATTGACCCTTATAATTCAACAAGCAACTCAGTTATAAATCTATAACACCATCTTCATAGTTCCTTCTATAATAATAAATAATTAAATGTAGCACATCATTTCCTTAATACTAGTACGGTCGGTTTAAACACCATCTTCATAGTTCATTCTATAATAAAAAATGAATCTAGCAAATATTAGATGTCATCATATAGTTATTTCTTTATTTACCTGTTTTTCGATACTTCCAATTTACAACAATGGGATCCAATTCATCCTCCCAGCAATAGTAAGAGAGGGAGAAACAAAACGGTACAGCATAAATTTGAGTTTTTTTTTTTCAAATATTAATTTCATTGAACTATATAATCTTTCTTGTAGGGAGTGATTAGTGAAGAAAAGGTGGATACCTTTAATTTGCCTCTTTACCTTTCTTCAGCTAAGGAGTTGGAAGAGATTATAAAGAACAATGGACATTTCTGTATTGAGAGATTGAACAGGCTGAATCACCCTATGATGAAAATGAAGGTCGAATTTCATATTTCGCTTTTTAGAGCTGTTCTTCAGGGACTATTGGAAGCACACTTTGGAAGGGATGATGTTGACAAAATATTCGAATATTTTGCCAAGAAGCTCGCAGAGAATTATGACTCGGTCTTCAATGCGGCAAAGCATCAACACGTCGAGCATTTTGTCCTGCTGAAGCGTAACATTAATTGATGAAAGATATGCGTTATTGGATTTCAATGTTTTGTCTTCTTATTACCATACCAAATAATGTTTGTATCTTTTATGCTCTGTTAGCTATACTGCTACGATTTTCTTTTTTCTTTTTTCTTCTATCTGTCTGTTCTTGTTCTTGCGAGTGGTGTAGGGTGCCCATAGTTGAATCTTTTAAAGCAGAGAAATCGTGCATTGAGATTCGGCCATTGGATCCGATCCTTACAACGATCTACCCAGTTTCCAAGGAAAAACATTAGCTCGTTTCCAAAGAATAATACCCTTCACAGGCTCCCAATAGGGGTCGAAATGCTTTATTACATCAAGAATATTCGTTAACAAGGATAAGATTACCAGAAGGGAATAAAACAACTCTTTATTACGAATACTATGATGCTTCTGTACAGTTAAACGCAAAGTTCTACAAAATAAAATAAAATAAAATAAAATTCCCAGAAGCATCGTTGATAGTTTCTCAAGACAACAAAATAAAATAAACAAAACAAAACGAAACAGCGAGGATTCTGCACCAATACTGCCACACCGGGATGCAACAGGCAAAGATGGGAGCTGAAACCAAATTCAAATTCCGAGACACCGAGCACCATTCCCCAATCATCGTCCACGGCACCCACCAAAAGTATATTCAGAAAGGATTCGTTTAGCTTTTAAAATATTTTCTGCAGAAAAGCAATTATTGTCTTGTTTGGTTGGAAAAGTCAACATTATGAGATGATTATTTATGATGTGAATTTCGAGTGTTAGCCGTACATCAATCATGTTTAAAATCCAATTTGCATGTCTAAATCCATAGAGGTTAATCTTCACAACATTTGTAGACCAATTTCAAGTTATAATTTAAACATTTCAGCCAAATATTGCAAATTTGAATAGAAGACTTTGCAAATTTGTAGACCATTTCAAGTTATAATTTAAACATTTCAGCCAAATATTGCAAATTTGAATAGAAGACTTTGCAAATTTGTAGACCATTTCAAGTTATAATTTAAACATTTCAGCCAAATATTGCAAATTTGAATAGAAGACTTTGCAAATTTGTAGACCATTTCAAGTTATAATTTATGCTAGATCAAAATAATTTAAAACTTAAAAATGTTTTAGTTATCATAAAAAATTTTGCATTATTATTCAACTTAAATTAGAGAGTTAATTGTGTAAATGTTATATTGATAAGATCCGATTAATTTGATAGATCAAAACCCAACTTGAAATACTAGTAAAAAAACATGGCTTCATTTAAAATAAAAAAACCTGATAACATATATTTTTTAATATTAAATGGCAATATATTAGATTGACACATGTTTCTTAGGTTAATTCATCAAATCTGCAACTCGGATTATAGATTCCATAGGTTTTCTTAACAAGTTTGTTTTTAAAAATATTTTTTTTACAACAAAAATACCCGTCTACAAAATTAACATCAACCAAATATTAGAATGTTTGTTTGAGACTGTGATGACCTATAAAAAAAATTAAAACAAATTATGAATACTAATTCAGAATCAACAAGATATTCAAGGATAAAATTGCTTAGAAAAACCAAAAAGGATTCAATTGAAAGAAAAAAAATGAAAGATGGAATTTAAAAAGAAAAACTATTTGGCATTGTTATTAAACCTAACCCAATAAGTCAACTTTAAAACCTCTCATCCTGACTACTTGATAGCCCGGGTTTAAAATTAATCAGTAAAAAATTAACTCTACATAATTCAGTTTACATGTTTAATCCGAAAACAATGTGGAAGAACGGTAAAAACATAGTTTATATTTTTTTAAAATAACATCTTTTTTTTTAAAATAATATTAAAACAACATATTATATCGACATGTATTTCATGGCTTAAGTCGCAATACCAACGACCTACATCATGAAATCCACCAACATCATGAAATCCACCAGGGAGCTCTCATACTCCACTGATTTAAAAATAAAAAATTAATTATTTTTTATTTAATAACATGATAAAAAATACTTGTTAAAATCTAGTGATAATTTTATAAAATAACAAATTATGATGACTAATTCAAAATTAATATAATATTGAAAGATAAAATTATAATTTAAAATAAATCAAATATTAAAGGGTGAAATTAAAAAAATATAATAAATAAGAGTTTTTTTAAAAAAAAAAAGGTTTGAAAAAAAAAATTAAAATGCTTCCCTATTAATATGTATTTTTATAGCACCTTCGTTTTTTTTAATGAAGAAAATATACATTATAACACCTTGTGCATGTAGAGTTTGGACGACATTTGATAAAATCTCAAGAGAATAATAAGAGAAGATTTTATTTTTGGATGGGCCAAAGACATGGCTTTGGTAAACTTGACCCTTTTCTTTTCTGCTGCATGGTTTGGTTGATGGAACAAATTATAATCAGCAGGCCTGAATCCTGATCGCTGCTTGACTACAGACAAATCACACGACCCGAGTCTCCACATGAAAATCCAACCTAAGCCAGAGGAATCCAGGTCGACCTCACTCGTTACAGTGCCACCAGCTACAGTGATGTAGCCAAGCTTGTCATTATGTAGCCAAGCTCGATTTCATTCAAGTTTCCAGGTCGTGGCACGATCAGTAAAGAAAGGGGGGAAGAACCATATCATTTATTCTCTTATAGTTCAAGGAAAAAGAACCATAGGGCTTCAAAATTCCTTCCCTGG
>Ga0325411_1009024_pt1 | contig 10710 bp, 6 predicted proteins | sample PopdelMetagenome_13_FD_206181 | JGI IMG/M metagenome (GOLD analysis project Ga0325411, IMG submission 206181) | Populus deltoides microbial communities from Bellville, Georgia, United States - Xylem-PdIQD-R4 | ecosystem: Host-associated > Plants > Phyllosphere > Stem > Wood/Secondary xylem...
TCTTTTTTTCCTTCAACCCCAATGCAGGTTAGGTCACGGGCTAAATCGCATAACTATTGTTTAAGCAAGCTGATTAAGTTTGTGTTTAAGAATGTAATATTAATTGAAGTTTAAATTGTATTTTTTTAGAAATGTATTAAAATAATAATTTTTTTAAATAAAATTAAAAATGATTGAAAATATAAAAAAGAAATTAAATTTGAATGGAATGTTATGTTTCAAAAAATTTAAATTTATTTTATTTTATTTTTGTTTAAAATTAATATTTTTTTGATATTTTTAGATTATTTTGATATAATAATATTAAAAATAATTTTTAAAAATTAATAAAATATTATTTTAATATATTTTTAATTAAAAAATACTTTAAAAAACATGATTGATCTAAATGTCCAAGAGAACGTGTGGTTTTATTCAAAATATAGGTGTCCCATCAATCATCAACAAATTTTAAGCTTTAATTAAGAATCAAAACTTCTATAAATTCTTGATTTATTCAGATGTGAAGAAACCCTAAATATTCTCCTCTGATATACAAGAACCTAAACAAAAAATAAAGACACTACCATTAAAGAGGATGCTCATACCAGCAGAGATAATAACAGATATTCTAAACAGGCTACCGGTCAAAACTCTCAAACGTTTCAGGTGCGTATCAAAATCATGGTGCAAGGAAACCGAAAGTCCATATTTCATCAACATCCATCCAAGGAAACCGAAAGTCCATATTTCATCAACATGCATCTGCAAAAGTTGACACAAGCGCGTACCAATCTAGGGCTCATCCTTGGGGATAGAAGTTCAACCAAGTTATACACTGTAGACTTGGACAAGCCAAATCCCACTAATTCCATGGAACTATTTGTAAGTAACAAAAACTAGAATATTGAAGTAATAGCTAGCTAAGCTCTTGTAATGGACTGCTTGCTTTGTTATGTTCTGATAAGAAGACTATTGCCTTGTATAACCCGTGTACAAGAGAATACAAAATACTACCCTCTACACTGTTTGAGTTGCGCATACCTAGCGGTAAGGAATATGACAAATTTTGTTGGGAACGTACTCTTTATGGATTTGGGTACGATCCCATTAATGAAGACTATAAAGTTGTGAAGATTGTTGACTATTATGGTAATACTATTGACAGGTGTTTCTTTTCTGAGGTTAAAGTTTATAGCTTGATGAAGTCTAATTCTTGGAAAAGAATTAAGGGATACCCTAATTATTACGCTATTTTCCAACCTGAGTATATATCACCGTGCTAATAAAGGGGAGTGTATATATATATGGTGTGTTTGCTAACAGTGCTGTTCATTGGACAGCAAGTACTGAAATAATAAGACGAGACCTTTCGCCTACGTACTATGATTGTTGCGTTTGTTTTTGGAGTTGAAGGTTTTAGGATTATAGCGAAACCTGCAGATTATTTGGCCAATGAGCATGATTATTTTGATTTGGGGGTTCTAGGAGGGTGCTTGTGTTTGCTTTGTGCTAAGATGTGTTTTCGTGTGCAAATATGGGCTATGAAGGACTCTTGGAGTAAGTTGTGTACTGTTGTTTCAGAGCTGCAAGTGGATCGATTTAACTTTTATGTTAGAACTTTAGCTTATTCAAAGAGCAAGGACAAAGTTCTTTTGGAATTGGACAAAACGTTTTTTGTTTTGTGTGATTCGAGGATGAGAAAATCCGAGCTTGTCAAGATTCATGGGGCTCCAGAGATGGTTACAACTGAGATTTTTGTAGGAAGCCTTGTTAGCACTAAAAAGTAGTGGTGGAGGTGGCAAGATTGATAGGAAGTGGAGGCACAAGAGAAAAAGAATAGCAGGAAGAAAAAGGTTTGTTTTTTATTCTTTTTGTTCAAGCAAGTTTCTTTTTATGGTTTCTCTAAAACAGTTTAGTTTCTAATTGCTGGCATTTACTGTAATGATCAATTTAATTTGCGAAGTTTTCTATCGGTAAATACTTTTAGATGGTATTTTTTGGTCACTATCTCAGGATATAATAAACAAAACAGAGGAGATAAAAAAAAGACATGTACTTTTTGAACTTTCGAGTGCATCGCGAAACTTTGGTGTTCAGTTCAGAAGCAAATATTTCATCCAACTTCATATCTAATATAAATCGTCGACAACAACACCAAACTCAGCCTCACTCTTCCAGGTAAAAAGGTCCGTTACTCGTAATTCTCAAGAGTTACAAAGCCAGAATAAGCCTATAAAAGGGAAACAAGAGTTCAAAGTGGGGGGCGGCATTAGGCAAGGTGATCCCCTATTGTCTTTTCTTTTTAAAATAGCTGCTAAAGGTCTATTTATTCTCTTTCAACGTGCGGTTGTTTCAAACATTTTTCCTGTATTGATTTTTGCTTTAATAACTTCCTGTATCATTTTCAGTACGCAGATGACACAGATGACATTCTTGTCTTTATGCTAGCTAGTTTGCATGCCCTCAGGTCAGCTAAAAGAGTTTTAAGGTGGTTTGCTTTATGCTCGGGCTTGCACATTAATTTTTTTAAGAGCTCTCCTCTGGAATCAATGTTGATGACTCTTGCTTGAATGAGTTCGCAAAATCAATTTACTGTAGGCATGATACACTTCCATGTAACTATCTGGGGATGCTTTTGGGGTCTAATCCTAGAAAGATTTCAACCTGAAAACCTGTCATTGATAAGTTTTGAGAGAAACTCAATTCGTGAAAAGGGAGAAGGTTAAGAATGGTGGGTCATATTTGCCTTATCAAAAGTGTGTTGAACTTTCTTCCTTCGTATTTTATGTCCATCTTCCTTATGCCAAAAGGTATGTGTTGTTTGCTTACTTCCATCCAACGCAAATTCTTATAGTCAGGAACTCTAAGAATGAGAAAAATTTGCAAAGTTCAATAAAGTGTGGTTGTTAGAGGTAAGGATAGGGGTGGCCTTGGGATTGGGTCATTGATAGCAAAAAATAAACAATACTTTTCAAGTGAATTTGGAGGCTCTCTCTTCCTAGTAATGAGCCATGGAAGAAGATGATATACAACAAATTCAAGCCGGTGTTTGAAAATGATCTTCCTATTTTTAGTAGAAGATTATCTTGTATCTGAATTAAGGGACTCCACATCCCTTACAACTTCAGTAGACTCCATATCTTCAGGTTTAGCTAATAACTACATATTTGTAGTGGGAAATGAGAATCTATCTCGGTTTTGGTCTGATGTTTGGTTTAGTAGATTTCCATTGAAAGTCACTTACTCACGACTCTATATTCTCTCCACTAAATTGAATGCCACAATTGCTGATATGAGAAATTAGGAGCTAAGGGAATGGAAGTGAGAGTTATCTTGGAGGAGACAATTGTTTCTCTTCAAAATTGAACAAGTTGTCTACCCTCTCTCATCTCTAGAAAGCTTTTGGCTAAAAGTAACAACTTCATATAAGAAATTTTGGTCCTTATCAGTAGACGAAAGTTGTACAGTTAAAACTTGCTCTTTACTTATTAATAGAATTGTGAATCCAGGGCTTAGAACTTTTAAGGCTTCAGTCTGGCTAAAAGAGATTCCTTCTAAGGTTCAATCTTTTTTTTGGTAGCTGTTCAGAATAGATTATGCATTAAGGAATTCTTACTTTGTTGTAATATAATCCTAGTTGATCAAGCTGTTTGTATTTTTTGTGAAAATGAGATTGAGACTTCAAATCATCTTCTGAAAATTTTGGATGAAATTCTTGGATTGGTGGGGTATTAGTGGCTGTCTTCCCTACTGTGTGGATGATCAATTATATCAGTGACCTAACCTAGTGTTTGGAAAATTCTAGCGTAAGGCTTGGTCTATGCTTTCTTGTTGTGTTAGCTGGAGTATATAACTTATGAGGAACAAGGTTATCTTCAATTATGGAACCGCGACCTTCAAAGACAACTTCCCCTTGATTCTATATCATCTCTCGAATTGGCTCAAGTTTACAGATAAGCTTTTCATAGCTATTGGAATTGATTAATTATGGGGCCTGAAAATATTATAGAATGGTCTAACAATACCAAATCAAGGTTTTAAGCATGATGCATCAGCTCCTTCAGTCCTGATGCCTTTTTCTTATCTATATTTATTGGCTTTCTATTTTTCATTGTCTGCTTTATGTTTTTTGTCTTTTCTGTTTTTTTTTCTTGTCTCTTGCTTTTGGCTCCTTTCTAGTGAACCACTTCAATATAACTTCTTCAAAAAAAAAAAGGGGGGGGGGGGTTGTGGGAACCAAGAGACCACAAGGGTCTGTAAGCCAAAAGGAGCAGAAAACTACAAAGAACTATGCAAACAAGGCCCTTGATAACAAAAGAGAAATGACAATCAACGAACCTGCCCCTGCCTTTGCAATAACAATGAAAGAACCTTACTGATATTGGGCTCTTGCAATGGTTTGCTTTGCATTGATGAATCAGACCACAAAAGCCAACACAAACAGGACAGAATAAATGACATCTCTCTCAAGATTGCTTTGTGGAACCCATCAATCAAGAAAGTTCGTATACTACCTGTTGTGAAGTTCATAAACAGCATCTTATTGCTAGTTGTTAACAATACACATTCTGATGGCAGCAACCATTGTGTGAGTAGATGGAGTGATAAGGTGACTCAAGATTATGACAGAAATAAGGTTGAACACTCACAAACTGCTGTCAGCAACGTATCTTATATTATTGGAGAAATGTTTGGAGAGAAAAAGGTTTAAAAGGCAACAAACTCAAGCTAAGATGGTAGTCTAACCGATAAGGGAACTGCAGCTATACAATCTGAAGGAATGAATGCATATCAATCAGAATCTCCCTTTAAAGAATATACAGGAACATATTGTAGTCTTGATACATTATATGCAATTCATCCAATATTGTAAAGATGAATATTGTCTTGCGTATTCTTAGGGAAACTAGTTAATGCATTCCATGTACAAGTAATCTTCTACTGCACTGTTAGTGCTCACGGCTCATTCAAGTGAGAATTCAATAAAACAGTAGGCCTTGTTTTCAAACAACATGCTCAATTCCAGTTTTTCTACTTTAGCTACGGTTAACTCTTCATTGATGTTTTTTATGCATTTGGAGATGATTCCATGGATGATATCATGATGACTACAAGGTTTTGAGAATTGCACTACCTGGAGTGGTTAACTATGTTATATAGCTTGACTACTACTTCATGGACGATAATTTTTACGAGAGATTTGTTAAATCATCTGTTATAGCTATTAAGAATATGACTTAACAACACAAAACTTTTTAAAAGACAGAAAATTCATTTTGCTTGATTATGATTGTGGATTTAGTTTTGTTGGAAAGCTTAATTCTGTCTCTTTTAAACCCTTTTTTTTTTTTCATGGACAACAATTGATGTGCTTACGCTACAGCCACCATGTCCTTGTTCATGACGTTTTTCATTGGTTGATGATTTGCGATAAAGAAACTTATTGTTTCATTTGATATTCAAATGGAGCAGTTTTGCACTCGCCACTGCCGAACTTGGATCTTCAGCCTATACCCAGAAAGTTGAGTGCCTTTGCTTAGTATAATTTGTGTATGGAATTGATAGATTGACATATGGGTGATGAAGGATTCATGGGACAAACAGTTTTCATTTACAGGCTCCGTGTACACAAATCCAATGCCTTTTTCTCAGGATGATGACGACAAGGTTCACTTACTACAGATCAGTACAATTTTGAAGTTTAGATGGTATGATCTAAAGAGAGATCAAATGAGCGAAGATGTGCCAATTTCCAGTGTTGCCAATTTGGTTCGTTTTCTCCTTCATGTCAATACAATTCTATTTTGAAATGCTTGAGGTCCTCATTCAGTAATTAAGCATGAAAGAAATTGTGATGCAGACAGAAAGCAAAACACAAGAAGACGAACAAGCAAAGAAAAGTTGTTGCCGAGAAGGGTTACGAACACAAGAAACATAATTCTTATTTTATTTCTAAATATTTTTCTCTAATCTGATATATATGTTTTTTTAAGAGCTTTACAATATCCTTTAAATAGGTCAAAAACTGATCATTATAAGGTATAAAAATCAAAATCCCAAGTTAAATAGGAAAGACAACAAGAAATCTGAAATTAAGCTAAAAATCTATAAGAGAAAATAACGAAATTGATTCTAATATCATTTTTCAAGCCTAATGTGAGGGTCTTTTGTATATCAGCTAGTTACAACTAGTTAGCCCTCGATTGAACTGGTTTTGTAGAATCATTTAGGAAAATTTGAGCTGATTATCCAAAAGTCAAATATAAAATTATGGTATTTTCTTGTTAGGCTATTCATCTAGCATAAACAAGTTTTTTTTTTAGATATAACTCTGATCCACTAGTTTATAAACAAGCTTCCTAAGCTTTCTACATAATCCACTAGTGACAGATACATAAATTACTATTCCGAACTATCAATATTTTCAAAACCACCTACATCAAATTATCAAAAATCCTTCTCAAACTAACCACATCTGAAAAAATCATATCTACACCGTACAAATTTCCGGCTGGAACGTTGTGTTTTTTTCTCTGATGTTCTGTGGGCCCGGAGCCTCACAATGAGAGTATCTACTGTTATGCAAATGTTTAGCTCCAAGAGCATATATGTTACAGCTGTTTTCTTTGTTCGTCTCTTGATCCGTGAAGACGTAAAATCCACGGATTGATTGGCATTGTTTTATAAAGATTATATTCGGTGCTACTGAATTGCCTAATAATTTCCCGGACTTGTCGCTAGAATCTTATTAGCTCTACTTGATTATATTAATCTCTTGAAGGAGGAACCAACTGTGGAATCCATAAGCGCAGCATTGATATTTTGAACAAAGAGCCTGCAGCTCGATAAAAATCCGGCCTCCTGAAGATATATACTACAACATCATATATAGCCATGCCACAGATTCACCATTCCTCGAAACTCCTTGTTTCGCAAGATGATCTGTCATATGATTTGCCTCCATCCTGGTGTGAAAGAAAAAAACAGAACCCATAGCTGAAGAGAGTTGAGAAGCCAAAATAAAGAGTTCATGATATATATAGTACCACGGTCTATTACATGGTTTAAGCATCCAATTAACCACATGAGCGGAGTCAGAATGTTTCTTCCAAACATATCTTCTCATGGAGAAGATAATTCAGGTGCTTTAACATAGCAAGCAATTCGGCTTCGTTAGAATCTTTGACTCCAGCAGGTATAGAGGATAAACCCAACACCATTCTATTATGATCACTCAGAACTCCACCGATTCCTGCAGGACCAGGTTTGCCAAGAGAAGAGCCATCTACATTCCATTCAAGTATAAAGGATTCTAGAGCAGACAACGTGCATGACAAGCGGTCTAGGCTTCTTAATATTTTTCCATTTAATCTGCCCATCAGCAGAAATTAACAAGAAAAGTGCACAATAAGAGAAATCAGGGTATAATGCTTTGATCCACACACGGCCTTGTTATAATTTAAAGAAAAACAGTATGATAAGTAGGTTGCTCATTGCTAAATAGAAGCTCATTTCTAAGGATCCATAAAAACCAAGATATGGAGAAAAAATACCATTGACCATACTACCTTTCTTCGAAATCCTCTGAACAAGGCACTCCCATTGCCGAAACAATGCCGACAGACTCCCTGGACAGCATTAAGAAAGGCCCCACCAATCAATGAATTTAGACCAAATACTCCAATGGTTATGGCAGTGAATGAGAAAGTGATCGACCGATTCTTCGGATGACAAAATATTGGAATAATTGGAGGGACTAAACCTTTCCACAGACCACAAAAAGAGAATCATGCATGTTTATAATGAGAAGCAGAAGATGGTATAGTTTACACATAGACTTCACCGTAAACACACCGACGTTTGTATTTTTTTTTTTTTTTGATTCGAGGAAACCTCATCTCCCCGGAAAGCGCATTTTGTGGGCCCAGGTGAGGGAGTAAAACCCCGGCTGTCCCAGTCTCTTACAAGAGGTGCACGTCCTGACTCGAACTCGAGACCTGCTGTGTAGATCTCAAATCCTTTGCCATCACGCTACACCCTTTGAGGACCCGACATTTGTATTTGCTTTTCATGTCAACTTGTCTCTGAATCCATTTGTTATTTTTTAAAAAATAATCATTTTAATTTAATAGCTTAAATTATTAGGTAAGATTTCAAGATATAATTTATATTATTTTACAACATATCCCTTCAAGTGAAAGCCTTTTAAGCTTGAAACTTGCACTGGTCTATATAATTTTGTGCTTAATTTTTTAATCAAATAAGTAGAGATGGTAAAATTTGAATTCGTAATTGTTTAATCATCAAAATTCTGATACCATATCAAATAACTATCTCAATCCAATAATTTAAAATGTTAAATGACATGAAACAATTACCACCTTTGATAGCTTTTCAAACATAGAACTGAAATGAGTCACTTCTCTTCCTCGAAGTGTCCTCCTCCATCCGAAATTCCAAATTAAATCCATTCAAAACCATCCCATATTCCCATCGCAGATACTGATGAACATTTGTTGTCTTCTGAAAGATTATACAGTCGAGGATTACCAATCCATAAATCATTCTAGAAACTGGTATCTTGAACATTACCCACCGACACACATATTTCTCTAAGGTTGAAATTGTTAGGCTGATCTAATAAACATATATGTCATGGTCGAATTGTTGGGTTGCCTAACTTGAATTTGATTTCTCATCAGCTTTGAAATCCTCATCATAGGTAGCGTTGGGTTACTATATCATATAAAAAAAACAATAAAAATAAAAAGGGACATCCATGCATGAATTTCATGTTTTGAAAATAAAGAAATTAATTTAAAAATTATACCAGATTTATTTTATATTTTTATCTTTATTTCTTTAATCAAATATATTTTAAACTTTTTTTATAAGTTTTTTCTATCTTGAGATACTAATAAAACACAACTTAGTTTTTCTTTAAAATAATTATTTTAAAATAATACTTCTCTTTAGCTACTTGAATAATATATTTCAAAGAGAACTCTAGATATAGTGTAAATTAGAAATGATGATAGACTTGAGTTAATTTTACTATCTATGAAGCAGATATTCATAATTAATCCTGAATCAAAAATTCATTATTTCATAAATAGTCTCATGTCTTCGTATCATCTCAATATTATATAGTATCTAAACGTCACTAAATAATTTCTTTTATTTAATTTTGCACAAATGACACAAAGCGACAAACTTAAATTTGAAGGTACTATGGTATAGATAAGCATAGTATTTGCAGGAGTCTTAGTCATGTTACAAAATCCAGACTGTAAACTCGATTGATTTGGGGTTTAGATTGATTTGAATTTTATATATATATATATATATATATATATATATATTACATGATTTAAAATTTAAGTTGATATGGTGAATCCTGATCCAATCAACTTAATAATTGATTTATTTATTTTTACAAAATGAGTCCTTTTAACCTATTATTTGTTTTCAAAAAATTAGAGGATTACCCTCTTAAGCAATAATCTAGGTCTTATTTCAAGTTAATAGCCAAATCAAGATATATAATTTTGATTATAGATGCAGTATCTAGATGTAAAGTAAAGTTAACTATCCCTAATACAAAAAATATTCATATATAATGAATCTTTATATTTTATTACGCTATATTTTCTTTTTGTAGAGAATGAAATAAATTTCCTATAATTTAAAATGAATCTATAGGAAATTAAAAAAAAAGAGAGAGTAAAATTGTAAGTTTGCTTACACAATAGGAATATTCATATCCTACTTGTTTTCATATATGTATCTTATATTGTTGCCATCACATCAACCAGCTATTGTATTTTTTATAAGGACTATGGACACCACCTATCTCCACATTGGTATGATATTGTCCACTTTGAACCTAAGCCCTCATGGATTTGTTCTTGGGCTATACCCAAAAGGCCTCATACCAATGGAGATATTTGTCCATCCTTATATACCCATGATCCTCCCCATTTCTAGCCAATGTGGGACTTTGGTCGTATACCCAACAATCCTCCCCTCGAACAAAGGACCACCGAGTCTCCCCTCAAATCGATCATTCATCCGTCCACTCTCTACCAACCAGGATTCTTCATTCTCTACTTCACCGTGTTGGGGTCAGGACACGTCCATGAAGTATCCGGAGAGCACTACCTAACTTGAGAGTTTTTGCTCTTTCTAGGTCAACTCCTCTTCACCGTGTTGGGATCAGGACACGTCCATGAAGCATCTGGAGCACACCGCCTATCCAATAGAGCTGATCCATGGATTACATCGTGATTGGGGGCCCACCACCTTTTTGTTCGGCATTCCGAGGATTCATCCATCATGACTAACTCCAGGGCCTGGCTCTGATACCACTTGTAAGGACTATGGACACCACCTATCTCCATATTGGTATGATATTGTCCACTTTGGACCTAAGCCCTCATGGATTTGTTCTTGAGCTATACCCAAAAGGCCTCATACCAATGAAGATATTTGTCCATCCTTATATACCTATAATCCTCCCCATTTCTAGTCAATATGGGACTTTGGTCATATACCCAACATTTTTGGCCACTTTTACTCAAGAAATCACATTTCAAAACAGAAAAGACGGCATCCCAAAAAGTAAAAAGAAAAGAAATCGAATCTGATTGTGCTTAAGATAGTGATCATTTCCTCCTCCACTTACCGGCAATTATGTATAGACAACACGGTGCATTGCGACTGCACTTA
>Ga0325411_1009025_pt1 | contig 10709 bp, 5 predicted proteins | sample PopdelMetagenome_13_FD_206181 | JGI IMG/M metagenome (GOLD analysis project Ga0325411, IMG submission 206181) | Populus deltoides microbial communities from Bellville, Georgia, United States - Xylem-PdIQD-R4 | ecosystem: Host-associated > Plants > Phyllosphere > Stem > Wood/Secondary xylem...
GCACTTCTTTGAATAATACAGTGTAAAGCAACTCTTTCCATTACGTCACAGCTAAGGAAATTGGATTCGTTGAATCTTTTAAACTTTAATCCATTAATTAAAAGAAACTGTGGTGGGCAATCATGCTTCTATTTTTATTAACCCAGACTGGCAAAATTTACTTCAATACTTAAACAACTGATAATCTTGATCAAGCTTTCCTTTTCTTTTTCTTTTTTAACCAAGTCCTCTCTTTATGCCTTTGCATTATTTTTTCCCCACAATTTAATTCTTAAATTATATTTTACTGCAGGGTAGGTTATTTTTAAACTTGCCAAGTTAAATATATCATGTTAATATAATTTTCACATTATTTAATTTTGTATTCAGATTAAATAAAAAATTAGATTAAGAGATTTTAAATTTGATGGGTTAAGTTAATTTTTTTAAAAATATGAAATAGTTTTTTATAACTTAAATATTTTTATTATATTAAAAAAATGTATAATTCGATGCACAGCACAGCATATACGTGTATACTAGCATTCACTGAACATCATTATCAAATGCATCTCGCCTTAAACATCGACTGTGATAGCAAAATATTGGGGGTGATACCTGGCAATAGAGGGAGAAACACACGCTTCCAAATCATGCTCTCTAGCAGTCATTGGACTGTCACCCGCCTCTCGGACTTTAATTTCCTTATCGCATCTCTCTTCTTACTCTTTTTTTATTGGTTCAAACTAATTTTCCCTCACTCTCCTCCTCGTTTTCCTTTTTCTTTTTTCGCCATTTCTTTTCTAAATCAAGATATAGTCTTGAATGAGGTTGCTTTTCCTTCTTTTCAGAACGGAGCGTGGAGTATTCTCTTCCTTTTCCTTTTTCTTTGTTTTCTCTGTGATTATCCTTGGTGTTTAAACTTTTAAGTTTGGTTTTGTTGAAGGGGGTCACTTGATAGGTTTGGTGGTGCTCCAACATCTAGACTTTAACTACACAACATGGAGTGGAAGTGGAAGGATAGTTAATATTAAAAGAAAAAAAAAACATATAGGAACCACAATAAAGCTCTAATGAAAAAAGATGAACGAAAAACTCATTCAAAAAATGTAATGTTGGGTATTTTTTTTATGGGAAAAAAATAGTTAAGATGCTGATCATTTATTCTTTTACGTGATCTTATCGGATATTTGAAATATAAAAAATAAAAATAGAACCAGCATAATTTAGATCAAGATAATATTTGATATCATGACATAGTATTTTTTATTTGAAAATATATTAAAATAATTTTTTATTTTTAAATTTATTTTGATATTAACATATTAAAATAATAAAAACTCATAAAAATAACTTAAAATAAAAAATATTAAAAATATTTCTGAACACAAAAACAAGCACTATCCCTGTGGGGGAAATGAAAGGGGAAAACAAGTGAGAAAGGGTTAGGTGAAAAAGAAAAGTAGTGCAATATTACCTTTATCCGAAAACACTTCCCTTCGTAAATTTATTTGAAAAAGAATTTTACCTTTTTTTATTAAGAAAAAAAGAAGAAACGTTCTGGCCTTTTTCAATTTCTCGCCTTATGTACCGTGCCGTCATTTCGTAAAAGCAACGGGCTGTGACGAGGCACAGGGGACAGATCTAAAACGTGTCACATAAACTATTGCTTCGCTTAGAACTGTACCCACGTGTTGTCTGCCCGATCTTCAGCCAATTGTTACGTGCCACGTCAAAGATACCGTTTCGCAGGTGACGCGTTAATACTCTCAGTACCCATCCCACGTGTCTCTGTCCCTGTCTCTCTGTAGTCTGTACAGGCAGTGGATTTTTTTATTTTCAGGAACCACGTGTAAAAAAAGAACTGAGTGTTTTGATTTGAGAGGAAATTATAGGGTGGTTGAAAAAAAAATATACTTATTTTAATCATCACTTGTTATGAAGGGAAACAAAATTCGTTTATTTCTGAATAAAATTGCATATTTTTAATTGTACTTTTATATTATTAATTATAATTGGGTTTTTTTTCTTCTATGAAAAAATTAAAGGATGTTTAATACTGTGGTGTTAATTGTTTTTTGGAGTATTTTTTATCTAGAAATATATTAAAATAATATTTTTTTTATTTTTTAAAGTTTATTTTTGACATTAATATATCAAAACAATCTAAAAATATCAAAACAAAATAATTTAAAAAAATAAAAATAAAATATTTTTTTAAAAATATTTTTATAACACAAAAACAAATAGATTTTTTTTATATCAAAATAGCATGTTTAAAATATTGTGGAAAAACCTTTCGTTAATCTGTACATGGGTTTGAGAAAAATGGGCCTTTGGATGATAAAATTCTCCACCAGCCCCCCTCAATGAGACTGTGACGTGTCAAAATATATATAGTAATTTCACGTTACTGCGAGGTGTTAAAGTATATTTTTTCTGCACTTTATTTTCAACAACATATTTTACTTTGCTTTTGAAAGCATCACTCTTCCATTTGCAACTTGCGTGTAAAACAACAGGTTCTGGTGGGACACGGAGATCGTGTAAATCAATTAAAACAATGATGCGATTGGTACATCAAGATCATCAAAGTAATATAATGGAAAAGTAAGCTTGAAGCTTTTCCATGGAACAGAATGCAGTTTCAAAATTCAAAAAGGATACATGCGGGTTAGCCTAATATCCATGGTGATATATTATGTTTTACAATTTGATTTTAATTATCTTCATCATTTTGTTTTATTTATTTTTTCTATCCAAATCAATAATATATTATTTTTACCAATTTAATTCTCTATTTTTTTATATTTCTTGGAGTTTTTTTTTGCTAAATTTATTATTCTTTCTAATTTCACATTTCAATAAAAATATAAGATTTATTTTTTATTATAATTTTGATCATGGTTCATTTAATTATTATTTTTAATTTTAAATTCTTCTTTTATTATTGAAACTTTTTTTTCAATTTTATTTTTCAATGTTTAATTGACTGGGAACTGGGCTTTAAGTTTTTTTCAAATAAAATGTACAACATGTTTAATAATTCAAGTTATACGTTTGAATACTTAACGCGGGTTCATTTTTTTTATATCAGATCATTTTGATTTCATAATCTAAACTGTATATTTGATGGGATAACCTGAGTTTGTATAGCTCTAATTTTAAAGGCTATTGATTTGTCATGCTAACTTACGTTAACCAAGACTAGTTTTTTCAAGTCATTTACTTACCTCATTTTTATTGTTTCTATAAATTAAGCTATATTATTTGTTTCATTGTGAAAAAAATTATTTTTTCTTTAGTTACAATGACTATTTAAAAAAATAGTTCTGTCTATTTTTTATTATCTTTTAATTATATTTATGACTCAAATTATAATTGTTTTTTAAAAAAAGTTTTTTACCGCACGTGAATATTATGTTTTAAAAAGAAAAAAAAAAAAGTCCCGTAAGAAAGCGCCAGCACGGAGCTAATTTAATCTATTTTTCTTAAAATTATTACGCGACGAGGACTGCCTCAAACCACGCGTATTGAAAAGAAAACAAAAATAAAAAACCAAGGGAAAGTTGACGTTGTTCAGTAGAACCATCAAGTAGATTTATACATTAAGAAAATTGAAAAACATTACGTAGCTTTGGTGATTTTTTTCATCTCTCTTTCAATTTTTTAAAAAAATTTCATCACTTATTATTTCTTTATTATTTATTCAAGTTGACTATAACAACTCTAACATACTAATCAGTAAACCAGGATGAGAAGTGTGTTTTTTCTTGTCAATTTGCTTTTTTTTTCTTGACAAGTTGATCCTTCTACTTTTTAACTCGTCCGGTCAGATTAAACCTCGGCTAATCATGGAGTCAAATCAATAAATCTTTTTTTTCTTGTCAATTTGCTTTTTTTCCTGATAATTTTATCATGCTTTTTAACTCGGTTGGTCAAGTTAAATTCAAATTGATTAAGTTGATTAAGTGACAATTCTCATATTACTTTTTAACTCGACCGATTAGATTAAACCTTGGCTAATCATGGAGTCAAATCAACAAGTCTTTTTATTTCTTGTCAATTTGCTTTTTTTTCTTGACAAATTCATCCTTATACTTTTTAACTCTACCAATTAGATTAAACCTTGGCTAATCATGGAGTCAGATCAATAAGTCTTTTCTTTTTCTTGTCAATTTGCTTTTTTTTCTAACAATTTTATCCTCATACTTTTTAACTCGATCAGTCAAGTTAAATTTGAATTGATTAAGTTGATTAGGTCACATCATAACAATTCTTATATTATTTAATTTTAGATAAGAAGCTTAATTTGAAGGTTTTTTTTATGTCAATCTCATTATTATTTCTCATTTTTCACCCTTTTTTTTCCTGATAAGTAAGTGAATTCAACCCATCATTTGATTAAAAAAGACTAATATTGGAAAAAAATTTGAAAAGAAAATTATTAATTTATAAAAATTGACTATTTTTTAGAATGCAACTTAAAATACAAGTTGCTTTTATTTTTAATTTATGCACCATGTAAAACTCTAAATAATATAAATAAGTTAATTGACAGCTAAACTATATAATATTGTCGTTATACTTTATTTTGATTGTCAAAACTCTAAAATACTTAAAAAAATCAATAAAAAATGTAAATATTAAAATTTAAAAATAATTATTTTACTTCAAAACCCATCAGAATAACTTGAACTCTTTATTAATTTTTTTATAGGTTATTTTTTGTTATTGTCTTATGTTGTTTTTATTATTTCAAAAAATAAAAATGATAATATCAAAGCCTTTCTTGATTGTTGTTTAGAGCATGATAATAGCGCCTGCTTCAATTCTTTCCATAAATTAGAAAATAATTTATTAATTAATTTATAATCATGTGGCATATAATTTAATTTTATTCCTAATTTTTAATTTAAAACAATTATAAGTTATATCACGTGTTTTAAAAATTAATTAAATTAATTATTATTTGATAAAAAAATTAATTTGATAAATATTTAAATTTATTTATTTATAGATAATTCTAAAAAATAAATAAAAATACTAATATATGCACAAAACACGCGCATAGAAATTAGTATAGGATAGACGCAGCCAAATGTCCCGGCCTGATGCTAAATGCCTACATATGAAACCTAACGGGATGAATTTTTGAGCTAGCATTCTTCTCTGGACGAGAAATTGGTGGGTAGATTTAGCTGGCAAATTCATCCAGACAATTAGACTAGGCTAGTTGTGGTATTCCATGAGTATAATACAAAACGAATGGACCTTATACGATAATAAATGGATTAATCGTCGTGTTATGTTAGTTCTTGCCACTTGTGCTCCTTCTCCGGTGATCTGAGCCATGCGTTTGGATGCAATGATGGACCATAATAAGAACTTCTGGGGGTGGTCAACAGAGCCTGGGAGTCAAAAAAAACAAGGGTACATATGAAATTTTTTAAAATTTGGAGGGACCAAGACAGGGGTATCTATGAAACTTTAAAAAAGTCATAGCCACCCCTGGTCCCTATGTATGTCCGCTACTGTATGGATGTCCAACGTTTTTCTCGTCCACGTATTACATTCAGAAAGTTGCATTAACATGGTAAGAGAGATAAATTAAATAAAAAAAATCTCCGAGTAAAAATCTCTCATTGATTATTTTTATTTAAATCAGACGAAAGATATATATACTGCTGCAAGTTCCAGAGATATCTATCGATATTTTTTTTTTATCAAGTATAAACCAAAAGAAAAGAAAAAAAAATAAAAAGATTAATTCCGTGTCAATCCATACCCTCAAGATTTTCTTGGGTTGTTTAAGATTTTATCATAGAATGTTCTATTTATATAGTTGTTATTTTTTAATTAAATGATTTTTAGTGTGTTCGAGAATAATATAAATTATATATTGAAATTTTATCTAATAGTTTAAACTATTAAGTTGAGATATTCTTTAACATGGTATCAGAGACTTGATGACCAAGTGATCACGGGTTTTTAAAAAAGTCATAGCCACCCCTGGTCCCTATGTATGTCCGCTACTGTATGGATGTCCAACGTTTTTCTCGTCCACGTATTACATTCAGAAAGTTGCATTAACATGGTAAGAGAGATAAATTAAATAAAAAAAATCTCCGAGTAAAAATCTCTCATTGATTATTTTTATTTAAATCAGACGAAAGATATATATACTGCTGCAAGTTCCAGAGATATCTATCGATATTTTTTTTATCAAGTATAAACCAAAAGAAAAGAAAAAAAAAATAAAAAGATTAATCGCGTGTCAATCCATACCCTCAAGATTTTCTTGGGTTGTTTAAGATTTTATCATAGAATGTTCTATTTATATAGTTGTTATTTTTTAATGAAATGATTTTCAGTGTGTTAGAGAATAATATAAATCATATATTGAAATTTTATTTAATAGTTTAAACTATTGAATTGAAATGATTCTTTGACATGGTATCAGAGCTTTGATGACCAAGTGATCACGGGTTCGAACCTTACTATCTCTATTTATTTGATAAAAATTAAGTATAAGGTAATATAAATTTGTAGAAGTTTTAAACCCAAATGATTCAAAATACTTTCATTTAAAAAGATATTTTAAAAAATAATATAAATTATATTTTAAAATCCTATATATACACACACACATATAAAAGTAATGTGTTGGCTTGGAACGTGCGGGGCACCGCGTTATCGAAGAATAAACAAAAAATTCATTTATCATGTTAATTCTCGAATCAGCTTGGTTGAAAAGCCTGAATTACCGAAAAAATGATATTTGTAATGACCCACGAACGAATTCTCTTCCCTTAAGCAACCATGCACGGATATACAAACTTTAATGTTTCGGCTTTTATAAGGGTTATTGTCCGTCTACTGTGGGAGTGTTAATGAGCTTTTCATATATCTATATTGTATTTTATTTATTGTACTATTATTATTTATTATTTAATAAAAAATAAAATAGTAATATATACGTGTGTTATATTACTATTGAGATATGATATATTATATTGAATTTAAAAAATATCAATTGTTTACATATATAATTTTTTAATATCAATATATATATCCCAATTTAAGTTTATATCTGGTTTTTTATTATACCTGACAATTGACAATATTTATTATTTTATTTATTACCCATCTAGTAAGTATTTATAACAAAAACAGCTTATATATTTTTATTTTTATCTATTACTCATTAAGTAATTATTTAAAAAAAAACTTACATATTTAGAGCGTGTTTGGCAGTGTGGTTGCGGGTGCTTTTCAAATAGCTTTTCGTGCCGAAATACATGCCAATGATGTTTTTTTATTTTTTAAAAATTATTTTTGACATCAGCACATCAAAACGATCCAAAAAGTATAAACCGCACTCAATTTTAACAAAAAAAAAAATTCAAATTTACAAGAAACACAGGTATAAACACAATACCAAACGTTCCCTAAGATTAATCTGGGATGATATCCAACAAATCAAATCAAATCAAATTATCAATCCCTTGCCATCTGTTGTTAGAGGGCATTGCACACGCAAACTTGAAACTCCATGTAAGAGTCCAAATCACAAAACTTCCGTGCAGAGAGAGAAGAAATGATGAGATAGTATGAATATATTAATTGATAATTCTTAATCAAACTCCATGCTTTGAATATTTGAAGGCGGTTTATTTTTGTGTTTTTGAACTATATTTGGATGTTTTTAAAAAATATATTGAATTAAATATTTTTTTATTTTTTAAATAATTTTGATAAGTTAGCATTAAAAATTAAAAAAATATTTTAATATATTTTCAAATAAAAAATAATTTGTAAAATAATATATTTTCACTTACATTCAAATATATTTTATCTTGAAAAATATCAAAACAATATTTGTTTCCTCTTCTTTTCAATAATCTAGCCATGGTAATATTAAAAAATGTAAAAGAAATACTACTACCTGCCGCAAAACCAAAAATGTTCTCCGGCACTAATAATTACTTTATTGAACTGGACCACGTGCTTATGAGTGTTTCGAACGTATTAAAGTCCTGTCATGAGTTTAATCCTGTCCTCTTCCTAGCTCGCGCTTCGAAAGTCAATGTCTACAGTACACTCCTCTGAAAATTAGAATATACTTTTTGAGAAAATACATCAATATATAGTTGGACAGACAGTTGACCGCTCGCTTGATCATGGGCGAGTGACACTGGAAACGCAGCATTTGTGGAATATAATACTGTAAGCCCGTTGGTTTTTTGCCTCCACGTCATCATATTCATTGCAGCTGAGAAGTTCGTCGGAGCACTTCCCATCAGGAAAATGTTTTACACTAATAACACATGATAATTAATTATACTATATATCCAGCAAATTGCATGTTACACGCGCCCCTCTTTTTCTGATCCAGTGTACGGGAATTAAGCACTGGACAAACCGCTAACTTTACTAGTCTCCGTTGATGTTAATATCAACAAAACTTCAAGGGGGTTTTGATACGTCTGGTATTTAAATAATGTTTATTTAACATGTAATTTACTAGCCATTTGACTTGGTTTCATTATAGATTAAGCAGGCCTTTTCAACTCGCCTTTTGACAAAACAATCATTATAAAAAATTAAAAATCTTATACATACATGAATTTAGAAACATATATGCCATTAAATATTTTAAAAAATATTAACATATTTACTCCATTCGTATCACTATGATATTATATAAAAATAATATAATCATGAATCAAAAAATTAATATTTACATATAATAAAGTAAAATAAAGGTCGTATACATAAATAAATTCAAAACGGGTTGTTAATGCAACGTTGCGTGTACTCAAGCTAATTTTTTATAGTGGTAAATAAAAAATAATTTGTAAACACAAAAAAATATTAATTTTTAAGTAAAAAAAATATAAAAAATTTCTAATTTTTTTTAAAATATTTTTAATACACAAAAACAATCTGTATACAAGCAACTCTTTTTACAGCCCTGCTCTGATCTATTGTTACTTTGTTCGCTCAAGCCCAATAAAAATATATAAAGTTGCCATATCTTTCAACTGGGATTTGAGTCCTCTGGGCTATTTAAAAAAAATTCCTTTCCGAAGTAGAAAATGACGTTGGGCCCATCACAGGCGTCATGTCGGATTATTCCTGTGACGCCAGGGGTGCTAGCCCATAGTTTCATTTTAGGATAGCTATAGCCCATTGCTGGATGTGCTTCAAGATCCTAAGAATCAAGAGAGATTTTCCATGTGATCTGCTCCTGTTTGAGCCGAGGCACGGCAAATTCACAACGATAGTCACTAGTATTGTATTATAATTGCAAGGAAAAAGAAATTGAGGAGTGACTCCAAATAATAAATCAAGATCCAGGACTTTGTATTATCTAGCAATATCGACTCATATAAATTCAGTAGCGTTAGCGTGAGCTGTAATTAAATTGATTTGAATTTTTTTAATATATTTTCAAGTAATTTGTTTTTTATTTTAAAAAAGCTATAAACTTTAACTTGGGATAAGCATGACAAATCTAGCACGAATTTATTAACGGAGAGAGCTAGAAACGATAACAAATCTGAAGCAAACGATCAAGGTCCGTAAATTAAGCAAACAAAGATCTTTCAGCGAGTTAAACCTAATTTATTAAAAAAAGGAAAGCCACAACAAGATATGTTTACTGATCATGCCCGGCTACGTACGTACGTGTACATCCTGTAATAAACATGATTCGTCGACAGTTAACTAGTCAAATCATAAATTAAAACATCGCTGATAAATAAGCATTCGGTTCCCTCGGTGATTGATGATCATGACTGAATTATTCATCTCGCTTGAAATTTGAGCAAGCTTTAGTTGGTTGGTTCACGAACCTATCAAAAGAATACTGTCACTTTCCGAACATGCTGTTTCGAACTGATGGAGGTTGTAACGTAAAGTTGGATAGCATGGCAAAATCAGTTTCCCATGTCACTTCAAACTATGCCTAGCTGTCAAGTACTCTTCCTCGCTGGAGGCCCAGCTCCCGCTGTCTCTTTCTACCTCTCTCCCTCCCTTTCCCATCATGTGTGCATTTTTTTCCCTCATGTTTGGGACTTGGGCGGAATTTAATCAGGCTGGAAATGGAGATGAAGTGATTTTCCCATCCAAGAATTTCATGTTAAGGCTCATTCTTACATGCATGACAATGGTGTTCTCTTGCCGGCCTGAAATTAAGAACCACTTTGCATTTTTTATTTATTTACTAGCTTAATCAGAAACTTGAAGCAAACAAATACCATTTTTCTTGGATAGAGATCCTCTCATATTCTTTTGAACATGATCTATAATTTTATTTTTTTTTATAAGCTAAGCCTTGTAAAATAAATGAATGGTTAAGATTTTAGTAACCAGTATCTCTTAACTAAACATCAAAATCAAGATATTTAATTAACACTTGCATTTTGTATACTTTTTGATAGAAAATATATATATAAAAAAAAACTTAAAACAAAACGTTAATAAAAAATGCTTAATCCCGTTGAGTGCGCTTAAGATTCTCCAAAAAAATATATGAATAATATTTATCACTGCATAGAAAATGTCCATAAATTTAATATTTAGAGTCCTCAATTGAAGCTTAATTTTTCGTTGGTTAGAAAAAAGAATCATAACATTCTTTTTTAAAAGATGAAAATTTCGTTAGCATGGCAGAAAAGTCTACACAATCGTATTTGTCGGGCAAATTATGTCAAGAGAACAAT
>Ga0325411_1009027_pt1 | contig 10709 bp, 8 predicted proteins | sample PopdelMetagenome_13_FD_206181 | JGI IMG/M metagenome (GOLD analysis project Ga0325411, IMG submission 206181) | Populus deltoides microbial communities from Bellville, Georgia, United States - Xylem-PdIQD-R4 | ecosystem: Host-associated > Plants > Phyllosphere > Stem > Wood/Secondary xylem...
TTATTTGAACATATTATGTTTTTGTAGGTCTCCAGACTGTTTTTATATGTATATTTGGGTTAAAAATGGTTGAAAATTGATTTTTTAGATATGAAATATCCCTGCCTTGATTTTCAAACTACTGGAGAGTAGTCGGTTTATGAGGATCGTCTGAATTTTTTAAAAAAATAAGTTAGAGGATGAACAATTAGTATTTAAAAAAAAAGGGCTTCACATATGTGCCAATTTTTTTTTTTTATAGATCAAGCACATGTCCACGCATATAGCCTCTATTTTTTTAAAAAAAATTTGTTTGATACATCTTCAATACCTAAAACTTTTTAAAACATTTCATCATTCTTTATTTAAAATTCACTTTTTGTTATTGTTTTTAAAAAATGAGGCATTTTTTTGTTATTTCGGTTGCACACGTCTATTTTGTTTGTTTTTTTTTTAATTATTATTTGATTCAAAAAGAGTGCCATGAATTTATTATTCTTTTTGTTATTATTTTTTCTGGTTGTCATATAATTGAATGAAAAATACTTACATAAATAAAAATTTATTAAATCTAGTTGGGTTATGACACAAGTCATGGATTCGCTAAATTATCCCAGGTTTATTTTATTTTTTTAATTGAATTTTTTTATTTTCATCAATTGACAATGAGTTGATTGAGGATTAAACTTTATAATTTGTTTCCTTTAACTTTTGATAGGGTTATCAATATCTTATAACCCGAGTTGCGAGTTTAACAAGTTAGCTTGAATTGAATCAAGACGATCCAGTATGCTATTGTCCAATATGTGACCGTCTCTCACTTTTTTTAGAAAAAAAAGATTTCGTCCAATATGCATCATACTTTTAATTCATTATCAAAAACAATTTCTCCTCGAAAATATTTTTGCAAAGTGTGACTTTTTTTTAACATTAGAAAAAAAATAATAATCCAACCTAGAGTATAACACAGGCCAATGATCTAATTACTTTACTAATATTTGTCAATTTTGACTATTTGATCTTCATTTTGCATTGTGTAAATACATTTTGGTCTCTAAATTTTTCACATTTTTCATCTTTCATCCACGTGGTTTCATATAAAGTTCATTTTAGTCCCTTAGTTTTTTTTATTTTACATTTTTGTTTCTAAAAAAAATAATGGACCAATATATTGTTCACATTTTTTTAATATATTTTTCCTATAGTTTATTTAAAGTCCATTTTAATCCCTTAATTTTTTATATTCTACATTTTGGTCTCTATAAAGACAATGGATAACATTGAAAATCCATTATGTTTTAAGAGACCAAAATGTAAAATATAAAAATTAGACTTAAATGAAACCACATGGACAAAATGTGAAAACTTTAAGGACCAAAATGGATCTTCACTATTTAGTGAAAAGTAAAAATAAAAAATAAATTTGGCTCTTTCATATTTTTTCATATTCCATCCTATAGTTTCATTTAAAATCCATTTTAGTCCTTTAAGTTTTTGTATTTTTCATTTTGGCCTCTAAAATTTTTTATATTTTACATTTTGATATCTATTTTTTATATATATATTTGGCCCTGTAGTTTCGACTAAAGTCTTTCTTTAATTTTTCATATTTTAATTATTTTGTCCTTATAGTTTTGGATATTTATATTTCATCCCTAAACTTTATTTTCCTCACATTCCAGTCCCTTTGAGTTGAGAGAGGAGTGAGAAAGTTACAAGAAGAGTGGAGAAGAGAGAAAGCTTTTGATTCGTCATATTCCGACCTAAGAAAAGACCGATCTTAGCATCGATGTGTTCGTCTTGGAGATGAGTGTTTGATGTAGGTGGTTTAGCCTTTAACCATGTCGATAAAAGTATATTGGAATCCAAAAAGTTTAAACAGTGAAAATTTATTTTGTTCCTTAAATTTTTTGTATTTCCCTTATTTCATCCATCTAATTTGATTTAAAGTTTATTTTGGTCCCTTAATTTTTCATATTTTACATTTTGATCTATCAATTTTTAATATTTTTTTCAATTTTGGTCCCTTAAGTTTTAGTTAAATTCCATTTTTGTCCTTTAGTATTTCATATCTTCACTATACAATCCTTGTAGTTTTGGATATGTATGTTTAGGCTTTAAACTTTATTTTCTCACTTTGCAGTCCCCTTAAATTAAGAGAGTGGTGAGAAAATAACTAAAAGAAGGAAAAAGGGAGAAGCCTTTTGATCGGTTACATTCTAACCACATAAAAGATCGATCTTAGAGTTAATTGATTTGTCTTAGAGATGGGTGTAGATATAGGTAGTTCCGACCTTCAGCCATACCAAAAAGAGTATATTAGAATCTAAAAAATATTTTTTGTTCAATTTGATTTCTGAATTTAGATTGATTAGAGAGTGTTTTGGGTTGAAAATAAGATTATTGAGGTTTTTATTATATTTTGTTTTACTAGTGTTTTATATGAAAACATGTTAAAAATTGAATTTTATAAGAAAGAAATTTAGACTCTAAAGGCGACCAAAATTTGTTGTAGTTGATGATGTGTCATCTATTACATTAAAAAAACATGAATAGTTAACGTGTTGTTCATTTTTTGTTTTTTGTGTAAATGATGTATTACAAGAAAGACCATCCAAGCTCTAACTTGTCTTTTTTAAATGTCTTTTTAATTATTATTTTTTGCATTTTTTTTAAGAATAAAATTATTTTTAAATATAATTATAAAAATAATATTCAAAAATAATTTTGATTATGCATTTGGTTTCAAATAAAATTGGAGCTCTTGATGGTAATATTAACAATTATTTATTTTATGAATAATTATATTCTAGCCTAATATGTATAATTTTCTTTAAAACCGGCTCATGAAAATTTGATAAGAATAAAAAAATAAATTTTTTATTTTTTATTCTTAATCTTCTATATAATTTTATCAAATAAATTATTCTTTGTTTTTCATATACTTGCTTAAAAATTATCTTGTCATGACTTACTTTTTAAATTATGATATGTTTTTCTTTTTAAACTCAATCCCTTTGATATAAAAAAATATTTTCGTCAAAAAACAAAAAATACATGAATAAGGAAAAAGAGTTTAGATTAAAGAGATACATTTTTTCTCATTAATTTAAATTATTGAAAGTTTTTACAATTATTTATTTTATTACTTTTAGATTTTATTCATAAAATGATATTCCTAATAAAAAGGCATATTTTGTTGAAACAAAAAATATACATGGCTAAAAAAAATAGAATTTTAGGTAGAATTTAAATTATTGTATTTTTTAAAAATACTAATTTAATAGTAAAAAAATTCATTGTGGCATCTCACAGGCACGCTAACTTGTTAGATTCTAAATTTTAATAGACTAAAATTGTTTGGGTTAATTATGCTTTATTATTTTTCCTGACAATAAAGGATATTTTGAGTTAGTTTATACTTCAATTAAGATTAATAATTTTTTTTAATAATTTTAAAAGCCCAATTATTCAAATAAAAATGTATCATGATCGGTAAAGCAATTATAAAGAAAAGAAATGAAAAATAATGTTTTGATTATTTTTATGCGAATGCATAATAAAATAATTAAATAGAGAAAATATAATAAAAATTGATATTAAAAAATATATATTCTATTCTCTTTGAATATTTATGCATGATTTTTGTTTCATAAAACTTGTGCATATAAGTTTCATATATAAGCATAAAAAAGAAAATACTATAATAAAAAACACAAATATTATTTAAAAATATGGAATAATTGAACAACTTTTTAAATAACATCATAATTAATTATTCACATAAGATTTTATTTTAAGATATAAAATATAGAAAATATATTTAGAGAATCAACGTAAGGAATGTCTGGGCTTGAAAGGATAACCCATGCATACATGGGCTTGAAATCCATCCCATTCGCATGGGCTTTGGTGATAAGCTATATATTTATATATATAAATGTATGACATGTTGTCTACCTTGGTAGATGATGTTTAATTTGCCTTTAACATTTTTCATTCACTGAATTTGTCTTTAGTGATCGAAAAATTATGGTTTAAGATCTTGGATCTAAAAAAAAAAGATTTCAACCTTTTTTTAACCCTAAAACTTTTAGGTTTGATTTACTTTTTTTGACATCATTAAAGGTTGAAACTACCTTTATTGAGTTCTTTTTTTAAAGGTGAATCCAAAGACATCAAAATCAAAGTTATTGGTAGATAGAATTCGGTCACCCGAAAGCTTTGTCTCTCCTTAACCTTTTTGGTGACTTTCCTTTATTTTCAACCTCTATAGACTAAAATGTAACAAAAATGATATTTAGGATCAAACTTCATAACACATACATACACACAACTTGGCCTCTCTAGCTGTTTTGGTTGTGCCATAACCCTGTCGAATTTCTTCTCTCTTTTCCCATTTTTTTTCTCTTTTTTTTCCATAAAACTTTAATAATTTTCATACTACCTTACTAAACACACACATTTAAGTTCCAATATAAATATTTCTGTATTATTATATTTTTATTGGTCAATAACACAACCAATCAAATGACTATTTTCTACAGCCAATAAGGAGTAAGATTGCATTTCCAAGATCAACTACTTATTTCATAGGCTAAGCATCTAGGTTTTCACCATCATTACAAACACCAGAGTAGCCACCCTTACAGGATGAGCTAGGCAAGCGTTGTTACCTTACTATGGTGAGCTATGCTTTAGCATAAACTTTCTAAGAAAATTTTTCCAATGTAAGTGATGAGAAGTTTAAATAACCTTGCTGCCTAAAGATACAAGGCAATCACCCAACTCTCTACAGCACAAGAACTCCTATTTGTGCTTATATTCTATATCATCTGATCAACTTTCTTTTCCTTGCTCATCATTTTATTAAACTCATTACTAAACTGACTCAAGCATCGGAGGGTCCCTTAACACATAAAAATGGACTTTATCTTATAGGCTACAACCCATTTAAAATAACCTAGTCAATCATGGAAAGCTAAGAAATCCTTTAAAGTTTTTATATGCTTCATTGGTGGTGTCGTTTGTGAAAACTTGAAAAAAAACTAGTTTATTTTTCCATCCCATATATCTATTTTAAGGTTTATCATGATGGACAATAAGGAAACTCTAGAAGGAAGAGTGACTGATCTCTTACCATTTTCATAAGTTTATATAAACCTCTATCAGCTTGCTCAACAAAAACAGACACTTATTAAAGCTGTTCTATTAACTCAGAAGCAGCTCAGATCTATTCTATTACATATTACGTAACTAGTTACATAACCTACTTAACCTATTCATAAGAAATTTCACTGTTCAGAAGGAACTAAATAAAATGACGTGCAAGAGAACAAACATGAATATCACTATACCTATACCTTGCCAAAAAGTATTTCTTATCATGAAACAATATCTTTATCTATCTTTATTAAGGCATAGCTAGTCGTGGTCTTGATCATCATTATCTCCATCATTATAGCTCCCTTTTAAAGTCGCACTCAAGTGGTCTAAAAAACTATGAAAAGAAGAAAACCAAAAAATAAAGACTCCTTATTAAGTAAAAGTGTATTAAACACTCGTCTTACCAAGGATTTTATCACGATAAATAAAAGTCTAGGCAATTATGATCATCTCTCTAACCTTAGAAAAAATATATAAAATATAAGAAGTTTTTATATAAGAAGTAACCTTGAGTTGGTGATGCAAGATAGCAATGTGATGTGCAAAATTATTCTAAACATGTTTTATAAATCTACTTGGTCCTGACACTATAATTTAGAGCTTGGTTCCATACTAAGTTTGTCTAATTTATGCAACAAGCTTTTCATAACCTAATTTTGGGTCCATCAAGATTATTCTAATTTTAAACTTTCTTCCAAAAAAAATACTAAAAAATCTGAAAAAAATTAAAACAAATTAAAAATCTTGCAAAAAATATTTTAGGGTTATAAGTAAGCTAAAAGTTAATTTAGAATTGGTCAAAACACTATATGGACAGACAATTTTAGGGTCTTATCAAAGAAAAATTGAAAGATTAACTGAAATTCATCAATTGTACAAATCAGAAGACCGGGGATCGAAATGAACAAGGTAGTACAATTTAAGAGTTTAATTTTGATCAATTAAAGGCATAATTAAAGACAAAAAGTCAATTAGGGACCAAATTAGACAAGATTAAAATTGAAGAGGATGGGTCAAATTAGAAACCTAAATGGACTTAAGTTTAGCCAAAATAATGTCATTCCAGCTTAAATGAAACGACATGTTTTTGGCAAAAACAACATTGTTTTAAGGATAAGGTGATTAAAAAATAATAATAATATAAGATGAAACGAAACCTTTTTCAGGCCTAGTTTTCATCATCTTCCTAATTTTTTCAAAATCAAACTGAAATAGCTGCCCGAGTAGCCACTTTCATATCTTTGATTATCCTTTATCTCTCCACCAAACAAAACAAACTTCACACTCCCTCACACCTGTCATTCAAACTCTTATCTTTTTTTAAAAAAAGTCTTTTGCAACCCTAAAACTTGTTGTAAATTCACACCTAAAATCACCCCTTAACACTACCAAGGTTTATGATCTATCCTTCAACGTCAAAGGCTTACATTTGGCCAACACCAAATCCTTAGAATCTTCTCGTTTATCCCATAAAACTATATGAAAACCCTACTCGGAGGAGGGGGAAGAGTTAAAAAAACAAGTTCCATCTTACACACTCGATTTTAAAACCCACTAACTTTTCACAGCCTTCACGAAAACATCAAGACAGCCACAAGAAGAAGAGAAAAGAGGAAAAAACAAGTTGGCAATGAAAAGGAAAACAAAGTAGGGAGAAATAAAGGGAAGAAGCTAAGATGCAATAACAAAAGAAAGGAAAGGTAAAGAGAAACAAGATTACTCAATAAGGCTTAAGAGAAATAGAAAAGTAAGGTGAAGAGAAGAGAAAAATACCAAAAAGAAAAGAAAAGAAAGAGACAATGAGTATAATGAGCATGTTATAAAAAGGGAAAACAAGTAATAATGCAGTGAAGGAGTAGAAGCAAGCTATAGGAGGAGAAGAAGCAACTTATTAAAGGTTATAGTTGGGGGTCCTTCATTTAAGATTGTTTTGTTTTTGTTTGTATAGTTGGGAAAATAAACTCGGGTATACTCTTTCATACCACCACAATTTAATGGTTTGTATAACTTCTAGTTTTGTTTTTGTTTCTAGGGTTTGATGGCTTTTCTTGTTTGATGATCTTAATATTTTTTATTCCTAACTTGGTTTCTTTTACTTGTTTTTGCTTTGCGTTGGAACCTATTTAAGCAAAATAGGAGATAGACATGTGAACTTGATAGCTTTAAATGTTTACATTTGACATGGCCTTACTATTTATGATGGGTTGATATTTTAACCCATGGTTTCTTAACTCCTGTATATATAGGATTGTTGGGTTTATGAAGGATCTTGGGTCATCTTAAAAAAAAAAAAGTTTGCTCTGGGGCTTAGTGTTTGTGTTTTGACTGCATGTGAAGAGTTAATAAGGAAGGTAAATTAGTCTTTTAGAAATTTAGGGTTGTGAAGAGATTCTTTTTGTGTCTTTCCCTGCTTGTGAAACTAATAGAAAAAGCATGCTTGCTTAGGATGCAATTGTTTTTGTTAGATATATTACCCAAGTTCTGCTTTTTTTTCCTAAAAGATATCATGTAGAGGATATATGTGGCAAGACAGGAGCACCTACATTTCCACTAGTGTAGGGAAGAATTTCCAAAACTCAGACACTCCCTCATAGCTCTCATGCATTTAAAAAAAATCCAAGAGGTCCTGCATAAAGTAGGTTAGTTTATCCAAGATTGATGACAACACCACTCAATACCATCAAAATATAAGTATTGACAACAATAAAGGAAAAGGATTTCATGAAGTACGCATCTTATATAAAAGAAGTTATTGGTAAGCATAACAAAAAAAAATATTGTATGTTCAACAAGGATAAAAAAAACCATGATAAAAAGAATATTATGCTCTAAAAAATGAGATAGAAAGACTCATAGCTAAGGTATATCTCTAGCGATTTCAGAAGAATGGAGTAAAATATAAGAAACAATAAGAAGAAATTGATGCTCTCTATAAGCCATTGCTAAAGATCAATGTAATCCTATGAGAAATTTTAGCATGTAGAGATTATTTTAGGAGCAAAAATACTTATGGGGAGCAAGTTATTTTATCAAAAATAAAAAATCCTTGGCATGAGCCCTTCGTGTTCACTTTAAAAGATAAAGAATGAGTGACTTTTTTCCATGAAAATGCCCTTATCATCTCCACAATCCTGTCCAACCATAAGATGTATATAGTATTGATAAATGATAGAAGTGCTATCAATATCCTCTCAAAAGATTATATGATATAGATGAGTGTAGATCCATCTAAACCGACTCTAGTGAAAACCCCTATAATTAGGATTAAAGGGAGAGGTGCGCTAATGAAAGGTGCATCTAACGTCCCTATCACTATTTGCATATACCTCAAATATTGTATGCTCCAACAGATTTTTATAGTCATCATGATGGATATGGTATACAATGTTATACTAGGAAGACCTTTTCTTCACATTATCAATTCAGTGATAAGTATTAAGTATCTTTTTACGAAGTTCCATACAAAAAAGGAAGTTGAGATTATAAAGGGAATCAATTGGTCTCTAGAAGGTGTATCACCGTATGCTTGAAGGGGAATAACAATTTATAAATGGACTAGATAACACCTGTTAAAATAAAGATAGGGATAGTAACAAAAGACATGGAAGACCTGGAAAAGGTCAGTCTCTATTCATGTTTTGACATGAATACAATCATCAAAATTAAGTCATGAGAGAGCTATTTAATATCTAAAACATAACTTTACATTCAAGCCATTAGACAAGCTGGGCATAAATCTAGAAGTGGCTTGTCATCACCTAAATATGCGTCCATCTTTCTCTATAGTAAAATAATAAAAAAAGAATTTTAGTAAAGAAAGATAGAAATATATTTTAGAAAAAATAGACAAACTATTGGAGGTTGGGTTCATTTATAAAGTGATGTACTTATAGTGGTTGGCTAACATAATAATGATCAAGAAGTTAAGTGGGAAGTGGTGTATATGTGTAGACTTCACTAACCTAATAAGGCATGTCCTAATGATAGTTTTCTACAACTGAAAATTGATAGGTTAATGGAATTTAAAATTGGATTTGAGTACCTAAGTTTCCTAGATACTAACTCAAGCTATCACAAGACACTCATGTATCTATATGATGAACAAAAGATAATGTTGAAAATAGATAGAGGGACTTTTTGCTATCAAGCTATGCCATTCGATGCGAAATTGTACCTATATTGCTAATTTAAGGTTTTCAAAAAAAGTTTGCAATTTAACTCAACAAAAGTCTTTCCTTGAAAAACCAAAGTTATATGCAATTGATCACCCTCACCCTACGCCTATAACGAGACACGAACAAGGATTATAAATCACAATGAAGTTGATTAATCATTCAAAGAGTTTGCAAGTTCAATCAAGAATTTAATATGAAAAATACTAAACCACACAAAGACAAAATAAGCACACAATATACGACAACTTGCAGATAAAATTCATTAACTCCATAAAAATCCTTACATAAGAGTATTTATATGTAAACCCTAAAACTAATGAGCCAGATTTGCATCCAATGTAAATAAAACCCAAACAAATTAAAATAAGGTTTAAGAATAACAAAAATAAATAAAACAATAGTTTAAGATCATTTTTCACCCTTTACCATAGATGATAGTTAAAAATGCCTAAAAGAAATAATTGTTGAAGAATCCTTACTAAACAAAAACCCGATGCATTGTAAAATAAGAACTAATTTCTTCTCGTTTGACATGTAATCTTTGTAAAATAAGTAAGCTAAAGGCTGCCACATAAGTTTCCAATAGCATTAAAGACTCCTTATAGTGAATGAGATCCAAAACTTTTAAGGAAACAATATCTTTTATGTTTTCACACTTTGTTGGCATATTCTAGACCTAACCTTAAACACATTGTTCTCTTTCGTCTTGATGAATTAACAGGCCTACCACATAGAGTTGGAAAGGTACATATATCTAGTTCTAACCCAATTGTAATTGTATCTGAAATGCTCTCATCTTCATATATGACCTGAAAGTACATAAAGGTCTAGATTGACATATTTGAACATTTTAACCCAAGTCTTTTGACTTAACCCATTGAACTTCTCTTGGATCCACTTCATTTTAGGCCTTAGAATATACCTAATGGACACTCCTAATGGATCATTTAATGTCATAGCCAAGATAACATCATCCCCTCTCTCCTCAAAAGAATTCGACCTCGAATCATCACTTACATTAAACAAAAAAAGATTAAAAACTTTGAATATAACACTAACATTATACTCATCTTGTAAATTCATTTTGTAGGCATTGACTCCTTTAAGGAATCTGAATGAACCATATCCTCCAAGCATAAATTTTGAATATAGCACTAACATTATACTTCTCATTCTTTTTCTGAACATGTGTCGTACCTTCTTAAAGAATGTTTTCATCACCTGTGCTTCTGTATTATCATCAAGTCTAACCATTCAATCAGCAAGTAAATAAATCAAATCTAGTGGAGTTAAACCATAAACTATTTCGGATGGTGAATAATTTTTTTCAATTTAATAGATTAACACATAATGATTTCTTTTGTAACATATTAAACAAAAATTGTAAAT
>Ga0325411_1009028_pt1 | contig 10708 bp, 4 predicted proteins | sample PopdelMetagenome_13_FD_206181 | JGI IMG/M metagenome (GOLD analysis project Ga0325411, IMG submission 206181) | Populus deltoides microbial communities from Bellville, Georgia, United States - Xylem-PdIQD-R4 | ecosystem: Host-associated > Plants > Phyllosphere > Stem > Wood/Secondary xylem...
TTCTAGTAACTAGCTATAACCAGTGTGATTTTAGCTTAATTGAACTTGTTTAGTGATGTACTTTCCTGTGTCGAATTCCAGGCTTATGTGACACAAGAGGATGTGTTATTAGGAACTCTTACAGTCAGAGAAACGATCACTTACTCTGCAAATTTAAGGCTTCCAAATACAATGACCAAAGGGGAGATTGATGATGTCGTAGAAGCAACAATAATGGAAATGGGTCTCCAAGAATGTTCTGATCGGGTGGTCGGAAACTGGCATTTGAGAGGCATAAGTGGTGGTGAAAAGAAGAGATTAAGCATTGCACTAGAAATCCTGACAAGGCCACGTCTCTTGTTTCTTGATGAACCTACAAGTGGTCTTGATAGTGCCTCGGCTTTCTTTGTAATTCAAACACTTAGAAATATAGCTCGCGATGGAAGGACGGTTATATCCTCCATTCACCAGCCAAGTAGTGAAGTTTTTGCGCTCTTTGATGATCTTTTCTTACTCTCCAGTGGTGAAACTGTATATTTTGGGGATGCAAAGATGGCTGTTGAGGTATGGGAAGATTAGAGAAAAGAAACTTACATGCATGATCTTAGAAATACTAAATTAAGCTCATGTTGATTTATTGCAATCTGAATTTTAGTGTCAATCTTCGCAGTTCTTTGCTGAAGCTGGATTTCCATGTCCAAGAAGGAGGAATCCTTCTGATCATTTCCTACGCTGCATAAATTCAGACTTTGATGCCATAACAGCTACACTGAAAGGATCTCAAAGAATTCGTGTATTTATCTCTTCTAACTGAACTTTCTTAGGCGGTATTTTGAGTAGTGCTTCTTTATCACATCACATCACATGTTATAGTAGTGTTGAAGATGCCTGTCAATGTCATTTGAGTAAAAAAAACAAATTTCAGTACACAGGTGTTGAAAATCTTTAGCAAGCTATTTCAGGTTCAAAGATGAACCCTATACTTTCCTCGTAAAAAAAAGAAGAAAAAAATGAAGAGGGAAACAGCACTATTCTGCCTCTGTCCAAACACGAACATGCTCCGATGGATGCCTTCATTCACCTTTTTTGTTTCTTTCAGTCGTGCTATCATGACGACTAATGTGACTGTTCTGTATCTGTATTATCTATAGGATGTCCCAAAATCAGCAGACCCTTTGATTAATTTGGCAACAGCAGAGATCAAAGCAAGACTTGTTGAGAAATATAGGCGCTCGAATATTGCACAAAAGGTCAAAGCAAGGGTTAAGGATATATCAGCTATTGTAAGCAACTGAAATCTCAGATTTTGCATTACCAATCCTTTTTTCCTGTCATTTAATGATGTTAATCTGCAATCTCCAACATCATTACATGATATAACTATTCTGTTCTCTGCTATTATTCGGCGCCTATTACTAACACCAAAACTTGTTCTGTGACGTGCACTCCATTTTTCTATCGAAAGCTGTAAGAAACATTATTCTCCGCTTGAAGTTTTTGGTTATCTGATCTGCTAATAACTTTAATGGACAAGCTAAAAGAAACAATCACTGAGCGGCCTGTTAATAACAAGTTTGATGAGAAACCATTTGGAAGTAACATGCTAAATGCTGCTGCCTGTTAAACATTTCTTGAAGAAGCTCATTTATTGCAGGAAGGACTAGAAGTTGATATTCGAAGTGGAAGTAATGCAAGCTGGTGGAAACAACTTTCGACACTGACCCGAAGATCATTTGTGAACATGTCCAGAGATGTGGGGTATTACTGGGCAAGGATAGTGATCTACATAGTTGTTTCCATCTGTGTTGGTACAATCTATTATGATGTTGGATATGGCTACACTGCAATCTTAGCCAGAGTAGCTTGTGGTGGATTTATAACAGGCTTCATGACTTTTATGTCTATCGGAGGCTTCCCTTCTTTCATTGAAGAAATGAAGGTAATGATCTTGTTTATGTAGGAAAGAAAAAATTATTGAAGAAGAATTAAGAAGTTTGTGCCTGTGAAGATATGATGGCACAGCAGAGTTGTTCTTGGTTTTGTGGTCTTGACTCGTTCTTTGATACTTGACAGGTCTTTTATCGAGAAAAGCTCAATGGCTATTATGGGGTTACAGTGTTTATCCTGTCCAATTACTTATCCTCTTTCCCATTCTTGGTTTCGATCGCGCTCCTCTCCGGGACCATATGTTTTTACTTGGTGAAATTTCGATCGGGATTTAATCATTATGCATTCTTCTGTCTCAATATCTTCGGCTCCATTTCTGTAATAGAGAGCCTGATGATGGTTATCGCTTCACTGGTCCCTAATTTCTTGATGGGACTTATTACAGGGGCCGGAATCATTGTAAGATTAAAATGCTTCAGATCTTCGTTAAGCTTAATTGTTTCTATGTTCACCATCTGATTTATCCGACCACATGCCTCATTTGGTTACTCATGCAGGGAATCATGATGATGACCTCTGGTTTCTTCAGATTGCTGCCTGATCTTCCAAAACCATTCTGGCGCTACCCAGTTTCGTATATCAATTATGGAGCCTGGGGAATTCAGGTAATTCTAACATAAGTTCTGTTCATATCTAGTGGAAATGACTGTGGAGAGGTGTTAGAAGAGAAACGTATCCATGCTTAACGGAATTTCGATAATTCAAGTTTGTTGAACCTCAAGACGAGAATTTATTTCTAATGTGTTTTTCAGAACTAGAAATATTCTCAATACCTGCTTGATGTTTCCTCTGAGGTGCAACAAGAAGCATGTCAACGTCTTATCCTAAATGAGATGCCACAAATCTTAGCAGCAAGATTGAAATAGAAGGATCGATGGCATGCTTACATTGTATATCTTTAATCCATTTCTTTTTGAACTGCAAATACAGGGTGCCTACAAGAATGATTTCCTCGGACTCGAGTTTGATCCTCTAATACCTGGTGATCCAAAAATCCCTGGAGAATTTGTTATCACGCGTATGTTTGGCATTCCCCTGGATTATTCGAAGTGGTGGGATTTATCTGCTATCTATCTTATTCTCGTAGGCTATCGGATTCTTTTCTTCATCGTTCTCAAGCTCAAGGAGAGAGCTTTGCCATTCGTTGAGGATCTTTACTCTAAGAGAACCTTGCACATACTTGAAAAGAGGCCTTCCTTTAGGAAGGCACCATCTTTTTCTTCAAGGAGACATCAACCTCTTCATTCACTGTCTTCCCAGGAGGGCCTTAGCTCTCCTCTCAACTAGAAGCACCAATAATATATTGAGCTGCTACAATTATCCAAGTTACAATACTATTTCTGAGGCTTAATTTTATTGTAATGTTAAAGTTCTTGCATATACAGAAACAGATGAAGATAGATAGTAGTCCTGTTGAAGGTAAGCAATCATACAGGACTGACTTAATATTATTTCTGATGGATATAATAAAAACATGCATGGGAAATCACCCAGCTTGTATGTAATATTTATTGTTTTAACTATGCAAATTTCTTCTCTAGACTTGCCGAATAATCTTTTTTTTTTAAAATACATATTAGAGGTTGTGATTTGCAAGCAATTCAGGATTGGAGAAATAAGAGTAGTGGAATACAAAAGAAAATTATCTTAATTGTACATTCAATTCAAAATTAGATTTTATAATTAGTAATTCAGTCAAATAACTCCATCATGTGTTTTACAGATTAATCCAAGTAGATTTAGATCGTTTTATTGTGTCATATATTTTTAGATTGAGGTTTTTTTTTTATGGTTGAATCTTCATCAATAGATTTATTGAGAATTGAACTTTATAAATTTATTTTGATTTGCTTTTTATGAGGTTATTATAGTCTCATGATCTTGATCGCAGGTTTGGTAAATAAATCCGAATTGGTTCAGGTCATTTTTTAATCTACTTTTTATATGGTTATCCTGATCTCTTGACCCGAGTCACGAACTTGACAAGTTAACTCGAGTCAAATGTTTTTGTTATTTTTTAATTGATTTTTTTTAATTTTATTCTTCAACATTAAATTGATTGGAAATTGAGTTTCATAACTTATTTTAATTTGTTTTATATAGGATTATCATGGTCTCATGATCCAGCTTAGGGATTTGACAGGTTAGCCTGAATCAATTTAATATATTGTTGTTTCAATATTATTATTTTTTTAAAAAAATTATCTTGAATTTTTGTAAATCAAATTATATTTTTATCAATTATTTAAATTGCATTAAAACATTTCAAGCATATAATATCAAATCAACCTTCCCTGAAAAAATGATAGCAATACACGAACGGGTTTTCATATATTCAAACAAAATTTAATCTAGCCTCCAGCATATCACAGGCAATAAATGTAGTGATTATCTTAAAGCAAATATTAGAGAAGAAAAAAAGAAAAAGAAAAAGAAAAATATGACTGGGCCTTTTATAGAAAACTGGAGCTAAAAAGAGAAAAGTTGGAAATTTATGTTCAAGTGCAGTATTTCTACATCCAAAAAACTAGTATTTTATTTTATCAAATCTATATTAAGTTTGAAGAACATATTTTAGAGTTTCTTCATGATTTTTTTCTAAACGTTTTTCACTATTTTCAAATGAAAAAAAAAAATAGTTATGAAGAATATAATCTTTTTCATATATACAACAACTTTTTAGCAATATAAACTATTAAAATTATTTTTTTATATTTAGCTAGTATCATAAATTTAATGTTTTTATAGTAAATCTAATATAATTATTTTTTGAGTTAACAACATGACTTTTCATAGTAAGTCTTAATTTGAGTGAAATAAAATTAATATTTTATAATTAAATTATCATAAATAAAAATATTATAATGACCTGTTTTGATTTTAAAAAAAAATATTCGTAATATATTTTTAATAAAGAAATTTGAAATTATCTTCAAATTTCAAAGTGCTATTCGTGTCATTATTTACCCTTCTCAAAGGGAGATGCTAAATGAAGAGCTAAGAACAAAAATCTAGCTCTTCTGCTTGTTTTATATCACAATAATATAAAATTATTTTTAAAATTTTATTTAATAATTTAAATTTTTTAATTAAAATAATTCTATAATATAATATATAAATTTAAATAATAAATAATCATGAATTTGGAGCTCTAATTTTATTATCTCAATTTTAACTAGTTAAATTAATAAAGTTAAATACAAGATTAAAATCAAAGAATCCGGTTTGTAATTTCATTTTTATGGAAGCAACAATTTACGTCGTTTGTTTGAAAATTATGAAGCAGCAATGACTTTGCTTTCAATGCAAAAACCGACTACAGCAGATAATGGAGGCGGTGGTCCCAATAAAAGAACATGGAAAATTAAGTTTGTCTTCCACGTGTCGTCCTAAGATTTCAGGAAAAATGTCAATCACTCTCAATGTTCCACTCCTGAATTAGCACGTGAAAGCATTGATGGCTACTGCTGCTCGAAATCTGGATGATTCATATGGTCCTGGCCAGATCTGAGGTTGATAGAAAACAGTCCTATAATTGCCCAATAAATTTTACTTTGCGAAAATTTGATTTTTTTTTCTCATTTTTGCCATTTTTTTCATTTAGTTATTGATTTTTTAATTTAATCTTTGATGTATTTATAAGAATTTAAAGTTAATAATTTATTTTAATTTGTCTTTTACATAGTTATAGTAATATCAAAGATATATTCTAGCACCGGGTTAATATCAGAAAAATATAAAGCTAAAAGAAATGAAAAAAACATTATTTTCCCACACCCATTAGCATTGTGGAATACAATTAAGTATAAAGCTAAAAAGTATGGGGAAAACACTGTTTCCTCATACTCACTACCACTATGAATTACAATAGTCATCCACAATGTTGGTTTTTTTTTTGTGTGTGCATTTGGCCTTTATTTTCCTTGGTTATTGACTTTTTTTAATTTAATCATTGTATGTTGTGTTTATAAGGATTTAGAGTTAATAATTTTTTTTTAATTTTTTTATATAGTTATCATTATCGCGATATCAAAAAAAATCTCAACATCGGGTTAATATCATAAAAATATCATTACATAGCGATATGGTCTATTTAAAAAAAATTAGTTAAATAAAAAATATTTTTTAAAAACTAGGATATTAAACTTTGTGGAGTCAATGACCCAATTTACAAATTTGACAAGGTAACCGTAGTTGTCCTGACTTGCAGGTTTAGCGATGGTTTTTCTTTTTATTATTTGAACTCGATTATGTGATAGTTTATTTTTTTTTGATATAGTTAAGAAAGTAGATTTGAAAAAAAAATATATGTTATTAAATTTTAGAAAGTCCACGGGTGTGTTAACGGGTTTATCAAGTTTAACTCTTTTTTTAAAAAAAAATTATTTTTTTTATTTTATCATTCAATATTGGACTGGTTGATAATTGAGTTTCATAATTTGTTTTGTTTTGCTTTCTATAAGGTTATCATAGTCTTTATAAAACTTCTCGGTAATGGTTTGACGTTCGATTTTACAATCGTTTATTTTTATTATCATATAGTTAAAAAAAGTAGTTTAGAAAAAAAAAGGTTATTAATCTCAATTAAGTCCATTACCTAGTTTGCGGGTTTGATGTATTGACCCAAGTTACCTGATTCACGGGTTTAGCTGGTTTACCCATCAAACCTGATATGTTTGTTTTTTAGTTTGTGGTCCTTTAATTTTTCTAATTGTTTTTTTAATTTCATCCTTATTCAATATTGGATTGGTTGAGAAATGAAATTCATGGTTTTTTTTTCTACTTTCTATAGGGCTATCATAATCTCAAATAAACTTTTGTTTTAGGATTGATGCTTGATTTTGCAAGCATCTAATTTTATTATAAAATTAAATAAAAAAATTATAAAAACAATAAAGTTATTAAACTCATTGAAGTCCATGATCCAGGTTGTAGGGTGACTGAGGTCAATCCAATTTGGTACCATCTTAATATTTTTTAAAAAATTATCGTCTTAAAGTTTTTTTAAAAGCTACGCCGTGTTTTTACCAATCATCAAAGTTGTCTTTGAATTTATTAAATTAAAATATTCACTTTAGATTAGTTCTCACGCGGTTTAAAAGCTATACTTTTAATATATTATTTTCAAGTTTAGAAAAAGAATGGTCCAACTCACAGCAGAGCGTGGACGAATGTACTAGTATATAGTTTTATAACATGTCCATGAACATGAACATTTCTATGAGGAATAAAAACCACATTTTCTTAACAAGAAAAAAATTAATAAATCAATAAATAGTGAAAACATAAGTGTTACCTCGTGCACATGGAAAGCAATTGAAGATTTTTCTTTTGATCAACCCAACTTTACAAGCCTATCATTATGTTTTATTGGTTATTAATTCATATTAAAGTTCACTATAAAAACATTAGAAAAAGCTTTTATTTTTCAATATGGGATTGAAAGCCCATTAATATATATATATATACTCATAAAAAAAAAATTGTGTTTTTTCAATATAGGATAAGATTAAATATATCAATTTAAAATAAAAAGATAGTATCTTTTTGTGAGATAAAAAAACCTTTTAAAATAAATTTTTAAATTTCATTATTTATAACTAACATGTATTATTAAGCTTTTGAGCCACACATTAAAGTATATCATGGGACTCCATTTATCATACATGTAATGCACAACCGTTCGAACAGCTGCTTCAAATAACAAATCAAATTACCAAGATCTATTATAACAATGAACAGATTGATCATCAGGTCAAGCAATACTGAGGTGTCCAGCAATCTAGCTAGTTGCAACTGTTCTTATAAATAAATTAAAAGCACCCATTTAAGACTGAAATGGTACACGTAATATTGTATCCATTGTATGTGGAGGAGTTGGATAACTATCCCCTTACCCGTATGAATGCATGTATAGCTGCTTCAATATGAGTATTTAAAAAGAAAAAATTCGATGTTCGTGCCTTTGTGCATGGCGGCTAATATTTTTATTTATTTATTTTGTTCTCATCTTATTCTCATTGCTCACATTGAAGAATAATTAAGTAAATGTCGCAGGTCCTGCACTATTTTTGCATGTACGTACATGTATCATCATGGATCGATGGCTCATATATATTAGAGATAATTTGCGATCAGTTGCAACTATCAATATTTATGTATTTTCTTTCTACATACAATAAACTTTACTGTTTCTAGATGGTGACGAAACAAGAACGAAAAACAATAGAGGACTGGACTCCATGCTTTAAGATCGTTGAACATATTGCGATACGTACATAGCTAGCTAGAGTAGTAAAAATGATGTTGAAATTTTTTTTTACTAGTTGTTGAAATAGATACGGCTCTCGATCGTTTTCTGTCCTGCACCTTATTAATGAAGCATTGATGCATGGTAGGTTTGGTGATTAGCATTTGCTGCCTAAGTAACTCTATATCACTGCTTTCACCAGTACTGACCAAAGCTATCAGACCATTTCTGTTACACATTCACTCCTCTATTCTGCTTTTCTTTGCTGAGTTTAGACTTTGGAAAGCCATCTCCCCGTTCTCACCAGAAGAAACAAAGAAAGAAACACTACTCCCTTCAAGCCATCCCTTGACCACAAAGACATAGCGAAAGGACCACCTTTCTTGATTAGTTTCTTATTACAAATTCTCTCTCTTTTGCTGTCAAATCCCAACTTGAGAGTAGGTGTTGCATGTTATGGAGATAGAGCAGGTTGTAATTAGCAGTGGTGGAGATGGTGGTTCTGGAGGTGGGAATGCGGAGGCAGGTTTATCAGGAGGAAGAGGAGATCATGGAGCAGGGTCTATGTTCTTGGTATGGGAGGATTTAACAGTGGTTCTGCCAAATTTTGGCAATGGACCTACAAGGAGATTGCTTAATGGGCTAAATGGATACGCCGAGCCTGGTAAAATCTTGGCTATTATGGGTCCATCTGGGTCTGGGAAATCTACCCTTCTTGATGCATTAGCAGGTTTTTGCATCTCTCTCCCTCTCTCTCTGGCAATTTTAGTATGGAGTGTAGGATTTCTTTTCTAGATTCATTTCCAGGTACTGATCCAAGGCTAGAAACTTTGTTGCCATGCGCGCGCGCGCGCGCGCACACACTAGGAAAACAGCAGTGAAAGCGTTAGATATGGTATAATTTGATGTTTTCAAACTTCACATAAATATCTTTCATCGATCTTTATTTTAGAACACTGACCAAACGCAACGTAGTTAATAAATGCAAAGAGAATAATAGCACTAGCAAAAGCAGTGAAGGAAATAGATCCAAAGGTGCCCAAGTCAAGCACGAGCATTTATTACTAGCTAGGGGAAATCAAAATCTTAACTATGTTCTGCGAACTTGAAAGTCGTTGTCAATAAGCTTAGATTAGATGATGGCTCGAACATGCCATAGGTTTGCCAATGCCTTAATGGGCATGCCGGCACTCAATCTCTAGGATCCCATACATGCTTTTATGATCCCTACCAGTCCCAACAATAACCTAAAGCAATGGTCAGCACTGTTATATTTTAGTGCGTGTTTGGTTTTTTAAAAGATACAATCTTTAAAGCACGAATCACACCTTAATCACACCTGATTACACCTCGTGTGTGTGTGTGTGTGTGTGTGAATCACATAAAAAAAATCGATCCCAGCTCTGTGCCAAACACGGCCTAGACCCCTGTATAGGGTTTATTACAATAAAACACACGCATATAAATGCTGGTGCCTGAGGCACATGGAGCTCACAAAGCGTGTGATGTATATATATAAACACGCAATTAACGATGTTGCCATTGTTAGCATTCGTATGTATATTTGTATGTATACATGTGTATGCATGCATGTACATTCATAGCAAGGCTAAAGCCTCTATTGATTGGTCCTAGCCATGTAACACCATGCATAGTCGATGTGACATTGTGAGTGAGGTTTAAATGCACTCGGTGAGCTGCTGGAAGCTCTCAAAATAAACGCAAACCTACTTGTTTTGAAGGGAGGTGCTGTCGCTGTCCCATCTTGAAGCGAATACTAGGGTTTAATGCATTTGCACATTAATTACACTTATATTATAAGTAAATAAGAAATAAATATCAACCATTTGTAATTAAATTTTGAAGGCTATTATTTAGCTAACATGATAGTTTTGGTGTAAATTGGTGTTTAAAGCCCTAAATTAAATAAAATGAGGTAGCGTCGATCTATATACAAGATAAAATACAAATTCATAAATAGGTTAGCAATAATAAGTTCTCCTTCGCAAAAGAATTTCTTGTTAAACCATAATTAGCTAACACGATGGTTAATTAGAGGAGTTTAAGCATTATTATTAATTTATTATTAGTTTTTTGAGAGCGTGATCAATGTGCATTAATATATATTGTGTTTAAAGTTTAGACAGTTGGGTAATAATACCTTAAATTTGAACTAGATTCATGTACTGTCCGGTTCAAATTGGACCGCACATATATATATATATATGACATTCAGTTCAAATTGAACGGTTATTACTTTGTACCCAAAAGTTGTTGCATCGAAATCATTAATTAGTTGAATAAATTAAGGTTGTGTTTAACGTGAGTTATAATAAATAATTTTTTACTTTGGGTGATGATTTAAAAGTTGTTTTTTTTATAAATAATTAGTGATAAAAAATAAATAAAATGATTTTAAATAAATAAAAACATGTTTGTTGAGATTGATTTAAACCAACTTTTTTCATAAAAAGAACATAGTATAAGTTAAAATACATAAATTAAAAAAATAAAAGTTTTAATTTTTTATTA
>Ga0325411_1009031_pt1 | contig 10707 bp, 5 predicted proteins | sample PopdelMetagenome_13_FD_206181 | JGI IMG/M metagenome (GOLD analysis project Ga0325411, IMG submission 206181) | Populus deltoides microbial communities from Bellville, Georgia, United States - Xylem-PdIQD-R4 | ecosystem: Host-associated > Plants > Phyllosphere > Stem > Wood/Secondary xylem...
TGAACATCTCAACAATTTGGGACCATAAAGCATAATTGGTACCATCGAGTTTGATACCAATCTGTGTTGCAGTAATATCATGCATTATTGTTGGAGTCTGTGTTTGATTCTGGTTTATGGCTTGAGTTATTCTTGCCATAAGGTCCATATTTGGTTGCTCTAGTTCTGTTGGTGCTCCTTCCATTCCTTCTATTCCCTCCATTATCGTATGTTGCTATTGGTTCTAGTAACTTTCGTTGTAGCAATAGATCAATTTAAGGATCTATGCTCTGATACCATGTTAATTTGAGTAGGGTTTCTGCAGAATTCAATTATATTTTCTTATTGCAGAAACAGGGGATTTATACATCACAATGTACAACCTTCCTAGTTGTATTTCGAAAGGAAACAATTACGATCCCATGACAATCGGGATTTACATAAATAGAAGATAAATGTGACTATTACAGCTATAATTTCCTGTTGTCTCTCGGTTTGTACAGCTCATGCCAACAGGAAGAATGTCAAAGGATTGCTCAAAACCTGTCAGAAGGTTGCCAGCCAGAGATAGATCCTGGAGGGTTATGGTACTCATGTTCATAAACCATTTGGGTATGTGTCCCACAAGTTCGTTATCTACAAGTTCTAAAAACTCCAGATGGTTCTGATCACGCAAGAAACTGGGAAATTCACCTAAATTACATCTACTTAAACGTCAAGAGTAGAAGTTTTGGGTGAGGAATGGTAGCATTGTGACTATAAAGCAGAGAGATATTGTTATACGATAACTGGAGTGAAACAAGGTTTCTGAACTTAAGAAGAAGGTTCAATTCCAAAGTACCACTAAAGAAATTATATGCTAGGTCAAGTTCTTCAAGATTTTGTAGCCTATAAATAGACTCAGGAATCGGACCGTGCATTTCGTTGACACCAAGGAATAGTGAGATTAATTGGGTATGGTTTCCTATCCAAGATGGAATTTGACCAGTTAATTTATTTCCATGAAGCCATAAGTCGGTGAGCTGAGTCAAGTTTCGAAGAGAGAATGGAATGTTACCATATGAATTGGATTTTGTCATGTCTACAAAAATGAGTTTGGTTAGATTACCAATCCAATCTATGGTACCAGATGTGAAATTGTTGTAAGAAAGCGACAGGTGAGTAGGTTGAAGAAGGTTGACAAAAGGAGGGATTTTCCCAGAGAAACTGTTATCAGAAAGGTCTAGAGAGTTCAGTATTTATTAGATATTTTAAGATGAAAAATAGTTGGAAATTAATAATCAACCCAAAATTTAAATTTCACAATTTTCCAACCACCAAATAATGGCCGAATTTTAAGCTGTCGTCTGCTACGCTTCGCCTCATTTTTTTTTTTAATAGAAATTACACAAGTTCAAAAAATTCCTAGAAAGAAGTAAAATAGTAAAAACCAAAATAAATGTCACCCCAAGACTCAAACCTGTTTCACTTGAAAGCAACTACATGTACTTCCAATCGTTAGGCTACACCTGTTATATAAACACCCTTTCATTACTAGTAAAAGAAAGATCGGTTTTGGCTAATTAGCTAAAAACAATCTGAATACAATTTCTCAGAAAGCAAGGCCACAGCACTCCAAAGAACATTATTGCTCATAAGCTGACAATGGTTCAATAACAACAGATATTCACTCCCAGATCATGTGCCGTGAGCACCATGATGCAAACATGGTGTTTCCCCTTGATAGGGCAAACAGCATTCACACTCTGCGTACACATGGCTATAAGGATGGATATCTGTAGATTCTGTACAGCTTAACAAGGCTAAGTTTCTGTAATAACAGAGCACCAAGGGCGCATATCTTATTGGATCTCTGACATTAATTCGAAGAAAACAAAGAACGAAGCTGGATTTAGAAGGTGGAACCATTCCACCCAAAGTGGGTGCCCTGCAAAATAAAGCACATATCAGTATCATTGACAGTGGCAACAAGAACCATACAAAATGGCTGCTAATGAGGAAACAATCTGAGAAATAAGTATAGGTTGAACCCTAAGGCACGTTTAATTTAACTTAATAACTATGCTCACAGTTTAAACGAAAAAAAAAAGGGATTAATTTACAGGATTTGATGCGGATATCAAGCATGCAAACATCATGCATATTCTTGGCTATGAAAGGCCTGAACAAACAGAAAGAAAGAATGCAATATGAAGAAAAATGTACATTGCAACTATCCACGTTCTCGATGACAATTAAGAGTTGAGATGGCTTGCCTGAGAATCATAGAATTTAAGGAAGAGCCGTGACTTGGGTACTGACAACTTCTTCTCCAGAATTGATGCAACTTCAGAGCTCAGAGTCTTGTTCACATCAGGGCTAAGGCCACCAATAGATACCAACTCCCCATAAGCTGCTGGCTCCTCAGTTCCTCCTAATGAGATTGGAATTGATCCCTTCAATACAATCATCACATACTGCAAGACAACAAACATAAATTAGTCAAGAACGCACATTCCATAGCTAGAATTCACCAAACAAATTAATAACTGACAAGAAAAAACTAAGAAAGCACAGAAAGGAGGTTGGAAGTCGAGGTGTAAAGAACATAATTCTTGTCCAATGTATTGATAAATGAGTAAAGAAATCACTGTAATGTAGCAAAATCTATTTCAATTTTCTAATGGTACAGGCCATAGTAAACAACATCACAACTCAGGCGAACATAACCATAGCTATCCATATCAGAATTGAATAATCCAGATCCCAGTGCTGTGGATTCTTCATCAAGTGGTGTTAAATTCATAAAAAAATAAATAAAAAACCAAACTTCTAAGATCCAACCAAGACATCAACCAAATTTTAAGTGATCAGTAACTAACAATCCTACCAGACAACACCTGCCAGACAAATTTTTCAGATCAAATATAAAACAACACTTACTTTCTCAGGTTTGCCGATAACCTTGGCAACTTCAGAGGTTGCTTCTGAGAGGATGGAGGAGGTGTCAACTCCATCAAGGCTGACGTTTGTGGAGATGATCAAAGCAGGCATCTTCACTCTCTATGTATATAAAAGTTTTTCTCTGTTTTTGATGTCTCTCTTTGCTATAATTGTTACAGCTGCCAATAAAATAAAGAGGGGAAAGCTTACCAAACTTCATTGTATCTTGGCTTTTCCGTATCCACCATTTATAAATGGCAAAGGAAAAGCTAGTTACCATACAGCCCTTAGTTGAGTGGCTGTATACTATTGTGAAAAAAAAAAATGGCTACGCTTTTTGGTCAATTTGATATTGCTGGGCGGGGACCACAGCATTCCCACCTTGTCCGAATAATTTTGAGTTCATCTCAATGTTAGAAAACAATAAAAGAAGAGAAAAAAAGAAAAATTCTCTTTTGATTTCACAATTCATGGACTTTTTGGCATCGGATTAACCGAGACTCTCAAGTTCCATGTGTTGAATTCATGAATTTAACTTTGAGGGTTAACCTCGTAGTTAAAAATTATGGTTTCTTATTTTATTTTTTTTATTAAATATATCATTTTAAAAATTAATTAAATTTATCTATATGTATTATATTGATATAGATATATATTTTTAAAATTAATCGAGAAAAATATATTTTTGATTAATATATAGATTATTCTGATAATATCTCTTACTATGAAATAAAAAGTTTATGAATTCAAGAATTCTTGATTCAATGGTATTATTGAATATATTTGATTGTTTGGCTTTAAATAAAAGTTTTGAGATTTATTTATTTAATTTTCAAGAGTTTAATCCAAATTGGCATTGGCTTTATATTCTTTTCAGGTGACATCATATATAGTCAATTTAAAAGAAAATTTGTATTTTGAAGTAGTAAATTTAGTGATTTTATCCGAGGGAGTGTCCTGCTATTGTATTAGTCAAATTTAAAAGATAAAAATGGTTATGAGATTTTATGGTATGACCACTATTTTTTTTTTTTGGTAATTATGTATATGGAATAATCTCTTTTCCAAATAAGTGAACTAATTTCTTCTGTCGGAGTCAATCAAGTATATATATATATGATATAAAATTAAATCCGATAGAAGAAATTAGTGTACTTATTTGGAAAAGAGATTATTCCATATATATATATATGTTGGTTTGGTTTTTGGTTTCTTGACATGGCTGGTTTTGGCTTTTTGGATTTAATGGTGGGATAAATGAGGTTGTGATGAGTGTTGAGTTTGTCTTTGTGCATTTCATGTTTCTATGATTTTTGTGCTTGGCTTGGATATATAGCAGCTAGTGTTGATTTTAGAGATGGTTTCTCATGGGATTTTTGTACTTGCTGTGTGTTTTGTCTTTAAGTTCATTTTCTTGAATTCTTAGTTTTTTCTATGAGGAATGCATGCTAATTGAATGATTTTGATTTTAAATTCATTGCTGGATGAATGAGGATATGATGAATATTGTGTTTGTACTCATGCATTTCATGTTTCTATTGTTTTTGTGCTTGGATTGGACATGCGGCTAGCCTTTGGATCTCTCTCTCTTTTTTTTTTCCTCTTAGTTTTGTTAGATGAATGCCTTTAACTAAGGGTTTTTTTTTTAATTTCTATTTTTACCTATAACGCATAAGATGTTTGGCGATGATTGACTTATGTATAAGAAAGCTTATTTTAATACTAACGATCTTGATTATGTTGTTTCTAATGTGGCTATTTCTTTGTTGTAGGAATTTGATCCGAAAATATTCTTAATGGTTCACAACCATTAAGAAGAATCAAACATCAAATAGATCTTGTAACCGGAGCTACAATCCCTAATTGACTAGCCTACCAAAGTAATCTTGAAGAGATGAAAGAACATCAAAGGTAAGTAGAAGAGTTGATGACATTGGTGTACATTCACGAGAGTATAAATCCATATGTTATTCTAGTTTTATTTGTGCACAATAAGGATGAAACTTGGATGATATGTGTTGATCGTTGTGCCATCAACAAAATAACACTAAAATATAGACATCTTATACATAGGCTTGATAATATGTTAGATGAGTTGCATAGATTTTGTATTTTCTTTAAAATAGATTTGAAAAGTGGATACTATCAGATTATGATGAAAGAAAGTGATCTACATTTAAAACTAAGTATGGTTTGTATGAATGATTAATCATTCCTTTTGGACTTACAAATGCACTTAGTATATTTATAAGATTGATAAATCATATGTTGCGTGCATTCATAAGTAAATTCATAGTTATGTATTTTGATGATATCTAGATCTATAGTAAGAGCTTGAATGAACATATTGATCATTTGCTTAATGTACTTGATGTGTTGCATAAAGTACAATTATAAGCTAGTCTTCAGAAGTGTAACTTTTACATTGAGAAAATTATGTTTTTCGGATATGTTGTAACTACATAGGGTATTAAGATGGATGAGAAGAAGGTTAAGGCCATCCGGGATTGGTCAACACTTAAATATGTGAAAAAGTAAATGTTTTGTTAAGGACTTTAACACGTTAGCCACGTTATTAACTGAAATTGTGAAAAAGTCTATTGTTTTTAAATGTGATGATAAACATAAAGATGCTTTTAAATTGTTAAATTAAAGATTATATTCTGCACCTGTTTTACTTTTACCTGACTTTACAAAAGCTTTTGAGATTGAGTATATATGATGCGTTAAGTATAGGTATTGAAGTCATTTTAATGTAGGATAAAATGCCTATTGTCTATTTTCATGAAAATCTAAATGGAGCAACCTTGAACTACTCCATATATGACAAAGAGCTTTATGTATTGGTGAGGACATTAGAGACGTGGCAACACTACCTTTGGCCCAAGGAATTCGTCATTCATTCTAATAATGAGTCCTTGAAACACTTGAAGGGACAAAATAAGTTGAATTAGTGACATGCCAAATAGGTGGAGTTTATTGAGAACTTTCTGTATGTGATAAAATACAAACAAGACAAAGAAAACATTGTGGGTGACGCGCTATCGTGAATGTATGTTCTTTCATCTACTTTGATTATATACTAGGATGCTAGGATTTTATATGTAAAGAGATTTTGCTAATGTTTTTAATGCATGTAAGAATCCAGCTTTTGGCAAATTTTATAGACTTGATGGATATTTGCTCAAAGAAAATCATTTATGTGTGCATTGAGTTCTATACATGAATTACTTATACGTAAAGTACATGACAATGGTTTAACGAGAGAATTTTGGTGTTGCTAAGACTTTGGATGTGTTGTATGAATATTTTTATTGGCCTAAAATGAAAATGAATGTGCAACACATATGTGATAAATGCATTACATGTAGGAAAACAAAGTCTAACCATATAGTTTGTACACTCCTTTGCTTGTTCCTAAGGAATCTTGGGTAGACATTTCTATGGACTTCGTATTAGGTTTGCATAGGTCGAAAAAGGATAGGGATTCCATATTTGTAATTGTTGATAAGTTTTTGAACATAACACGTTTCATAGCATGTCATAAAATCGATGATACAACTAAAATAGTTGATTTGTTATTTAGAGAGATAGTACAACTCCATGAGGTTTTTGTTGGGGATTTCTCCCCTTGCAGATCGGTGGTGTTCTGATCATTACCCAAAGGAGGCTAAGCAATCTGACACAATATTTAACGTGGTTCGGCAAATCACCTACATCCACGTGAGTAGTCTATATTATTAGAGATAGAGAAAGAATACAACACATGGAGGAGGATCACATCCACTCAACTCCCATCTCATTGCTGCATAGGGCAGCTGCTGCATAGGGCAGCAGGGCTGCTGGTGGCAGCCCTTCTTTCTTTCCCTCTTCTTCTCTCTTTTGTTCTTGCTCTCTCTCTCACTCTCATTTTGTGCTGCACTCTTAGTGTCTATTTATAGACTTTAATGACAGCTCCTCTTGCTCCTTTGTCAACAATGGTGGCTACTCTTTGTTAATGGTTGGTGCAGCTTCTTTTGACATTAGCAGTTGCCACCAACAACCCACCATTGTAGCCTCCTTCTTTGACAATGTCAATAGGTTGCAAATGCTGCACCAGCAGCCTTCTTTAACTCTAACAAGTTGGTCTTCTTTCTTTGACAATGGCAACCATCTTCTTCTAGAGGATGGGCTGCAGATGCTGCCATATAAGATGACAATATTCCAACAATCACCCCCTTTGCCATTTATGTGGGCAATTGTCTTCTTGTTTCTCCAGCACATGCTTGCATCCTACAGCTCTTCCAAGCTTACCATTCTGAGAGCATCTTTGGCCAAGTTTACTGGTACTCGCCAAACCTTTCAATCACCAGAGTCACCAAAGCACATATTTTCTCACACAAAAGGATCACTACAACCAGATGGTCTGTCACATCACATCTAAAGAGTGTTAATGCTTGTCTGGGACACACAACATTCCCCTTCAAGCTTATCATGCATGCTCGTTCTGGAATGATTTATCAAGCCTCACATCAAGGCTTATAACACCCCCTCAAATGGAAATATCTATTTCCGAGTGTGACAGTCATTATCTGAGTATTTTAATGTGATCACGAGCTCACCTATAACAACCCCAATTTTTCTACAATTTTTTTTGCAATATATTGGAAATTTTCAGGTAATTGTTTTTTTGATATACAGGTTCCACCAAAATTTCTACCAAAATTTCGGCAGAGTCTCCCCTATACTAGTAAGTCCCAAGTTAACGACATATACCCTGTTTACACTTCTAATATCTCACATCTCATAACTCAAAATCACAACCCAATCATCTTGGGTCTCAACCCAACTCATTATCATCAACACAACACATTTTATTCAATAACATCATATAATGTAGTTCAAATGAAAGATTCAATTTCAACTATAAACATGCATGGTCAAATAGGTACTAAGAGTTTCAACTATTAGATTAAAGATATACATTCAAATTTACGGATTAATATTACATCTCAAGTTTTAGGAGATAAGTCTTTTAATTTACAAATAATTTACATGGTCAAAAGCCAAAGATAACTAAACTAGTATTACCCTTGACGTGACCCTGATGGACCTGAAAATAGAAATTAACTTGTACACATAAATATAAAAGATAGTAACAGGCAATAACAATGGCAGACAATAATCTCTACGGAATTTCTTTTGATATATAAAATTAGACATAAACCTCTTTTACAACATATATTTTCCATCTATTACCAATATCCATTTAATATCCTATCTCATTTGCCAAGAATAATTCCATCTTGGAAATCTCAACACAACTCAACGGTTTGCGAATACCATCTCCTTATAAATAAATTCTCACTTGATACCAAGATATTCCTCTCTTGGTATCATTAGCTTATCTCATTCTTTTGGAATAATTAATCAATATTTTTCCTTTTCTGAATCTGTTGCTAGAAGGTAATCGCCGAAACTAATAAATCTCATTAGTATCATTAGTCTTCTAATATTGGGCTAGACTAATCAATTTAAGAAATATTGGCACCGATGAAACCTCATCGATACCATTAGCAATCCAAACCTGGATAGCTAATCAATGCCATTTGATTCTTCCATTCGTACCGAACCCCTTTCATTTTTCTTATTAACATCATATGCATTGTAACCACGGTTGCCAAGTATCATTTGCACACAATTTTAGTTATCGACACTACGATCACTAAGTATCCTTCACATAACCTTGGTCACCCTCATCACAGTGCCTAGTATCAATTTATGCCCTTAGCCACCATCATTATGGTGTTAAGTATCATTGTAATGTATCCTTAGCCACCAACACCATGGTAACCAATTATCTATCACTTCCCCTTCAATCTCCAAATCATTGTGTCTACCTAATAACCACATTAATTAATTTACTCAATATTTTAGTCATATATTAATTATTTTACTCATAACATTTAGAATTTACTACTTCTAACTTCAATAAATTAATTCACATAATCTTTTCAAAACTTACCTATCCAGCTAACTCATCTCGATTGCCAATAATTTTGGTAATTTCATATAATTACCCATACATTTGGTTAACCTTCCTTGGTTACCAGTCCATCTGGTAATTCCATACGAATTACCCAGCCTCCAGCTAACTTTTTTTGTTAGTCAATCAATCCTGTAATTCCATACGAATTACCCCATATCCAGTTAACTTCCTTGTTAACCAATAAACCCGGTAATTCTCTTAATTACCCAAGAAATCTGGCTAACCCATCTTGGTTGCCAAAGTCAATCCGGTAATTCCATACGAATTACCCAACATCCAGCTAACCTCTTTTGTTAGCCAACCAATCCGGTAATTCCATATGAATTACTCCATATCCAGTTAACTTCATTGTTAACCAATAAACCCGGTAATTCTCTTAATTACCCAAGAAATATGGCTAAACCATCTTGGTTGCCACAATCAATCTGGTAATTCCATACGAATTACCCCATATCCAGTTAACTTCCTTGTTAACTAATAAACCCGGTAATTCTCTTAATTACCTAAGAAATCTGGCTAACCCATCTTGGTTGCCACAATCAATCCGGTAATTCCATACGAATTACCCAGCACCGGCTAACCTTTTTTGTTAGCCAAATAATTTTGGTAATTTCTCTTAAATTACCAATAATTCTCATTTGTAATAATCACTCAAGTTATTCATTTGTTTCATTCTTTTAACATCAATTAAACACACAACACATATATTTAAGAAAAACTAATAATTACAAAATAAGATGATGAATCACCTACCTAGAATAGGTGCACGTGCTGCCATTCCATGCAATTATCTAGTCCCCACAACTTCCTCTGTACCACTAGGGATTCAATTTTTATCAACAATACAACCAACATCACATTTTCATTTAATTCTCATTCAACTAGTATTCTCAAACCAATCACAAGAAATTTTCTTTAAGATCTCATACTCTTACTCATTTTCATGTTTATATTCATTCTTATAATTTTGTTATCAAAATCATCACTCAACAACAATTCCAAGCAAAGATTAAAAATTGTCTAATTCCGATCAATTTAGCTTAACCAACGTAGAACACTATCTAGGCTCCGTTTGTTTGCAGGAAAGTTGTTTCCTTTTAGAAAGTGAATTCCGGGGAAAGTGAATTCCGGAAAAGTGAATTCCGATGTTTGGTAGTGTTATGGAAAATGAACTGGAAAACACTTTCCTGTGTTTGGTTATGTTATGGAAAAGAAACTGGAAAATAATTTATTAATGAATTAATTTTTTTTTCAAGTTTATCTAATATATATAAAATATTTAATATAAAAATTTATTCAATTACAATAAAAGAATGAAATCTAAAAAGTATAATGATGAATTTTTTTTCTTATAATATATATTCATACATAGCTTATTTTATAAAATATAACTATGTATGTCATATCATATTATATAGAAATAAGCTTGTGAAATATTTTTTAAGTAAAACCTATTACTATATTTTTTTCAATTTTAAAAGCTTAAAATAAGTTTTTTTTTCATATGAAGAAAGCCAAATTAGTTTATGGTAAGAGTTATATATTTGGGGTTTTTTTTTTGATATGAAGTTTTTTTAAAAAGATAAATAGATTCAAAAAATATTTTGAAGGGTTTTTTTGATAAATATTTTTTTTTATGAGTAAAGGCAATTATCCCTTTAATATATATCGAATAAGCATCAAGAAATAAATATAAATATCTAACATCAAACAAAATCATGCATAAATATTAAGTTTCGATGTCATATACATACATATTAGTTCAAATTACAAACATA
>Ga0325411_1009033_pt1 | contig 10704 bp, 4 predicted proteins | sample PopdelMetagenome_13_FD_206181 | JGI IMG/M metagenome (GOLD analysis project Ga0325411, IMG submission 206181) | Populus deltoides microbial communities from Bellville, Georgia, United States - Xylem-PdIQD-R4 | ecosystem: Host-associated > Plants > Phyllosphere > Stem > Wood/Secondary xylem...
GTGTAAAAGATTGTAGAGAAAGTTCAAATGATAAAAAATAAATTAAAATTTACAAGCAATAGATAAAAAGTCATACACTAACTTCAAATGTAGGGATATTAAGTACAAAGTAGGTGATGAGGTGTTCCTGAAAGTGTCTTATGGAAACATATTATAAGATATGGAAAGAAATGGAAATTAAGCTCTAGATATATAGGTTTGTACGAGATTTTAGACAAGATTGGACCACTAGCATATAAATTAGCATTACATCTCAAACTAGACAAAAATCATAATATTTTTCATGTGTCAATGCTGAAAAAGCATCATTCAGATCTATCCCATGTTTTACCAATATAATCATTTGAACTCCAAGACAACCTAACCTATAATGAGAAACCCACAAAGATATTAGCTTTATAGATCAAAAGGATTAAGAACAAGGTTTGTATTGTGAAAATATTATGAGAAACCATTCTAAAAATGAAGAGACTTATAAGCTTGAGAAAGACATGAGACTTTAATACTATAATCCTTTATCATTTTTATTATCTTCATTTTTCCCCCTCCACTTCTCAACCTTAAAAGCTAAAAATCATTTTGTAGAGTATTGAGTGATTAAATTAATAGGTATTTATAAATTCTTTTGTTTATTATGTTTTTATATGGAGAATTCTCTTAAATGCTTGATTAATATATAGAATTGATATATGAATTCTAACCTAATTGTTTGGATGCAAACTTCATATGATAATTATTAATTAAGAGTATGCTTTTAAAAGATTGAACAATGATTTGTTCTATTAAAGTGAATGGTGTGTTTTGCCCTGACATAATTGCACATGATATGTGAAAAAGAGAACTTGTTTCCTATGAAATTGTGACCACCTAAATGCTACATGTATTGCCTTTAAGGTAGCATACGATTAAATTAAAGATATAAAATTGAACTGTCATCCATTGTGCAATTTGATGTCAATACGTTGCTGGGCTTAAATGGTGAAAACTCTTTAAAGTTTCTCATGCTTATTAATTTAATTATTCTTTGAGTTATACTCGTTAACAATTAATAAATTATTTTAAATGAGAAAGAAAGACAGCTTGGGTAGCAGGTTTCCAAACAAAGTGAAGTGAGGGTGCTAACTTGAAGTGTGTCTTGAGTTTTGTTATCGTAACCTTTTCAATGGGTAGTTTTGTGCATGGGTCCTTACGTATATTATGTATGAACTCTTTTGATACGCATTTGATACAATGTATAAGGATGTTGACAACAAGATAAAATGTGAATTTGTTTAGTGAATAAAAGGTTGCGTGTGTGTACATTTGTTTAGTGAAGACAACAATAAAAAATGATGTCAGTCAGTTTACTTGACTAATGAAATTAAAGGGCGTGTTTCTAAAATGAATGCAAGTGATGTTACTTTCTAAGATGAGTGGTTCGAAAAGGAAAAGGAAAAAGGAGACCATGTCGTGATTAAGGTTAGTGATGGAACTAGGGTGGGTAAACTTTGGAAAAGTTTAACAACACAGTGGTTGGATTGGGTTGTTGACGAATCTATGGTATCATAAAAGAAAAGGAGAAGAACGACCTGTGCAAAAAACAAGAACAAGAACAAGAACAAAGAAGATTGCGACGAGTGATTGCTAGCAGCTGCAGCGGGTGGTGTCTCTTCTTGTCAGTGTTGATAGTAGAAGAAGAGATTTGAATTTGTTACCTGGGAAACAGAGTTGACTGCGCTCTCACATCATATCTGAAATCGAAGTCACTTACTTACTTTGAGGTTTGTTGTTTCTCTTTTGTTGTTCTGTTTTTAATGTTTATATGACAACAATAGTAATTTTAAGTTTGTGTTGTTAATTAAATAACAAGAAAAGGATTAGTGGGGTTGGCAAGGATAATTCTGTGATGGATAAGAACAAGAATTACAAGAAGAAGAAGCAGCAGCACAAAGCAGCTGGTATTGGTCAATTTCAATGGAGACCCGTCTCTGTCTCTTCTTCTTCTTCTTCTTCTAATATTGGAGGTTTGTTTTTCTTTCCTCTTTAATACACTTTTCATGCCTTCTGAAACCATTCTTCTTCATTATTTAATTACAAGACTAACCATTTTGTTTTCAAGTTTTATGAGCAATTTCAATGCTGCATGCCATTATACTCTCTCTTTTCTTCTTCTTATTGATATATAATTCTTGCTACAACAATAAACCATAAAGCTGATACTTTTTTACTACTAAATGGACCCTATTGCTTCTCAGCTGATAGTTGACCATGGATCGGCCTTTGTCAACAAAGCAGTCTGTTTCAAAACGTTGTGTTTGTTAGAGTATATGCTTGGCGTTACTAATTGTTTGTCTTAAACGATTTGCACTCTGGTGTTGCTTATGAATTATTTAATGTAAATCTGCAGAATCCCTGGTCAAAGATGTTGCAAATAAGTCAGAAGATGGACATCATGTTCAAGAAGTGATAAAGGTTGCTCAAGTAGTGACTGATAATTCTGACTCAACCATCAGCTCTTGTGTGCTGGATGATTGTGTTGAGCCCATGCTTTCTGCTGGGAAGCATTCACTTTCGCTTCAGGTAGCTTTTTACTCGTTCAAGTTTAAATAGTTTACACACGTTATGCTCTCTCATTTTGAAGTGGGACTTTTCATCTGCTTGTATTTTCATGCAAGGAATTTGATCTGAATAACATGAATAACCGTTGCCTTAGTTCTCACTCATTAGTTTTCTTTTTATTAGTGCATGTCTTGCTTTCTTAAGAAACTGCCTCGCAGAATGTGCTGTTACAAAAAGTATCCTGTCTTGCATAGAATATCTGATGGTGCAATGTTGGGATTAAGTATAGATTTCTTCCCTAACCCTCCTGTAGTCTTCACAGTAGTTCTTTAATGGCTTCTCTCAACTTTGATCTTATGTGTTATTCTTTTCTATTACTCACCTTGATATTACTTCATTGTACATGGTCCATTTCTCTTCTAATTCTCAAATTCCTTGATATATGTTGCTAGACTCTGGCTTTCCAAGATTTTGCGTTATAGCTGGAAAACTTTGTTACCCATTTGAAGATTGTATTAACCATCTCTATCAGTTCCAACTGCTGCAAACTTTAAAATGAAACCTAAATACGGTAAAGATATGACGCTTAGACCTTGTGAAGCCTATTGTGAATTTTGTCATTAAGTACTATCTACCTGCGAACACCTTAATCATCCAGTAATTATTGCTATCTTGTTGTTTTCTCTAATGTTTTAATTTTTTCTATCTCATTTCTGTGTTTTGCTTTGAAGGTGGATGCTTCTCTGATTCAATTCATTAAAGGAAAAGTGTATGAATTTCAGCTCAACTTTTTTTTTCTTCTATCTTTAATTTGAACATAAGTTACATCGATATTCACCTGTACTTATAAGCTCCCTACTCAGAGGATCTGCTCAAAAAAGGATTGAAGTGGAGATGGCTGTTAAGATTGTTTTTCCATCATCAAAGAATGAAGAATCAATTGGTAAGCTTTCCTGATTGAAAGTAAATTGTCTTGCTTGTAAGCAAATGTTACAGCCAGTTTGTCTCTTTGAAACTTCAGGGGTGTTACCATGTCTTCCAGGATGGTATCATGACCTGTCCTAATATGTTAATGCTTGAATTTAACAATTTTGATCAATACATTTGAACGTGGTGACCACAACTTTGGCTGTGATTGTTCACTACTTGACATGTTATCCTCTGCAGTCATTGAAGGCATTTCAACTGATTGTGTGACAAGAGCTTCAGAAAAGATACAAGCTATTATTGATGAGGTCAGTTACAAGTCATTGTGGGTTCAAAAAATTCACTTGTTCCTTCAAGTCATTCCATTATCATTTGACACATTTGAGACCTAGTTTGATGGTTAACTTTTCTTTTAATTACTCTAGTAGTTCATGACTGACATGAATGTGCTGTAGTGAACAAATCCAATCAATATAGTAGTCTGATAAATGCCATGTTGATTGTTGAGGAGAGAAAAGTACGTGGGTTGTAAAAGGTGTGCTTCGCTAGTGAATGTCAAGTTTTGGCATCTGTCATTGGATGCAGGCGACACACATTTTTTTTTTTTCCTCTCCCTGTTTCCATCTAAAAATCTCGCACAAAAAGCATATGGTATTTTTTGGAGTGCTTCATTTGTTTTTTTTTTTTTTAATATACATGCTTGACAGATTACTAATATTTTCTTCTCTTTGTGGGTAAAATCACAGGCAATTAAAACAGATCTCGACTACTCTCACTTCGTATCACTTCCATTGGGAATATACCCTGAATTGGTTGATAAGCTAGTTGATTTTCAGAACTCCATACTGGGAATTAATTATGTTTCTGTAGATGCAAATGTGGAAAGGGATTATAATGAAGACACTGCAGACATCAAAAATAAGGGTCAAGAACTAATTGAAGGAGATGATGAAGCTGTTGAACTTAAAGCTGAAGATGACAACCATGTTAAAGTGGATTTAACTAGCATACCTTTTGTTAGTTATCCTCCTAAACCACGAAGGTTGCCTAATGCTTCTGGTAGGATTCAAGTTCACCAGGTTAATTCAGAGATTATCCTGGTGTCCCCTATAATAGCATATAGTTCTATACCCACTTTTTAAACTTTGGGCCCTATAAAATTGCTGATAATCCATTTTCCCGTGTTCAAAGTCTTGCTTCCAATTTGTTTATTCCTAGTCACACAAAAAGATGAAAATAAAATGCTTACTTTACTGTTAGCCAATTTTACCTAAACTAACTTGCTTCTATTTCTTTTGGCAATCACTTTTTTCCCTTCTCTCATATACTTAAATGAAATCTTATTGATTTATGCGTTACTTGACAGACTTTGGAATAGACAAGACCATATTCATTAAACCTGCAACATTTCACTTGACTGTACTCATGTTGAAGTTGTGGAACAAGGAGCGAGTCAATGCAGCTTCAGATGTTTTAAAGGTATGTTTGTGTTAAATAAGGTTGGTATTATCTAATGGTGGTTCTAATAAATCACTGCATGTGTGTTTAGAGTATCTCATCAAAAGTGATTGATGCCTTGGATAATCAACCTGTCTCCATCAGGCTTAAAGGGCTGGTAAGTAGAATATGTCTTGAATTGATTCTTCTTGTTTTTGGATCCATAGTAGGATACATTGGCCTTTCGAATCTCAAGCTCTATCCTTGGTAAATAAGTGTATGATGCTTTGAAGTTCTAGTGGGTTGTCCTCTGAAAAAAGATGGCTTATTTAACATCAGTGTGATGGGTGGATTGCTGTCTTCATGTCCTTCTATTATGTCCTTAAGCCAGCTATTACCTACTAAAATTTGCACTCTTATCCCTTGGTAGGATACCATGAGAGGGTCTTTGTCCAGAGCTCGTGTTCTATATGCTCCTGTTGAAGAAATCGGGAGTGAAGACCGACTTTTACGTGCATGTCGTATCCTAATTATCTAAGCATCAATAATCTGGTGCCACTTCACTGTTTGCTGCACCTGGAAAAAGAAAACAGGAAAGAGAAAAAAAAATGATTCTTAGTTCCATTAGATTTGAAGGTGTTTCTTTCACTTGAATGGAGGAGTCTTTTGAATTTCCTTAGCTTTCTTAGAAGTCATCATTGATGCATTTGTTGAGGCTGGACTTGTTCTAGAGAAAGATGCTAAGCATAAGTTAAAGGTATGTTACTGACCTTTTGGCCTCATATGGTCATTGCTTATATGTCAATGTTAAATTTGGAGGAATAAAAATGTTTCTACCATGTGCTTTGGCTATCTATAGTGCTTTCTAACCTTTCAAGTAGAGCATAATGGTGTATTTTTTCAAGCAGCAATCATGGCATGCTTGCTTAGCTCCTAGCAATAGACTTGGTCACTCGTAAACCTGAACATACTGGACCTGATGCATAGTGGGGTTGCGTAGTTGTTTCAGTCTATGTTCCCGTTATTTCATATAGGTTTGGTTTTGGAACTACTAATATCAATTTATGTTGTCTCCTTGAAATGCAGTTGCATGCCACAGTGATGAACGCAAGGAACAGGAAAGGGTACTGATTTTATTTCTTTTTGCTCGTTTTGCATTTTCTTTAGGGTAAAATTAATTTTTACTAAGTGTTGAAACTTCAAAATTCAAAATTATTCTTTTTACTTCTTTGGGATCAAAGAATGGATTTTAAAAGGTTGGGAACTGAAGTCTAAATCTTTAGTAAAATCCCATGGATCTATTGTCAAAGAACCATCTCAACCCAAAAGCTTAAGCTGTTAGGTAAAGTTCTAGGATATGAATTATATTATTCTCTAACACACCCCCTCAAGTGAAAGCCCTTTGGGCTTGAAACTTGCACAGACCCACATTACCTTATGCTTAATTTTTATCACATAAATAGGGATGGTGAGATTTGAACTCTAGACCACTTGGTCATCAAGGCTCTGATACCATGTCAAAGAACCATCTCAACCCAAAAGCTTAAACTGTTAGGTGAGGTCCTAAGATATGAATTATATTATTCTCTAACACCTATTAATGATTTACCCTTTTTTCTTGGCCTACTTGGTATCTAGTTTTTATTGGCTTTTGTTCATCTGTTTGGTATTTCTAATCTATGATGAACTGAAAATCTCAGGAAGAGACAAAGCAAGAATGATTCCTTTGATGCAAGGGGCATATTCAAGCAGTTCGGATCAGAGGATTGGGGGGAGTATGTTATCCCCGAAGCTCATCTTTCACAGCGCTTTGTGTATGATGAGAACGGATATTACCATTGCTGTGCTTCGATACCTTTTCCAGGGAAAGAAGCTTGCAAAATGTAGACTGATTGACGCACATAGCTAAACTAGCTTTTGGTAGGGAATAGTTAAAAGTATTAACTGCTGAAAATCTTCACAAATTTGGGTTGCTTTTATAGTATTTTAAAGATTACAGCTTTTAGAACTACAGCAGGAGTAAGTATTTCAACATAACTTACCTCCTCAATATACGTGTGGATTTAATCTTTACATATTGTTTCACGCTGGGTAATTCAGCACACACTTTCAAGCAGCTGGGCTGAGATGAGATCAATGTCAAACTAGTTAATTTTGTTCTCCGTCCCTTTCATGGTATGATCCGGCAACTTGGAGAACTTGGTTAAACCATTATATGTCAACCGCTTCCACGATTAATATTTTGTTTTCGTTGGCCCCATCTAATCTGTATGATGTGCATAACGACATTGTTCTTAGTAGAACGTGGATGGCATCCTGTGATCATATAACATTATGCTTAACTTTGTACGAGGATCAGTAATGTTAAAGATGTTGTGTTTTTTTTTTCTTCTTTTCCTTGACAAAATGGAGGTCTGAATTCAAGACTTGCTGAGGCTTGTTGGCATAAAATCGTCATTTTGAGGACGTGTGTTCCTTGAAATCTCAGAACGAGCTTTGTTCTAAATACAACCGAAAGGCGATTAGCCCCTCCTGTTAGCTGGGGAATTCCACATCTGCAACACTGGAGAGAGGCTTTACTCCACCCTCTAATTAGCAAAGGAAAGGAACGAGGGGGTGAGAGTTATGTCGGTAGGATGAAAGATCATAATCATGGAGGAGAAAAGACTTTCCATTCCCAATCTAACAAAATCGTTCCATTTCCGTGCAAGAGTAGGAAAAAGAGAAGCAGACAGCTATCTGGATAAGCTACATCAATCCGCACAACCCTCTATTTTAGAGACAGATTATCCAACAAAACATTTTCAATATTCATGGGGCCATTGCCTCTAGTAATTGATAATCTGAGACAGAGCATGTGATACTGCAATGTTTGCTATGATTAACATACTTTAATGATTTAGACCTGCAATCCATTTTGATTTGGTGCCCCGCCAAATTCAGATATGAAGAAAGGTGGTCGGCGTCGATGGACACCTCGCCAATTCACAACCACAATTCCATACTCTTTGGGACAAAAGAATCACGCAGTGGATATCCGAAGCCACTTTTTCCAAGAGGTGAAAAGGGCAGAACTGGAAAAGTAATCACATGTCAAAAAAAATAAAAGATAGTAATGAGAAGCCAAACAAAACTCCATTTTTCTTTTCGAGAAAGTCTTCGAGATTCCTCCCTATGCATGTCCTTTTGCCGGCTACACATCTCACCATTGCATTTGCAATTAAAATTATAAAAAAAGTTAAACGACGTGGGAAAGCAGTATAGTTTTTTTCAAAGAAAACACATTATTATCATGTTTATTGCATTGTGTTTTTTTCTTTACATATAGTTAGTTTTTGTTTTTTTTCATTATAATTTTTTTAAAATTATTTTTATCGATTTTATTTTTTTAATATTGAGATGATTGAAAATTTAATTTTATAATTTTTTTTATTTTATATTTCTATAAAATTAACGTGGTTTGTGAATTTGTCAGGGTAATCCAAGTTAACCTAGTTTATGGATGTAGTGTATGTTTTTAATTGAACTTGATTATTTTATAGTATATTTTTTTCTTATGTTATTAAAAAAATAGTTTTTTAAAAAAATCATGTTATTAAACTTTATGAATTAACAAAGATTAAAGGTTGTGGGGGAAACTATTATTCACCCAACAATCATTGCATTGTGGATTACAATAGTAATCCATAATGTTTTGCTTTTTTTTATTATTTTTTTATGATTTTTTTTCAAATCTATTTTTGTATATTTCATCTTTTAAAATTGAGATTATTGAGAATTTAGCTTTATAATTTATTTATTTATTTTGTCTTTATATGAGGTTAGCATAGTGTACGGGTTTGTCAAGGTAACGCAAATTGCCTTGGTTTACGGGTTTGGTGGGTTATTTTTTTTATTAATTGAACTTTATTTTTTTTATAATCAATTTTTTTCATATAGTTAAAAAAATAATTTTAAAGTCATGTTATTAAAATTTATAAAGTAACAAAAATTAAAGGAGATGAGGAAACCATTGTTCACCCACACATATTGCATTGTGAATGATAATAGTAATCCATAGCGTTTTGTTTTCTTTATTTTTTTGAATTTTTATTATGATTTAAAAAAAAATTATCGATTTTATTTTTTAATATTGAGATGGTTGAGAATGTGACTTTTATTTTTGTTTGCTTTCTAGGGATAAGTGTTTCAAATAAATATTTATTTAGGTTGGCGCTTAATTTTATGAGAATTTATTTTTATCATATAATTAAATAAAAATATTTATAGAAAAAAAATTAATAAACTTAATAGAGTCCATAACTTAGGTCATGGAGGGGTGAGATCGATCATTATCTCGATATATTTTTTTAAAATTATCATCTTGAAGTTTTAAAAAAAACTAAGTCGTGTTTTTCTTGATCATCAAGGTTGCATTTGAACCTATGAAATTGATCAATTTAAGTTGAACTAGCTCTCACACGGTTTAATTAAAAACTTGAGTTAAACAAAGAGTTGAGTCTAGAGATTTCAAAATTAACCCACTTGATCATGTTTAATAGCACTATTAATAAATTCTCTATACTCTTAATATTTTCTTTTATATTTTAAAAAATACTGATCTAAATCCATGGCGAAAGCAGACCAATATACTAATTACAATAAAATTAATAAAGGAAAAAATTGTTCATTTCACTTTGGACCTAAATACAAGCGCACTGTGAATCACTATGGTGCGCCTAGGCATGTTGTTAAGATATTTTTTAATTTTATCTTGTCTAAAAATTTATCAAGGCTCGAAATTTTTTTTTTCGATTTAATTTCATAGTTTTTGACTATTTAATGGATGTTTGAAAGTTGAAAATAGATTTAATGAGTTGATTTTGAGTGTTTAAAGGTTAAAAAAATGGGGTTAGAAAATAGATTTTGGGTTAGCTTTGACCTGTCGATCACTTTTAATTGCCAAAATTTTAATCATTTGATGATGCATCGTCTGTTTTATTAAAAAAAAAAAAAGAGCATAAAACGAATGTTGCGTCATCCACCTATTTCAAAAAATAAGGCAAAAAGCAGACCTAGCTTTCCATGTGTCTTGGCATCTTTGCACCAGATGCATGCACTAGCTCACTCATCCATCTTGTATGCCTAATCTTTTTTTTATTTATTGCTTTTTTTTTCATGAATTTTGAATAAAATTCACTATAAATAAATAGAATAATTAAAATTATATCTAAAATATTATTCAATTAAATATCATTTGATTTTGCCATCATTTTCAAATAAGGCTTTTTCTATATAATGGTAGCAATCAATTTGTTAATTGCTATATATAAACTTGATATGTAAAATATTTTTAAACGCGATCATGAATATTCAATGAAAATAAAATTTTAATTTTTTTATTATATATATTTTTCATAATTTTCTTAGGTTTATTATTCTTTTTCCCTTAATTACATACAAAATATCAAAAATGTTTCTGAAAAAAGCATGTTTTTCATAAAAAAAAACAAGTTCATGAAAAAGAATATTATGGTTTTGATTAAGAATATAAATTTTCTCTTTTTTATTTCTAATCTTTTTTTTTTCAATTGTTGTTGTTTTTTATTTAGTAGACTATATTTCTAATGAAAAGAATTATTTTGTTATCAAGAAAATTACATGAATTAAAAAATAATTTTGATGAAAAAAATATATTTTTTTATTTTCTATAAATATTTACTTTTATTATTATATAATTAAAGAATTCCATGGGCAACTCAAATCTAAAGACAATTATTTTATGTTTTGCCAAGCTCCTCATTTATATAATAATAAAAAAAA
>Ga0325411_1009034_pt1 | contig 10704 bp, 7 predicted proteins | sample PopdelMetagenome_13_FD_206181 | JGI IMG/M metagenome (GOLD analysis project Ga0325411, IMG submission 206181) | Populus deltoides microbial communities from Bellville, Georgia, United States - Xylem-PdIQD-R4 | ecosystem: Host-associated > Plants > Phyllosphere > Stem > Wood/Secondary xylem...
CACAATCCTTGCCATGTTAACTAATTTCACATCAAAGACAGCGAACTAAACACCACGATTGCTACTAAAGAAAGGCCCACGTTAGCAATGTTTGATAGGGCACTTGAACGAGGAGAAGTTGCAGGAGGAGGGGAGGCAGGTTTGGTCACTGCAGGGAGTGGTGGGTCGACAATATCTGCAACATCCAAGGCTGGTGTTGGGGAACTTGCTGGGGGCTGTGTTTCTTCAGGAACTGTCTTCAGCAGACTACCAGCTTCAGCTGGAATGATGCTGTATGAGCTCTCGGGCATGGAATCAGAAGAACATGGATTTCCTGCAAGGGATCAATGTAATATGTTAGTGTACAAATTAACTTGTGAACTGAAGACTAGGCATTATTGTTCATTAGTACGAAATAGCGTAAGAATTTATGGTTTTGGCGATTCTATACTTAAATATCTGCTTGCAGTTGCTGGGTACTCGGTTATGATTCCATCAACGCCAATCCCAGAAGTGTAAGTTGCAATCTCTATTGTAGGATCCGCAAAGTAATCAAATGCAAGGGTAACAAATTCATTCCTTAGAACTGTGACATATACTGAGATATTCGCAGCATGCATTTCATTTACGACTTTGGTTGTTGCTGTAGTGAAGCCATCAATGGTGGGCACGATGGAGAATCTTGGCAGAGTTACTGCATCTGCATATTTTTTTATCTCACCCACTGGTGTCTTGGGTGCATCACTGATTTCATCTTTAAGATATAGTACTCTACTGTATGCTGGGACATTCTGAAACTTGGACAACACTGAAGTGTCGTCTGATTGGATCAGGACTTTTTGAGTGGATTGCTTGTCAAATGTGGCATTGCTCAAGGCAGTGTTAACAGCAGATACTATGTCAAGACCCTTCTGTGTTGCTAGGTAAGCGGCATTCTGAAGACCAGTGATGTGCGTTAGGAATTTGTTTTGTGGATGATTTTGAATATGAAGCTAACACTGCTAGAACACAGTTAAAATTTATGAAAGAGAAAGGCTCACCTCTATGTTGATTAAAATCCCGGTAACTGCCTTTACTTTAGCCAATTCTAGAAATTCAGCAAGAGTTAAAAATTTACCCTTGTTCTTGTTTGCAGGGTTTCTTGGCAAGCCACCCTTATTCTCAAAAGGACTTGTCAATTGAGCTGGAATATGAGAATTTTACTGTCAGGGACTTCAGAAGATTACTTGAAGAAAACTGTAAGCAAATTTATGGAGGCAGAAGAAGGAAAGTTTACGTTGCAAGGTTTGAATATCGCTCCATGAAAGGTCAAACGAAAAAATTCCAGAAGACTGTTGAATTTCAGGGATAGTGGTAGAAAGAGACATAAAGGTAGCTGCAGCAGTTGTATCTCTGGTAACATCCACCGAATCCAAGCAGAAAGCCACTCCATCCTTTGACATTTGAACAGAGCAATCTATTATGTCAGCTCCATCTTCTAATCCTTGCTGATAAGCAAGATCGGTGCTCCCAGCATAAACTCCACTTGCTCCATTGTGAGTTATGATCAAAGCTTGTCCTGCATATACATTTTTTGTGCATCATTAACCAGTTGCTCTGCTATCTATTTTGCTCTTGTGCAGTGTGCGTAGAATATGAAAATAGCATGTACCTTTTGTAGGTTTGATATCAGGGTACTGAGCAAAACATGCTGCATAAGAAAAATAAAATTTGGAGGGTTAGGTCAGGTTGTATTCCATGCATGTTTATCTTGACAGTAAATTAAGATGCTTCCTAAGAAACCAATACTTAGATGGCAAAATCCTTTCTTTTAATGTTGTTTTTATCTGGGAGAAAACGAAAAGCGGAGAAGGCATGGGAATGTATAGACTTACCAACAGCTTCTGATGCTGTAGGAGGAAAATCTGTAATCAACCCATCAACAGAAAACTGAGAGTTATCAATGAATTGCAGATACTCGGCTGATGGATCATAACTATAATTATAACTTGTAGTGAAGTCGTTCGCGAAGCCAGAAGCATATACTTCAAGACCCAGTTTATGAGCATCATTTACTAGACTAGTGGGAGCATCGAGATAATTAGCCGTATTAACAGGCCATATGTAATCTTTTGGGACAGCAATCCCGGAAGCGAATTTCTTGATCGTGGCAAGATTTCCCAATATTGAACCATAAGTTTGACGGCTTGTGGGTTCAGTTGCCTTTTTGTCCAGGAACACAAAGATGAGCTTGGTCTTAGCCTTGTTCACTAATCCATTCATTCTCTTTAAGAAACCAATCTCAGGAGAAGAAATGTAATTTACACCCTGCAGTCTCGTTGCCTTTTGAATGTAATTTGTGACACTCAGTTTGTTTTCCGTATAGAACGCATCGTACTGCAAACCAAGAGCATATAGAAGGCAAAGGCATTAATTAGTACTGCACATTCTAAAATGTTAACTAGGAATTAGATGCATGTAGATTTCTGGGCATGCACTCAGTGACACTGTAGATCTTGAAATGAGAATTCAAACAAAGTTGTTATCAGAAACATCCACAGAAAGAGAGATGGACACCTGAACATTCAACCAAAATGCTGGGGGATTGGAATTTCTGACATCGTCAACAGTAGACATGGGCAGCATCCCGTCGAATGCACTCGGCCGAGAGAATATATTTTGCACCACTGCATACGAGCCAACGCCGAAGAGGAATTTTAGTCATTTCAAGGCACAGAGTAATTTGCAGAAGCTTGTTTACCCTTTCCATGCCATGAATTCTTTCTTATGCATAATCTTATTCTTTCTTATATGCCTATTTACCATTCCTAACTTTTCTTGTAAGACATGGTATCTGGATTTCAAGAAGCTAGGATTACGAGAACACAAGAATATCTCTCTATAAAACAAAGATTTAGTTTCTGAGACTTACAAGATACGTTGGCAAGGAGCTGATCAGCTGTAAAATCTAATGCGAACCACCCAGTAAGATCCTGCCCATTTACCTTGTAGGTTTTTGATCCCTTTTCAAATAACATTGCTATATTTGTTGTGTTGTCAAGCCTGATATCTCCCTGGCAAATCCCAACCCCATCTTTTGTTAGTTGTAAATTGCAGAGCACTACCACATCATGCACGCTTGTCCCCAGCGCCATTTGATTTGCAAAGTCACTGGATTCAGGGAAAAGCCCCGAAAACCCTCCGCGGGCTATCACAGAAGGTCGCTTGCCTGCATACACGATGCACAATTGTGTTGTCTTATATCAGACAGATTCCAGTTGGTTTCTAAAATATATGCAAAAAATAAATAAATGCAGCTACCATTTAGTGTTAGCCATTTCTTGGAAGCAGATTCTGAATTCGCCACTGTTGCATGGATAACCAAGGAAACTAAAAGCAGGTACTTGATCATTGTCTTCTAATCCCGTTAGAATAAGGGTCAAACAAATTCAACGGGACAAGGCTAATAAAACTTGAAAAGAAAAGGAACCTGCTTAGAATCTTTTAGAGATTATGCATAGAACACGAGAAACGTTAACTAGTTCCCTTGCAAGTTCCAGTTAAGAATGAAGCTCTTCAAGGGAATGGAATGAAAAACTCAAAAGAAAAGGGAAAAAGAAGAGAGGAATTAGTATGACAATTAAAGTAATGACAAGGATTCAATGTTCTTTTTTTAGTTTCGCTAAATTAACTCCAACGCGTTTTTATCGCATTAATGGCTGGTGTGAACAGTTTTGCTGTCTTGTTATAATGGTTTTATTTATGAACTTGAGAGTTATTTACTATTTTTGATTCCTAGTTTCTAGTTTAGAACCCTTTTGCTGTTGATTTATATCTCTCTTTAGCGGCATAGATGACAGCTAAAAACTTAAAGACTTGACTGTTTTTTGAGACCCTTTCTGATTTGATGTGTTTATCTCAAGGGCTTGTTCTGTCTTCCATTGAAATTCACAAGTTTGATTGCGACGAGGATCACGTAGAACTCCCACAAAAAATGTTCTTTTCAAGGCTAGTTGATAGGTTGGAAGGTAGCACAAAACACTTGCAAAACAAATAATCCATTGTGTTCAAGGGACATTTCAATATTTAGTTCGTTGGCATAAAAGGAACGAAGGATTGTTTTGTATGTGTTTATTAACTATAATTAAAAGATATAACTGTGTATTTCACTGTATAAATTTACAATTAAAGACAGTTAGTTTTTAGTTATAGTTTTTTTTTAATTAACTTTTTTTTGTTTAATTTAATTTTTTAATATTAAAATTTTTTCTATTTAATTATCATATTCTTATGACACGGATTCTAAGTTTGGCAGGTTAACAAAGTTAGTTTAAATTTTATTTATTTTTAATTATTTTTTCTTTCAATTTTATCTTTTAATATCGATTTGATTGAGAACTAAACTTCATTATTTGTTTTGTTTATTTTTTATTAGATTATTTTGATCTCATAAAGGGGTTTTACTGTATCCCATCTCCCAAAGCACTATTATTAGAATAGTGCTTTGCTTTGTTTTTTTTTCTTTTCAGTTAATTATTTTTTGTTTAATTTCATTCTTTAATATTAATTTTTTTTCTGTTTAATTATTATATTTTTATAATACAGTGTTATAGCCAAATCCACACCCGCCATACCCACTTAAACTTGAAATTTTAAATTTTTTTTATATTTTTTTCACACTAATGAGGAACTAATTACTAGTAGAGACCAAAGAGGATAATTGCATAGGATTGCTTGGAAGAAATTACAATAGAGCATTGGACACCGTAACATGTTCTGGCCCCAAAGGATGTAATCTACATTTGAGCCTTGAATGCTTGAATGTTGAATGATCTTTATGATGATTCATTGGGCTTTAGGGTTTGTGTGTCTTATTGATCTTGCCTTGTATTCTACAATATACGGGTAAGGTGATCAGAAATTGTATTAGTGACAACATGCATCAGAAATTGGCGAGTTGGAAGGCGAATAATTTATCGCTAGCAGGTGGAATTACTTCATGCAGATCAGTGCTTGCAAAAATTCCTCTATATCCGTTGCAAGCTGCATTACTCCATAAATTAATTTGCAGCGAGATTGAAAGGATTTGCCGAGGATTTGTTTGGGCTGAAAGTGAAGGAAGGCGAGGCAGCCACCTTATCAAATGGAAGGCAATTTGCAAGCCAAAGGAGGAAGGAGGAAGGAGGGCTAGGCATCTGTGATATGCGTACCATGAACAAAGCATTTACCATGAAGTTGGTACGGGGTTTACTTCAAAAATCTGACAGCCTGTGGATTCCATATGTTACCATGGGTGAAGGCATTTCTCAATTACAAGCCAAAAGAACAGTGGAGACGGTAGAAGAAGGAGAAGCAGCTTCAACTTACTGTCGGTAACCTTGGGTTTTAAAAGTAAATAGTAATAGGTCCCACAGTAAATTACATTTAGTAATTAACTAAATACTTTATTTCTGTGTTATGTTTTACAAACTGATTGGAAACGTGGAATAAATTATATTTTTAAAAAATTAAATTTTTTTTATTAAAAGTTTAATATGATTTGTATGTTTTGAATGTGTTAATATAAAAAAAATAAAAAAAAATAAAAAAAATCATTACCATACATTTCAGCACGAAAAATCATTTAAAAAGCAACCGCTACCACACTCTCATATATACTCTAAAAATAAAAACAGTCACCTAAACAAACACCTTCTTGATTTCTTTATTACTAATATATTATTTCAATTATTTGTTCACAAATCAAAAATCAATATAATAATCATATATCCTTACATCATTAAAACATCAAAACTAACATATTTTCACCCACTTTAGTTAAAATTCACAATTCTAACCTAATAAAAAACATTTTAGTAAAAAAAAAACAGATTAATAAGTAAAAGAGATATTGATTAAAAAGATATGTTTTCTATCATTGTTTTAATTTATTAGAATTTTTTTAGATATTGATTTTAATTTCTTACCATTTATTTTATATAAATGGAAAACAAAACCAATCAAATTTATATTTTTTTTTGTTGAAAAAATACGTTAATAAAAAAACTATACTAGCAATTACATTTTTTTTTCAATGTTTAAATTTTTATATTTATGCGGTTAAAACTCCATTTTTATTTTTATATAATTAAATAAAAGGATTTTTAAAGAACGCCCCGTATTACAAGATAAAAAATCTTTATTTTTATTTATATTTTAATTGTTTTTTTCACTTCAGCCTTTAATTATCATCAGCAACACTTTTAAGTTTTAAGACTTGTTAATTCACATCCTTTTCACTTTATTTTATTAAATATAGGTAACAACTTTTCAATTCTTAATTAAAATTTCTTCTCTAAACTGCAGAAGCGGTACAGATCCATTCCTCGGCGTCAGCAGCTCAAACACTTCATCGCCAGTGAGGCAAACTCCAATGCCTAAAAATAAACTCACCCACATCTAATTAAGATCCCTTTCTTCTCTTTGGCGATCCCGTTAGAGAGATCAGAGAAACCTAAATTCGAAAAAAAATAAAAAAGAAGGAAAGAAAAAAAGAAGAAAAGGAGGAACAGAGCAGTCTCTTAACACGAAACCGAACAGAGTTTTAGAAAGATAGAGAGAAATTCAATTTAAAAAAACAAAAAAGAAAGAAAATCGTAGAAAGAGGGAGAGAGATGAAGATCACGGCGCTTTTGGTATTGAAGTGCAACCCGGAGGGATCGGATCCGGTTATTTTAGCAAACGCGATGGATGTGAGTCATTTCGGGTATTTCCAACGTTCTAGCGTTAAGGAATTCATATTTTTCGTCGGTCGAACCGTAGCTAAACGGACCCCACCCGGCCAACGCCAATCAGTCCAGCACGAAGGTCGGTTTCAATATATTCTCTCTCTTATTATTATTATTTTTTTTAAGATCTCAATGTTTGTCATCTCCTTTTCTCGTTCAGCTTTTCATCGAATTGGAGGTTTATTTTTTTTTTAAAAAAAAACTAAATTTAGATTGATGTATTGATCCAGTTTTGATGTGTAATTGTGTAATTTCGTTAGTATCTGTGGTGATTTTTGGGATCTTGTGATCAAGATAACTGAATTGAATTATGTAGAGTACAAAGTGCATACCTATAACCGAAATGGACTATGCGCGTTGGGATTTATGGATGATCATTATCCGGTTCGCAGTGCATTTTCCCTTCTCAATCAGGTAATAATACTTGTTTTTGTGGCTTGGATTTTTTCTTATGTTAGCTTTGAAATGCAGCTGTAATTAGGATTTTGAGGGACTGTGTTTTGCCCCATCAAGACTACGAATTTTGCATGTTATCATGTAAATAGATTGATGATGTTGCTAGGTTTCTTTGTGTTTCTATAATGCAATGATTCCGAGTGACCTTCCAGCATGATACTGTAACTCGATAGGCTTTTTTTTTTTTTTTTGAAAGCTGAAATCATTAGGTTATGTGATGGATAACATTTGTTTCTGCCTAAAGTTTATATAGGCTGTTTTTTTAGTGCTATTGTATTTGGTGGAATAAACTTAACTGCACTTGCTATGTTATAGGTTTCATTTTAAGATGGTATATTGTAATGTTACAGGTGATTGATGAGTATCAAAAGAATTTCGGTGAATCTTGGAGGGCTGCACAAGCGGATAGCACTCAACCTTGGCCATATTTGAATGAAGCTTTGACCAAGTTCCAAGTAACTTGACATCTTTTTTTCCTACGCTCAACACTGGCTGCAATTTATTTACATTTTCTGTTTCATTCTTAGTTGAAAAGTATGCTGTTGTTTATCATCAAATCTCATGAATCTCGAGGCTTCTTTGTTTTTCATTTTTCCTTCTAATTTTTAAAATTTTCAGGATCCTGCGGAGGCGGACAAATTGTTAAAAATCCAGAGGGAGTTGGATGAGACAAAAATTATCCTTGTGAGTGGCTGTTGATTACATACGTTTTAGTTTTGCAACTCGTTCTTTCCTATTCTCTTTCAGTTAAGATGCCTGGTCAAATCTGTTAACTTTTCTCTTTCCTGTTTCTATTCCTAGCTTTTGGTTGGAGGTATTTTAGTTACATGGTTCTTGCATCTTGGGATTGCTGTTTTGGAACCTTATCAATTAGAAATGAAATACTGCTACAATCAACTTACACAAAAAGCATATTCTTTCTTCTTCTCCATGATATATGCTTCTTTTTTCTTCATTGGGCTCATATGGCAATTGGTTGACTAAATTGTAATCACATGTTCTTTGGATAGACCCAGGTGTGGGAAAATAACCCCTGGAAATCCAAATTTAACAGCTTACAAACTGAAAAGGAGGTGATTAAGTTGCAGTAAAACTAGTAGTAGCCTGAACTCCATCCCTGGAAAATGCTGGTTCTATGTTGAGTCTGTGGATGGTTATCTCACCCGCACTCAGTAGCCTGAATTTGTGGTATATCTTAAATCAGTATTACTATACACCATTGAACCAAATGGCAGCTTTAATCTCATGTAAACTTGCATAGCCCTGGTCCCTTTTGCAGAATGTGTTGGTGCAATATGCATAGCGTGCACGTTTTGTTTATAAGCCAGGATCTTCCTTGCAGGGTAGCAACTGACATGAGGTTTTCTTGCTGAATACGTCACATTTAAATGATTTTGACCTCATAGGTTTGGTGATTCTCAATTTTCAGTCTCAGTTAGCTTGCATTCTGATTTGCCATTGCTTCCTGACATATGCATGGTAAATGAATTTCTATTTTATTCTTTCACTAGCTGTTGAGACAAACATCATGCCAAAGGACTTAAAAGTTGAAAGTTTAGGCATAGATTACTTTTGGTGATTCATAAATAATTTACTGAACTTTATCCTTGTAGCTCTCACCTTCCTATATTAGTCTCTTTGTGACATGTTTGTGTTTATTTTTTGGTACAGCATAAGACCATTGATAGTGTGCTTGCACGAGGTGAGAAACTTGACAGTTTAGTTGAGAAGAGTTCTGATCTGAGTGCTGCATCACAGGTACACATACAAATTTGTAAATTACTGTTATGCTTTTTTCTAGTGTACAGGTATCTGAAAAATGTACTTGTGCAACTCTTGTATGTGTGTTTATTGATTTTTCCTCCTTAATCAGGCTATGCAAGTTTAAGAGTCGTCAAATTTGTGTTTTTCTTGTGTTTTTCTTGCTTCACTACGCCATCATTCCATGTACTAGTATGGTTCACTGTTGAGAAAGTAGTCAGGGTCTCTATAGAGTTTTATTGACAAAAAGGTGTTCAACTTTACTACATGATTGTTTATGTTGGGCTTTCCAATAACTAAATAGTTTGTTAACTAACATCCTAAAGATAATTTGATCATTACATATTTCAAAAGGACAAAGGACCTTTCGGAGGAAAATTGGATACAATTATTTTTTAGCCTAGGGAATTGCTAGCACCTCCGTTAACCACATGCTGCTTGAACTTGCATTTGTCATACTTATCACATTTTCATTATGTTCTGTGCAGCTGCAGTTAGTTTGGTCTCTTAAAAGAAATTTTATGGTGATTTATGAATGCACCATTTAGTTTTTCTATTGGCTTCTAAAAAATTTGACCTGGTGTTCTGTTGTTTTCACTTCTCAGCAATTTGGATGCTGCATTTTGAAAGTCTACATTATTGGCTTGTGTATTTTTTTTCTTAATTGGAATCCTATATTGTTCAATGTTGGAAAAATAATTCTGGGATTCAGAGCCTTTATAAAATTTCCCCTTTCCTTCACTTCCTCTGGCAATGAATAGACCATTGGTAATTAAAAGCACGAAAACTTAGCCGGCTGAGTCCAGATTATCAAACAGTTCGAAAGGGTGATGTTGTGCTTGTTTTAGAAACCTTTGATTTGTGTTTTTCTTTTTCTTAAAAAACAAAATACAGAACTGTTTTTGCTTTGACCTTATTTATTATCTACTTATGCTCTCTATCCATAATCTCTTAGTGGCTGATCTACTTCCTATAATCCCAGACTGCAAGGAAATCAAATCAATGAGTTACCGTTTCAAAATGGAACTTTAGCACTTCTGTTAATTTCCAAGTCTTGAATTCAGCAACGTTTTTTTTAATTGCACCTTCTGGAGCTTAACGCATAAACTTTGGTTGATTGTCGAAACAGATGTTCTACAAGCAGGCAAAGAAAACCAATCAATGCTGTACCATACTGTAGGCTTTCAAGGGAAGCAGCCAAACGCAACGGCTACTCATTTCATTTGTCGTGGTGTTGAAGAAGCGGGTGGATGGCAAAATTGTGATTGTAACATGTCCATATCATTCATCAGTTGTTTGTGGCAGAGTTGTGGAATTTCTCCTTTCTGGATATTTGTCTCTGGAATCAAAAAGAAAGGAAACCAGATATTGACGAATGAGTTTCTTATTAGAGCTTTGTACCCTTCGTGTTGCCTAGCAAATATCAATAGTTCTCATGCATGAGTGTTGCATGCAATTCTCTAGCGTTTCTACCATGGAAGTTAATTACAATTTATTCGACCGAATTTGACTATGTTGTATTAGAGATGATGCACGAAACATGCGTGATATAAGTTTGCAGTCAACTATGCCACAAACGTTCATTGTCTTTTGCTCGCTATTATAGATTTTGCCCATCAGTTTTAGGGATTAGAAGCTAATGCTGTGTTGTAACGGTCTGACATCTTAGAGATCTTGAGGATTTAACATTGATTTGCTGAAATCCAGATCAATCTTGGTTAATCAATCACGATAGAACGTTTACAGAGCATTTCCATTAGGA